>Ga0070726_10000725_pt1 | contig 37713 bp, 32 predicted proteins | sample tdAd471_FD_67275 | JGI IMG/M metagenome (GOLD analysis project Ga0070726, IMG submission 67275) | Marine sediment microbial communities from the Atlantic coast under amendment with organic carbon and nitrate - tdAd47.1 | ecosystem: Environmental > Aquatic > Marine > Coastal > Sediment | place...
GAAGATGACCTAGGCAAGATCATCGGCAAGAAAGGGCGCACTGCCAAGTCGATTCGGACGCTGCTCGGCGCAGTCAGCATGAAGATGGACCGGCGGTTCTCGCTGGAAATCCTTGAGCCTTAGCGAAACGTCGACCGTCGTCGTTGCCAGGGTCCTCAAGGCTCGCGGCCGACGCGGCGAGGTGGCCGTCCAGGATCTGTGCGACGCGGACGAGATCTTTGAGTCGGGACGCACGTTGCGTTTCGAACAGGCCGACGAGGCGCGTGAGCTGAAGATCGAGGAGTCCTGGCGACACCAAGGTCGGCTTATTTTGAAGTTTGTGGGCGTCGAAACGATTTCCGACGCCGAGGAGTTGAAAGGTTGGGAGGCGCGGATGCCCGCCGGGAATCTGCCGCCGACCGAGGAAGGCGAACACTACTACTTCGAGCTGATCGGCTGTGAGGTCTTGGAGAACGGAACCGAACGCCCGCTGGGGCGGGTGGAAGCGATCCAGGAGCCCGGCGGACAGATCGTCCTGGAGGTTGTCAGCGGAAAACGCGAGATTCTCATTCCGTATCCGCTCATCGTCGAGGTCGATGTTCCCGGGAAGCGGATCCTCGCTGAACTGCCCGACGGTCTCGAAGAGCTGAACGCCTGACCCAACGAGAGGAACCAAGACGCCGCCATGCGATTCCAGTTGCTCACGATCTTTCCGTCGTTTTTCGACGGACCGTTTGAGCACGGAGTGGTCGGGCGCGCGGCAAAGAATGGACTGATCGAGATTGAAACGCACGACTTGCGGCGGCATGCGACCGACCGTCACCGTTCCGTAGACGACCGACCCTTTGGGGGCGGGGAAGGGATGGTCATCATGGTTGAGCCGGTCTGCTTGTTGCTCGAAGAACTCGCCGCTCAGGCCCCCGAGGCCAAGAGGCGACGGATTCTGCTCTCGGCGCAGGGAAAGGTCTTTGACCAGGAAGACGCCCGGCGCTGGGCCGAGTACGACGAGTTGACGCTGGTCTGCGGGAGATACGAAGGAGTCGACGAGCGGGTCGCGGATCATCTCGTCGACGAAGAGGTTTCAGTCGGCAGCTTCGTGCTGAGCGGCGGTGAATGGGCCGCCGGCATGATTGTCGATAGCGTGGCGCGGTTGGTACCCGGGGTGCTCGGAAACGAGGCTTCGAGCCGCCGCGAGTCGTTCGCTCCGAGCGAAGACGGCGGCAGTGTGGCGGGTCTCGATTGCCCGCACTACACGCGGCCGGCCGAGTTTCGGGGCTGGGCGACGCCGGAAGTGTTGCTGAGCGGCGATCACGAAAAGATCCGCCGCTGGCGAGAAGAGGCCGCGCGAGAGAAAACGCGCCGCTACCGGCCGGACCTGCTGGACAGCGCCGGACGGGACGCAGCGGACAAAGAGTTGTAGGATTGAGTAAGCGGGGAGTTTCGCCATGCAGAACGCAATCATCGACAAAATTGAACGGGCCCAGATGAAGACCGACTTGCCGGTCATCGAGCCCGGAGACACGCTCAAGATCCACGTGCGGATCCGTGAGGGCGAGAAAGAGCGTATCCAGGTCTTTGAGGGCGTCTACATCGCACGCAACAACCCGGGCCCGCGCGAAACGATTACCGTGCGTAAGATCAGCTTCGGCGCCGTCGCCGTCGAGCGCATCTTCCCGCTGCATTCGCCCATCATTGCCAAGATCGAGCGTGTGCGCGCAGCCAAGGTTCGCCGCGCCAAGCTGTACTACCTGCGCAAACTGCGCGGCAAGGCCGCTCGCCTTACTGAGCGCGATCTCCGCAAGGGATAACGATGGCGGTCGGCCGCCGACCGTCGACGTATTTCGAGCGGCGAGCCCGCGGCGAGGGAGCGGTGCGTATTGCCGGCGTGGATGAAGCCGGTCGCGGCTGCCTCTCCGGTCCCGTAGTCGCCGCCGCCGTCATCCTCGACCCGGACGTGCCGTTGCGCGGATTGGCCGACAGCAAACTCTTGCCCGCCCAGGTTCGCGAGCGGCTAGCTCCCCGCATTCGCGAGCGCGCCGTGGCTTGGGCGGTGGCGTCGGTCGATGCGGACCGGATCGACGCGGTCAACATCTATCAGGCGTCTCGGCTGGCGATGGAGGAAGCGGTACGGCGACTTTCGCCCGAAGCCGATTACCTCCTCGTGGACGCGATGAAGCTCCAAACCGAGCACCCCCAACGAGCCCTGATCAAGGGCGACCTGCGCTGCCGCTCGATCGCGGCGGCGTCCATTTTGGCCAAGACCGAGCGCGATCGCATGATGCGCGAATGGCACGAGCGCTACCCCGCCTACAACTGGCGCTCGAACAAGGGCTACGGAACGCCCGATCACCTGGCGGCGCTCGCCGAGCACGGCCCGACGCCGCTGCATCGGCGTAGTTTCGCGCCGGTGGCCGAAGCCGTTGCTGCGACAGCGGGAGCCGCCTCATGAGCGACGCCGCCCAGCCGGAGATGCACGAGTCCGCAAGGGCTCGGAAAGTCATTCAGATCGTCTTCGCGTTGTTTTGCTTCGAGGTGGGACTGATTCTGCTGCTGCTCCCTTGGACGTTGCTCTGGGACAACAATTACTTCCTGAGCCTTCCGGTCTGGCGGGAGTTTTGGACGAACTCCTACGTCCGCGGCGGAGTCTCGGGCCTCGGATTGCTCAACCTCTGGATTGCCGCCGCCGAAGGCTTTCGGCTCTGGCGCTGAGCTACTGGCCGATGGTGAGAAACGTCTGACTTGGCGACGAAACAGCGCCCACCGTCGCGGCCACTTCCGCGTCGCCTGTCTGCACGCCGGCAGGGATAATTACATTGAACTGGTAGAGCCCCGCGCCGACGATGCCGGAGAACTCCACGACGGCGTCGATGCCGCCGATGGTCACCGAGACCGGTAGCGCTAGCTGCGCCACCGCGGGAATCACTCCGGCGGGAGTCGCTGGATTAGTAGGGCCGAACCCCGTACCAAACAGCAAGATCCGGTCTCCAGGGCTTGCTGCTCGAGTCGCGACCGCTCCGCCAAACAGTCCGTCCTTGCCCACGAATGTTCCGTCGAGGTGGACCGCCGCGAGGTATCGTCGGCCTTCAGGATCGAACGTAAAGAATCCCGGCGCCGCCTCGCTCAGGCTCGCGGTGAGAGTCTCACTCGTCGCGCCGTCCACGACCACCTGAACACTAACGGGGCCCGGGGACAGGCCGTCAGGAACTTGGACATTGAGTTGCCCTGGGCTGATGAAGAAGACTGCGGCTCTCTTGCCGCCGATCAGCACGACGACTCCGTCCAACTCGGTAGGCAGCGTGGAGCCGTTGATCGCGCCGTCCCAGGTGCGCGTAGATGTTGCAAGGTTCTCTCCGAAGATCGTGACCCACGATCCCTGTACCATGCCCGCCTGGAAGGTGGCGGCGTTGCGAACCCCGTTCGTGCTGATCGCAGGTCGCGGATCTGATCCCCCGCCTCCGTCATCGGATGTGAGCACGGTCGCGGATAAGGCCACCTCCACAGCCGGTTGATTGGGGTCGTTGCTCGACAAGACGAGTGCTCCGGAGTAGACACCTTCGGTGGAGCCCCTGAAACTCACAGTCACGGCTGCCGGCGGGTCGACAGCACTCAACGAGAGCTGGTCTGGAGACTGAAGCGAGAATCCCGATCCGGATACGGAGACCTGAACGGTCAAATCGGCCGCGCTCGTATTTGTGATGGAGATTGATCTAGTTGCCTGCTGGTCCGGATCGAGCTCTCCAAGATTCAGAACGTTAGAAGATACGGCGATTGTCGGCGTCTCGGCGTCGACGCCTTCCGCGCGTAAGTTGATGGTCCGCTCGGGCTGATCCTCCGCATTGCTTTGAATCGTCAGTGTTGCCGTCTCCACTCCGACCGCAACTGGAAGGAAGCTCAGATCGAGCGTTGCATGGTCGCCGGCAGGGATGCGGATCGGGTCTATGATGCCCTGTACCTCAAACAGCGGGTTGTCGATCGTCGCCTCTCCTACTTCAAGCCAGCCGTTCCCCTTGTTGTGGATCATCAGCTCGCCTCTGGCCGAGTCTTCAACCACGGCGAATCCAAGATCCAGTTCCGCGGGCGCCTCGATCTGCGGTGTCGTATCGACGACGATAGGCCCGAGGACTGCCTCCGCCGAGTGAAATCCGTCATTGACGAGGACGCGAAAGTGTACGTCGGAAGCCGTCAGAAGACCCGCGTTCAGACGTAGTTCGGTGCGGCTTAGAGGAGACGAGAGGGGGCGCCAAACCATCCCTCCGTCGGTGCTGGCGAAGACGGTGTACGAAAGCGTGTCACCGTCCGCATCCGATCCGGTCCATGCGAGAGTCTGCTCTCCCCCTTCCCAGCGATCGCCCGCCAAGGGCGCGGTGAAGTTTACTTCCGGCACCGCATCACTGGGCGCGCGGGCGAGTAGTTCCTGGCCTTGATAGGTGAGCCGTATGGCTGTAGCGTCGGCGGGGAAAGGCAGCGACGACGCTACAGAGAACTCATCCGGCGTCGGAACATTCGCAAAGAGTGGAGCCGGAACCCCGAAGCACTCGCGAGAAAAGAGCCCGTCCGGATTGTGGACTTCGACGCAGTAGTCGCCTGCGGCTAACGGAATGACCTCGAGCGCGCTGTCGAGGCGGGTGGTGCTGAGAAGCTCCGCACCGCTACCGTCCGAGTTGAAGCTCGCCCTACTCAACAACAAGTGACCTGTTGCTTGGGAGGGCGGCGTCTCTTTATTCAGACCATTGAATGGAGCGGGAATGCGGCGGAAGAGCTTTGTGAAGTTGAGTCCAGAGATCCACACGTCGTCAAACTCACAGCCAGTGGTGACGTCCCTCAGATCGGCAGGCTTGAGTTCCAACAGGGGGACATCGAACCCCACTGCGTCTTGCGAGCCCCCGGTGTCTGTGGCCTCGATCGACCCAGCCGCGTTCGGCCACGGTGGACCGAAGGGGACCACTAGGCCCGCGCAATTCGGCGTCGCGAGGTCGCCACCGAGGGCTCGTGTCAGAGCGGCCGCGAAATTTGTCTCACCCTCAAGGGTAGGCGTCGCGGTCATCAGGAATGTCGGAGCGCGACTGACCTGGGGGCGGAACGTAGAGAAGCGATAGGGCTCTCTGTCGAATGGCTGCTCTCCCTGAATCCGCGTTCCTCTCGGCAGCATCAAGGCCCAGGCGTCGATGTCGGAATCCAGAGAGACTGCTTGGGCCAATTGTTGATATGCCGAGGCGAAGTTTGCCAGGCCGGGGAGACCGGCCACCCTGATGAGAGGCGATGGATGCACTGCGACGACGGACGGGGATCGGTACGGGTCGGGATCGACGGCTGACAATAGAAGCGGCGGCCCTTGGTAGTCGATCCCCCGGTCGGGTAGCGGCAAGAGATCCTCGGCGAGCAGGTCCTGCAGCGTCATGTCGCCCGGCGCCGGGCAGACAGTCTCATCGCCAATGCTTGCCAGGCAGATAGGAATATAGACGACTTTCAGGCGTTGTTTCTCATCGAATCTGACGCCTGTCCGCGTGATGTTGTTCGATAGGTCGTCGGATTCCGGTAAGCTCTCGATGTCCAATTCGGCCTCAAGCGTCAACCGGCCCGCCTGGGTCCAACTCTCCGGGAAGACGTAGATCAGTGAGCTGGCCGCTGTGTTGCGGTCTGGAGCGACGCCTGCGGCGGTAGGTCTTACGAACCGACGCCGAAAGCGCGGACTTATCGTCCCGAGTCGGTTCCCGCCGACCTGGCGAGCAGAGAGTCTGGCCGTTACGCGGTCCGCTCCCGGCTCTGAGCCTTCTGCTGCTTCCACGTAGACCCTTGCCAATGTCGGCTTGTTTGCAACCAGCGGTACCGAACCAGCGGAGTCTTGGACGGTCTGAACGACCTCGATATTACTGATGCGGTAATCCGCTCCTGTTTCCGTTGGAGTCCTCACGTGAAGGACGTCTGAACTCGCCAGTAAGCCGGTTGATGATTCCAAGAGCAATTGATACTCCAATGGAGGGGCCGGTCCGCTGACGATGCCTGTGTCCGGTCTCACGGCGACCCGGAGTCCGAGCCCATTTAGTCCTGGTCCTCTGGCAGTAACAATAGTGGCTGGCGCGAGTTCGTTGAGCGTATGTCCGTTGCTTAGGATGAAGTCGGCGGCCGTGACCTGGCTGGTCAGTAGTTCCCCCGTATCTGAACGCTTCTGTACTAGTGCGACGTGTGCTCTGACGTCAGGGACGCCCACTCTCACTCGGTAAGTGACGAAGACACGGTACGGCTCACTAAGCTGGACGTCCCACACGTTGTCTTGCTCGGGGAACAGGGTGGTGTTTCGCGCCTCCTGCCCCTCCGGGAAGACTACCTCGATTTGAACGAGCTCGATTAGGTTTTGGGCGGTTGCCGGCAGCGCCAACAGAGCGAGACTACAGAGAATGACATATCGGTAGTGACCGAACCGGACAGAGCGCATGGGTAATTCCTTGAGACCGAAGCCTAGCGGAATGCAACGCCTGGTGCAATGGAGGCGTGATCATGCCCTGAACAGCACGCCGGCCTGCGACTGGATTGGGGCGGAGGCAAGGCTGGGTACTCACAGGCTGCCGGCGGCGACCGCGCCGGCAGCGAACTGCGTCACAGACTTAAGCGGGGACCGGGAAACGAAGCCGGGCGCTATGAGGATTGCGGCCTTCGTTGCGAGGAGTCAGCGGATAAAGCGCTGAACGAAGTCTTCGCCAAGGCCGCACTCGGTGTAGTGTTTGCGGCACATATCGATCTTGGTGAAGACGTCTTCATACCCGATGTTCTTGCCCCATGGGTCGACGTAGTTCATCACGCCGTTGACCTGGAAGAGCGTGATCATTTCCTTGCAGTCGTCGGGCACGTAGAGCGTGTGCGTCTCTCCGGGCGGCTCGTAGACGTAGCCGCCTTCTTCGGCGGTCCAGTCGTGTTCAAGGTAGCGCCACTTTCCCTTCAGGACGTAGCCGTGGACCGGCTGCGGGTGCCGGTGCCTGGCGAGTATCCCCGACTTCTGAACCTTGAGCAAGTTGACCCAGTAGCCTTGGCTTGCGTTCAGGCACAGCGGCCGGAACCACACGTTCTCCGCTTGGGGAACCCACTCGCGATCGTCCTTGGGCAGCACGGAGCCGATGACGATCTCCGAGGCGGCGTCCTGCGGGAAGGGCAGTTGGTAGGGCATGCGCGACTGTTCGTCGGCATCGGGTTCAAGAGGCATGGAGCCTCGCAGCGTATCAGATTGAGGGGGGGCGCAGCGTCGGCTGATTGTCGCGCGAGCGAGGATCTTGAGGGACGGGCATGTGCGAGCGCGGGCGCACGAACACCCATACGACGGCGGCGATGCCGAGGCCGTAAAGTTGCCAATTCGATTCGGCTCGTTCGATCCCTAGGTGAGAACCGACGAAGTATCCTACCGACAACAGGGCAGCCAGAAATGCGAGTGATACGGCGGCGCGAAAGAGCCCCGTCCACATCTGTTCGAGCACGGCCATTGTTATACCGCGCGCCCATAGGGGGTAGCAACCGCGGATTCGAGAAAATTAGGATTCTTTTACACCTGATATATACGGCCCTATCTCGCGAGATAGGCGGCTCATAGGGGCCAGGCGTCGCCCGCGCGCCCGGGTCGGGAAGTCCAATGGGATCTGTCGACTAAGGCGAATCCGCGCCTGAACAAGAGGACGGCTCCGCGGCGATTGTCTTCCAGAGCATTCGCGACCCTTTCCTCACCAAGTAGAATTCGCCGTGAATGATGAAGGTTCCCGAACCGGGATCGGAGAGTTCGGCGGTGGTCTCATAGGCCGAGGCTCGGTTGCTGTGGTAGTTGCGTGATCCGATCGCAGCGCCGCCTCCCGGGTCCGCCCGAGCCATTTGGGGAATGCGCTGAACGAGTTGCAGCGTGGCGGCGAGCGGCGAGCAACGTCCCTCCCAGCGCGCCTCGTAGATCTTCAGCGACACGGCCGTCATACGTCGGACTTTGTCTTTCATTGCGACGCTGTGGGTCGTGTCGATCGTCTCTAATCGCACCACCCGGCCGCTCACCTCCGCTCCTTTCGGGATAGTCTCTCCGGAAGGCGTCTTCGCGTTCTTGTAGAGCACCGCTCTGAACGGGTCGCCGGCCCAGCCGCTGTCGGAACTGATTGCGTCGCGCAGTTCAAGATTTAGATCGAGACCTGCAGGCAGAGCATCGGCGTCTGAATCCGACAGTTCGTTTGCGTCGGTCTCCTCGCCTTCGCTGAAGAAGCTGATAGACGTCTCGGTTTGAAATGAACGGCAGGAGCGGAACGTCAGTTGGTTCCGCGCCGCGGGACCTTGCGCAGAGACGACTTCAATCTCCGCATTGGCAGGGAGCCACGTCGCCGCGCCTCTCACTTCAAACTCCCCGTAGCGGACGGCACTCGTTACGGAGGCTAATCCGGAGGCTTGCGGCGGGTCCGGCAAATTGACCTCAAAGTAGACGACCTGCGCTCGATCGCGGTCGACATGGAAGACGCCCTGATAGGCGGCCACCACGTTTCCCGCCGTCGTAACCAGGACGTAGCGACTGGCTGCGGCCTCGACCCAGTAGCGGTATGCAACAAGTCCGGCCGCCGGTTCTTCGGGGATACGCTCGATACGCGTCCGGGGATCGCCGAACGTCGTGCGCCCGTGCGAGGAGAACTCCCCGGTGGATGCAAGTCCAGGGCCTAGTAAGTCCGTGAGCGGTCGTTCTTCGAACGCGTCGCCGGGCCAAGCAAACAGCTCCTTGCCGTCGACCACGGAGACTTCTAGACGCGACCGGTCTCGTGTACGGAATCGCGGCGTGGTCGCCGTTGGGTAGACGGAGCGCTCGATCTCCAGGACACAGGTGAAGTCCGGAGCCTGTGAAAGCCGTTGCCCGATGTTGTCCCGGACGCGATCGAGCAGCGGGTCCGACGCAGCGGATGCGAGCGAGGCGAACAGCAATACAGCGGCCCAGAAGCGCACGGCCTGGGGAGTATAGCAGTCGCGAAACGGGCCTAACGCACGGCCTCAATGATGCGGTCGACGGCGGGCCGGAAGACCTCGGGCGGCGGTATGAGGCTGATGACCAGGCGCGCCTCGCCGTCGAAGCCGAAGAGGTGGCCGGGGTGAACCTGGACTCCGCAGGTTTCCAGCAGGAAGAGCGCCCACTCGTCGTCGGTCGAGGACGCCGGAGCGCGGAGCACGGCGTACCAACCGCCCTCGGCTTGGAGGCGTGAGACGGGCGAGTCGCCGCCCAGCTTGGAATCGAGATAGGCGACGTTCTGCCTGATGCGATCGAGGATCTGCGGTTGAATCAACTTGCGCTGCTCGATCAAGACCGGCGCGGCCACTTGGGCCGGCGTCGAGGCGGAGAGGTAGGTGTCGGCGATCACCTCCAGCCGAGCCGCGGCCGCCGCATCGGGACCGACCGGACCTCGAACGACGATCCAGCCCAGCTTCATCTGCGGCAGCGCGGACATCTTCGACAGACCGGAGATGGTGAACGTCAGCGAGAGTCCGCGCGTGTTGAGCGTTTCCGCCCGCGCGTCCTCGCCCCAAATGTAGTCGAGAAACACCTCGTCGGCGATGACGGCGAAATCATTGCGAAGCGAGAGGCGCACCAGCATATCGCGCTCACTCGACGTGAGGACGGAGCCTGTCGGGTTGTTCGGCGAGACGAGCAAGACCGCCTTGGTGCGCGGCGTGATCGCATTCGCCAGCGCTTCGATGTCAATCGACCAGCCGTTGTCGTAGAGCAGCGGATAGTGCGTGAGTTTGACGTCGGCGAGGTCGGCTAGATAGGAGAAGAGCGGGTAGCTCGGCTGTGGGGCGAGGATCTCGTCGCCCGGTTCGCACAAGAGCCGGAAGCACCAGGAATAGGCTTCGCTTGAGGAAGACGTGAGAAAAATGCGATCGGCGGAGGTCGGCGTTCCGATCTCTTCGTAGTAGCGGGCGACGGCGTCTCGGGCGACACGAAGACCGCGCGGCACGGGATCGTAGCTCATGATCTCGGGCGACGAGACCGCTTGGCGGATACGCTCCTCGTCGTAGAGGAAGCCACAGCGCGTCGGGTTGGATTCAGTCAGGTCGAGCAGTTTCGCGCCCGAGCGGCGCAGAGAGGCCAGTCGTCTGGAGAGCTGCGTCGGCGCGGTCGGCCAATCGGTTCGAGCGGAAAACATACGAGTTTCTTAAGCCTAGCGACCGACCGCATAGAGGTCGCTTTGGCCGCGCAACAGCAGCGTGTCCCCCACGACGACGGGTGACGCGATGAACATCTCGTCCGCTCCCATCGAATTCCGCGCGAGCACTTCGAACTCCTTGCCCAGCTTGAGAACCGTCACGATGCCGTTCTCCCCGGCGACGTAGAGGCGACTCGATGCTGCGACGGGCGACGCCTTGAACTGCGTTAGATCTGGTATCCGCTGCTGCTGATAGAAGGTCTCTCCCGTGTGTGCGTCGAAGGCGGTGAAGAAACCTCGGTCACTGAGCACGTAGTAGACGCCCTCGTGAAGCACGGGCGACGGCGTATAGGCATTGCCGCGTCGGTTGGTCCACATGACCGCTTCGGTCCCGGTCAGGTCCCCTTCTCCTCCCAGGCGGACGGCCATCAAGTTGGGGTTGCGGTGACCGGTCATGAGCAGGATGAAATCGTCCTGCCGAAGCGGCGTGGGGATGGCGTTGGTGCCGAGGCCTTCCACGGACCAGATGATGTCGCCTGTCTCCAGGTCATGGGCGCGCGTCGTCTCGCCGGGGGTGATGACCTGCGTAAGGCCGTCCACTTCAGTGACGAGCGGAGGCGCCCAGGTCGAGAGCCCGTCATGGTTGCTTCTCCACCGCTCCCGGCCCGTGTTCTTGTCGAGAGCCAAGAGATAGGACTGTTCTTCCTGGTCGCAGTTGAGCAGCAGGGTGTCGCCGTGGACGACTGGAGCGGACCCCTCGCCGAAGGAGTAGCGCATCATCATTGGGGCATCCAGGTTGGTCTTCCACTGAACCTCGCCGTCAAAGTCCAAGGCGTAGATCCCGCGGGACCCAAAAGAGACGAAGAGCGTCTCGCCGTCGGTGACCGGCGAGTTGGAGGCATGGCTGCCGTAGGTCCGGTGGTAGCCCTGGTGCGGTTCCGCAGTCGTCACGGTTCGCCGCCAGATTTCGTTGCCGCTCTTGAAGTCGAGCGCCATTACAACGAACACGTGCCGTGCGAGTCCGGCGCCGCCGCTGCCCCGGCTTCCGAGCGGCGTGCCCGGCGGCGGCGCATGCTCTTGTTCCAGGGCTACGGCCGTGGTCAGAAAGATGCGCCCGTTCCAGACGATAGGCGTGGAAAAACCTCGGCCGGGGATCGTTGTCCGCCAGCGAAGGTTCTCTTCCCTTGAGAACTCGACCGGCGGATCGCCCTCCGCCGTGCCGTTGCCGTGGGGGCCGCGCCAAGTCAGCCAGTCATTCGCGGCCGCCGTTACGCACAGCAGCAAACAGAGAGCTAGTGTTTTCATCTCTCTCTACAGTTTGTCGTAGTAGAGCGGCCACTGCGTCGCGTCGCGGCCGTTGAGGTCCCATACGACTTCTCCCTCGCGAATGGTGACCTCGCAGACGAGCTTCTGCGTACCGTGCAGCAGCGCACCATTGCTGTCGAGATAGCCGAATCTCCCCTGGTGAAGTTGCAGGATCGCGACGTCCGCCACGGCTCCCACGCTTAGGTGGCCGAGGTCTTCGCGATGAATCTGCTTCGCTGGGCGATCGGTCGACATCGCGATGACTTCCGGCAGCGAGGCGCCGAGCGTGAGGATCTTTGACATCACGTTGGTCATGTTCTTCATGCCCTTTCGCATCGAATTAATGTGCAGGTCGGTCGAGATGGAGTCGGGCCAGAAGCCCTGGCGGGTCGCCGGCGCCGCTCGGTTCCACCAGAAGCTGCCCGCGCCGTGGCCTACGTCGAACAACACGCCGCGCTTGCGGGCTTCCCAGAAGAACGAATGAACCTTGCCGTCCGCGTCGAACCAAGGCGCACGGCCGAGATAGGTATGCGTGTACATGTCGCCCGGGCGGAGGTGCTCCAGGACCAACTCTTCAAACGGGCGCGCCGGGTGGAACTCCGTGGAACTGTCGCAGTCGCCGCAGCCTCCGAAGTCGACCATCACGACTCCCCCAAAACCTCCGGCGGCCTCGACCGCCCGGTCGACGGGAATCCATTCCGGTCCCGAGTAGTGTGCGGTCTTCACGCCGACGACGTGGTCCGGAAACTGCTTCGCCACCCGGACCGTCGGCTCGACCTGCATGTCGGATAGGTCTTGCTCGATGTCGCCGCCGCGCATGCCCTTTCCGACGATGTTGAGAAACGCCAAGACTCTCGTAATCGAGCGGTCGATGATGCGGTCCTTGAAGTCGGGGAAGTTCGACCAGCCGGAACTGCCCGCATCGACGGCCGTGGTCACTCCGGCGCGAAGGGTGTGGTCGTCGGGATAGACCGAGTTGTCTCCGGCGTAGGAGCCGCGCTCGCCCGTGCCGGCGTAGACGTGGACGTGCAGGTCGATGAGCCCGGGGGCGACGACGAGGCCGCGGGCGTCGATGGTCCGTTTGGCCTCCGTCGGGGCGATCGAGGCCTCTACGGCCGCGATCTTGCCGTCTGCAACGGCGACGTCGAGGACTCCGTCGAGTCCGTTGCGGGGATCGATGACGCGACCCCCTTTGAGCAGAAGATCGTAGGGCTGCGCGGCGAGTCCGCCAACGAGTGCGAGGAGAAGGAATACGAGACGCATGACGCGCCTATTCTACGCGTTCTTCTTCCGGTTGAGTTTCGGCGGGGGGACGGACAGCCGGCGCGCCCTGCCGCTCGGCCTCCGTGCTGCGGAAGTAGGCGCTCTCTCGCTCAAGCCCCGCGAGCCAGGCCACGGCGTTTCCGGGGAAGAGCTGGAGACTCGTGTTGTAGTCCTGGATCGCGCGGTTGTACCGGCGCCGTCGCTCCGCGATCTGATGATCCGCCGCGGCCAACTGGTCTTGAACTCGGCGGACGGGGTTCTCCGGAGCCAGCCCGCTTTCTTCGACCGTCGCCAGGAGGGAACTCAATTCCGCCGCCAGCGCATGGTTGGCCGCCAACTTCTGCTCACGCGTGGAGGCTTGCAGGAGCCGCTCTGTGGACTCTGCGATCAAGATCCCGTTCTTGGGCGTAATCTCCGCCGCGGCGCCGGCGAGCTGGACAGCCGATCGGGCTCGCTCAACGAGCTGAGTCTCCAGCGCAACCCACGCTTCGTCGATCTCCACCCGCTGAACGCGCAGGTCCTCCCGGTACTCGCTGAAGATGGACATCGCGTACAGGCCGGCGCCCGCTGAGGCGAGGAATAGAAATACCGCGATGAGCTTGTTCTTCACGTTGCGAAGTGAGAAACGATCGGTCGTTTCCGGCCGAGCCCGGGACTTATTGTCGCGCGTTTTGAGCGACTGGACAGCGCGGGGGCGGATCTGATGGACTAGCGAGGCTGATTTGCCATGAAGCTTCCCTTGACGCCTATCCGTTGTTTGCTCCGCGCCGCCCAAGAATATCCCGACAAGATCGGCGTCGTCGACGGCGACAAGCGCCTGACCTACAGGCAGTTTTGGGATCGCAGCGCCCGTCTGGCCTCGGCGCTAGCGAACCTCGGCGTCGAGCCGGGAGATCGCGTCGCCAGTCTCAGCTTCAATTCGAGCGAACTGTTGGAACTCTATTACGGAGTGCCCATGGCCCGGGCGATCCTGCTCTCCCTCAATGTGCGGTTGAGTCCCGAGGAGCAGACCTACATTTTGGAGCACTCGGGTTCCAAGTTGGTCGTCTTCGATCCCGAGTTTCTGCCGCTGGTAGAGCAGTTGCGTGAGAAGCTTCCCGCGTTGCGTTGGCTGCCGCTTTCTGAATTGGAACAAGCTCCATCCTGGTGCGAATCGGGCTGTTACTCGAGTTTGGTTGAGAGCGCTGCACCCATGGACGTGGACTTCACCACCTACGACGAGGATGCCGTGGCGGAACTGTTCTACACGTCGGGGTCCACCGGGCGTCCGAAGGGGGTGATGCTGAGCCATCGTACGCTCTATTTGCACGGGCTCGGCGTGATGGCTGCGGGGCTGCGGTCCCCAGGGCCGTTGCGAGGCGACCAGAAGGTCGAACTGCATACCATTCCGTTGTTCCACGCCAACGGCTGGGGACGACCCCACTCCTTGACGATGGCGGGCGGGCGCCATGTGATGGTCAAACGGTTCGAGCCCGAGACCGTCTGCCGCCTGATTGAGCAGGAGAGGGCTACCGCTTTTTCCGCCGTGCCCACGATGGCGACCGCGATGGTGCATTTCCCGGACCGCGATCAGTTTGACCTATCGAGTCTGGAAGAGATCACCCTGGGAGGGGCCGCCTCCACGCCTGCCTTGGTCGCCTCCGTTGAAGAGACTTTCAATTGCCGTTGCCAGTCCGGCTACGGACTCACCGAATCCGGGCCCGTCGCCTCCACCGCGCATCTGAAGGACGGTCTGGGCGAACTGGATGAGACGGAGCGTTTGCGCCGCCAGGCCTCCACGGGAACGGCTGTGCCGGGCTGCGAGATGCGTGTCGCAGGCCCGGACGGCGCCGACGTCCCGCGCGACGGAAAGAGCGTCGGCGAGGTCCTGATCCGCGGAGACAACGTGATGGACGGCTACTGGAACGAGCCCGAGGCGACCGCCGCGGTCATGGAAGGCGCTTGGCTGCACACGGGCGACATGGCGGTCTGGGACGAGCAGCGCTACTTCCTGATCGTCGACCGCAAGAAGGACATCATCATCTCGGGAGGAGAGAACATCTCATCGCTTGAGATTGAGCGCGTGATCGCCGAGCATCCCGCCGTTTATGAGAACGCCGTGATCGGCGTTCCGCACGAAAAGTGGGGCGAGACGCCGATCGCGCTCGTCGCCCTCAAGCCGGGAGCGACCGCGGACGAGGCCGAGATTCGCGATCACGTCCGGGCCCACTTGGCCGGATTCAAGGTTCCGACGAGCGTGGAGTTCCGAGCCGAACTGCCCAAGGGCGCCACGGGAAAGATCATCAAGCGTGTTCTTCGCGACGCCTACTGGGAAGGTCGCGAAAAAGCCGTGCATGGAGCGGGCTGATCCTTGGCCTGAATGAGCGCTTGAGCCTGTTTGAACCGTTGAGGCTGCCGTCCGGCCTCGTGCTGCCAAACCGGGTCGTCATGGCACCGATGCCGACGTTCGCCGCCGAGCCCGACGGTTCCGCGAGCGACGGGGAGCTTGCCTACTATCGGCGGCGGGCGGAGGGCGGCGTCGCTGCCGTCGTCACCGCTGGTTGTGCGGTGGCCGAAGCCGGTCTCGCATTCCGCGGGCAGTGGCGTTGCGACGACGATCGTTCCTTGCCCTCGCTGGAACGGGCGGCGGAGGCGATCCACGCGGGCGGCGCCACGGCCGTTCTCCAACTGACCCATGCCGGCACCGCCAAAGACTTTACCGGGAGAGGCGCGGTTGAGTCGGTCGTCCAAGCGTTTTCGCGCGCCGCCGCCCGGGCGAAGACGGCCGGGTTTGACGGCGTCGAGATTCACGGAGGGCACCGCGAGTTGCTCCAGCAGTTTCTGTCTCCGGCTACAAACCTGGTCAGCCCCGCGGATCGAGAGCGGGTCCCGCTTCAGGTGGTTGCAGGAGTCCAGCGGTCCGGCCCGAGTTCCGTTTGGTATCGCGTCGATCCGAGCGAGCCGGAGCAAGACGGCCTGCGGCTCGAGGACGTGGGACGATTTGCGGCTAGGCTCGACGTCGACGTGCTGGATCTATCAGCCAAACGATACGCGAAGCCTAGTTGGGGCGCAGAATCCCCGAGGCCTGTGGTCATGGCGGTGGGCGGGATTGAGACGCCGCAGCAAGCCGAGCGCGCACTGGAGGATGGTTGTGGCCTCGTTGGTTTGGGACATCTGTTGTTGTCTTGTCCCGATTGGCCGCGGCTCGTCCAAGGCGGCCTGTGGCGTCCTCCGGCCGCACTGCCCGATGTGGCGGCGTTGCGGGCCGCTCTGACGCCCGAGCCGGTGATCGACTACCTTGTCAAGAAGGGCCGAGCCCTCGCCTAGATGCAACCAGCAACTCAAGACCAGCGCGACCCTCTGCTCGATTTGATGTGGGACCGCGGACTGATCCTGTTCGGCGATCGCGTACGCGAGGAATATGCGCTGCGGACTCCGGTCTTTATTGACCTGCGCCGACGGCTGCACGAGGACCTCGAAGCTCTGGCGCAGCTGGGACAAGCGCTCCATGCGCGCTTGCAGCGTTGCGTGGAAAGCTCCGCTCCCCAGCAAGTCATCGGGATTCCCGATACGGCCACGCCGATCGCCCTGGCGACGGCCATGGCCGGGCGCGGAACTTCGCTGCCTCTGGACTACGGCCAGTTGCGAAAGAAGCCCGCATCCTATCCCGGAGGAAAGTCGGGGGAACGAGCCTACATGGGCGTGTGCGATCCGGCTCGCGAAGTGACCCTCGTGGATGATGTGATGGCTTCGGGCAAGACCAAACTGTGGTCGATCGATCGACTGAAGAAGGACGGTCTGGAGGTCCAACGAATCTTGGTTGTCGTCGATCGGGAGCAGGGCGGCGACGAAATTCTAGCCGCACAGGGGGTTCCGACCATCGCCCTCTACTCGATCTCTCAACTCATCAGATACTTCGAGCTCAGCGGGCGGATCTCCGAGGGAGTGGCGAAACAGGCCCTGGACCATGTGCGGCGACGGCGCTTCTGAACAAAAAAAGCGGGCCCTTGCGGACCCGCACACTTCATCAGACTAAGTCTGGAGACTGCTTAGCGCCTGCCGGTCAAGAGTCCCCACCCCATACAGAACAGCCCGGCAATCATCGTCCCCACCATCACGTTGCGGGGTAGGAAGCCGTCTCCGTAGTAGAAGAAGCAAAACACCCACGAGATGAGGATTAAGGCGCCGAGAATGAACATTTGGGAACTCCTGACCGACTAGGATCTTTTTCAGTCTAGGAGCGAGGTCGGCTCCGGCGTGTTCCGTACTTCGCCCCAATACGAGCAGGGACTCTCCCTAGAGCAACTAAGGGGACGCCCTAGGCGGCCTGGGACCATAGTTCCAGCTCCTGATTGCTAATCTAGCCGCATGCGTCGCCTCCTATTGCCGCCTGTCGTCCTGCTTCTTGCTTGCGGTGGAGGCGGGCCCTCCGCTCCCACGGCAGCCGAGGCGGAGGCGTTCGCCGACCGAGCCGAAACCGAGCTGGCGGAGCTGTATCAGGACGCCGAGCGGATGGCGTGGATCCAGTCGACCTACATCATTCACGATTCGGAAGTGCTCGCGGCCAAGCTCCAAGAGAAGGCCGTCTCTGCGCACGTCGAGTTCGCCAAGGAGTCGGTGCGATTTGACGGATTGGAGCTGCCCGAAGACGTCGCGCGCCGTCTGAAGATCCTCAAACTGTCCTTCTCGTCTCCCACTCCCGCCGATCGCGAAAAGAGTAAGCGGATGTCCGAACTCCTGGCCTCTCTATCGAGCGCCTACGGAAAGGGGAAGTACACGCTGCAAGCGGGGCCCCGCAAGGGCGAGGAGCTGAGTTTGCCGGAGATGTACCCGATCCTCGCCGAGAGCCGCAATGAAGTGGAGTTGCGCGACGTGTGGCAAGGATGGCGGCAGGTCTCGCCTCCCATGAAGGATCAGTATGCGGAGTTTGTGGAGATCTCCAATGAAGGCGCCCGCGAGTTGGGTTTCGCCGACACGGGCGTGCTCTGGCGTTCAGGCTACGACATGGAGCCCGAGGCGTTCGCGGCGGAGCTCGATCGGCTGTGGGAGCAAGTGCGCCCGCTCTATGAGTCGCTGCACGCTTACGTTCGGACGCGGCTGCGGCGCCGGTACGGCGACGTCGTTCCGGCCGACGGCCCCATTCCCGCCCACCTGTTGGGCAACATGTGGTCGCAGTCGTGGGAGAACGTCTACCCGCTCGTCGCGCCGCCCAACGCTGATCCCGGCTACGACCTCACTGAGATCATCCGGCGTCGCAAGATCGATGAGCGCGAAATGGTTCGCTACGGCGAGCGCTTCTTCACCTCTCTTGGTTTCGCGCCTTTGCCGGATACCTTCTGGGAACGCTCGCAATTCGTCAAGCCCGCCGATCGTGAAGTCGTCTGCCACGCTTCCGCCTGGGACGTCGACGGCCAAGACGACTTGCGCATCAAGATGTGCATCGATACCACTGCGGAAGACTTCGCAGTGATCCATCACGAACTGGGCCATAATTTCTATCAGCGAGCCTACAAGGAACAGCCCTGGATGTTCAAAGGTTCGGCGAACGGCGGTTTCCACGAAGCGGTCGGCGATACCATCGCGCTCTCCATCACGCCCGAATACTTGGTTGAACTGGGCTTCTTGAGTCAGGCGACCGATCCCTCGAAAGACATCGGGCTGCTCATGCAGCGAGCGTTGGAGAAGATCGCATTCCTGCCCTTCGGCCTTCTGATCGATCAGTGGCGCTGGAAGGTCTTCTCCGGTGAGGTCACGCCCGAACAATACAACGAGGCCTGGTGGGATCTTCGGACGAAGTACCAAGGGATCGCCGCCCCAGTGACCCGCGGGCCCGACGACTTCGACCCCGGCGCTAAGTACCACGTCCCGGCGAACGTTTCCTATACGCGCTACTTCCTGGCCCACATTTTGCAGTTCCAATTCCACCGCGCGCTGGCGGAGGCCGCCGGCTGCGACCAGCCTCTGCACCGCTGTTCGATCTATGAGAACGAGGCGGCCGGCGCGAAACTGAAGGCCATGCTGGAGATGGGCCAAAGCCGCCCCTGGCCCGAGGCGCTGGAGGCAATGACCGGCAGTCGCGAAATGGACGCTACGGCGATCCTGGATTACTTTGCGCCGTTGCAGGCGTGGTTGGACGAGCAAAATGCCGGTGAGGCGACGGGCTGGTGAGGCTGAGTGAGGGCTTTCTGGCTTGCTCGGCTAGTCTGACTAGGTGCGTGTCAGTCCACGTCCACGGCATCTAGGATACTCATTCCTGCGGACAGATCCAGCCATGCCTAGAAATCCCGAATGGAGAGACTTCGAGAATCTCGACATTGCCGCCGTCTTCGACAGCTACCCGCCGAAGATTCGCGGCAAGATGATGCGCCTCCGCGAACTCATCTTTGAGACCGCGGCCACGACCGAAGGCGTCGGCCAACTCGAAGAGACTTTGCGCTGGGGCGAGCCGAGCTACATCACCACAAGCCCAAAGAGCGGGACCACGATCCGCATCGACTCCAAAGCCCCGGATACCTACGCTCTCTACGTTCACTGCCAGACTGATCTGATCTCTCGATTCGAACGGCTCTATCCTGACGAATTCCGCTATGGCGGCAATCGGAGTATTACGTTCGACGTCCGCGAAGACCCGCACGAACCTCCACTGCGCCGTTTCGTCTCATGGGCTCTTCGATATCACCTGGACAAGAGGAACAGCCGCGGCCCTCGCCCGCGCCATCCCGCCGGTTGAAGCGGCCCGGCGGAGCTGCGAACCGCATCCGCCCCTTGTTGATTTCCGCGAGCGGAGTTACCTTTCTAGATAGAGGAAGGTATTTTCGCGCCCATGCTTCGTTTTTCTGTTGCTCTATCCGCATTTCTTCTCAGCTCATCGATCGTTTCCGCTCAAGACCCGCCGCAACCCGCGGTAGGTTCCGGTGATGAGACGTATCGTGCGCTGCGCACTCTCGCGCCCGCCGAGTCCTTCGACGTCGCCGATCTCACGCTCAGACGCGACGTCGCCGCGCTACGGTTGACCGGCAAGGTCGCCTTTGGCCCGCCAGTTGAAGGACGCGTCGTGATGGGCGTGTTTACCGGAAAGGGAGAGCTGATCGTCGAGCCGTCTCTCGATTGGGAGCAGCGGTCACTGCAATTGCACATAGACGAAACGTCGGTCAGTGAGTCCTTCTCATCGATGGTCCTCTGGTTTAGCGACCAGACGTACGAGGAGATCCGCTCGGCCGGAACGGCGTCGCCTTCGGTGGACCCGGGGGCGGGGAAGGCGCTTGAGCGTATGCGTTCCAAACTGCGCCAACGGCGGGAGTCGCCGCGCAGCTTCCTGGAAGCCGTGCTCTCGGGCGAGGACATGGACAACATCGAGGCGGACATCTTGGCCGATCTCTACCAGCCCGACGCCCAAGGGCAATTCAACGCCTATATCCACGGCTCCAAGCACGACGACGTGCGGTATTTCGTGCGCCCCCGCGGCGCCGCGCCGCAGATGCAGTCGCCGGAGGAGACGGCGCTCCTGTTCCTCAATCCAGGGGCTGATGCGGAGGGCGTTTGGTACCTATCGCACCTGCTTGGGGAATACGAAGAGGGTACGGCCAGCTCCGGGGAAGACCACGCGCCGGTGGATGCGATTCACTACGAAATTGAGACCACGGTCGAGCGTGGCAAGAAGCTAGATGGTCGGACGGTCGCCACGTTCACGGCGCGAGAGGACGGCGTGCGGGTGCTCAAGTTCGGCCTGCTGCCGGAACTCCGCGTCAGTTCAGTGACGGCCGGAGGCGCCGCGATTCCGTTCATCCAAGAACATCACCGCAAAGACGGTTCCTTCTACGCGATTCTGCCGGAGGGAACCAAGAAGGGCGGCGAGTACTCCGTGGAGATCGCCTATCGCGGCGACGAGGTGGTGCGCAGCGAGGGCGGCGGAAACTTCGCCGTCGGTGCGCGCACGAGCTGGTACCCCAGTCTCGGGACTTTTAAGGATCGAGCCACGTTCGATCTGACTTACCACTACCCAAAGCGCTACGTGCTCATCAGCGTCGGCACGCTTCAGGGCAAGCCCGAGGTCGGCAAGAGCGTTGCGACCGCACACTGGAAATCCGACGTGCCGCTCGCGGTTGCCGGTTTCAACTACGGCGACTTCTCCATGGAGGAGCGCCAAGACGAGCCCACCAACTACGACATCGAGAGCTATGCGACCAAGAAGCCGCCCGATTTCCTGGTCAACGTGTCGGCCGATCTCCCCTCACAGGGACGCAGCCGGTCCAACCTGGCTCCGGAAGTCACGACCATGAGTCCCAAGCGGATGCTGCAGAAGATCTTGGGGGAAGGACAGATGTCGATGCGCATCTTCACCAAGTATTTCGGCGAGTTGCCCTATGGCCGCATCGCGCTGACTCAGCAGCCCTCGTTCAACTCGGGGCAATCGTGGCCGACTCTCGCCTACCTGCCCGTCAGCGCCTATCTGGATTCAACGACTCGTTGGACTCTGCTCGGCAGTTCCACGTTCAGGTTTTCGAACTTCATCCAAGAGGTCACCGCGCATGAGGTTGCGCACCAGTGGTGGGGGCATGTCGTCGGCTGGGCGACCTACCACGACCAGTGGCTTTCTGAGGGGCTTGCTGACTTCTCGGCCAGCCTATTCGTGCAGGCCACGAGCCAGAAACACGATCAGTACCTGCGGTTCCTGGAACGCTGGCAAGAGTCGATCCTGGAGAAGAATCGCTTTGGTTTCGCCCCCAACGATGTCGGCCCGCTTTGGATGGGACGGCGGCTGATCACGGCGAAGACCGGCGGCGCCTACCGCCGGCTCGTCTACCCCAAGGGCGGCTACGTGATCCACATGTTGCGCCAACTGATGTTCGACCGTGAGAAGGGCGACCAGCCGTTCATCAACATGATGCGCGATTTCGTAAAGACCCATCACAACCAGAACGCTTCGACCGAGAGCTTTAAGGCGGTTGTGGAGAAGCACATCACGCCTGACATGGACCTCCAGGGCAACGGCAAGATGGATTGGTTTTTCAACCAGTGGGTCTACGGCCAAGAGGTCCCCAGCTACGACTTGAAGTACAAGGTCTCGCCGGGCGACGGCGGAAACACGCTCCTGACGCTGACGGTGACCCAGCGCGGCGTTACCGAAAACTTCGCCATGCCGACGCCCATTTACGTCGAGTTGGACGGCCGAGTAATGAAACTCGGGAGCACTCGTATGGTCGGCAGCATGACGACCGACCCGATTGAGATTCCCCTGCCGAAGCCTCCGGAACGCGTTTTTCTCAATGGTAATCTGGACATTCTGGCCCACGAATCGACGGTCGGCGATCTCTAGCTCCACGAAACCCGGTGAGGCTATGATGGTCCATTGCGATTCAGGGAATTGGGTAGAGGCGTCGGGCTCATTGCGTTGACGGCCGTCGGCGCCTTCGGGCAAACAACGAGCACGGCAAGCTCCTTCCGGGATGAGCTGCCTGAGTGGCTCGATATTCGTCCGGAGTTGCGGATTCGTTATGAAGGCCGTCAGGGCGACGCCTTCGATATTCAGGTTCCGCACGGCGTTCTCACCCGCGCCTTCCTCGGCATCGACGTGAAGCCCACTCGGCGGCTTCGCTTCCACGTGCAAGGCATGGACGCGCGCATGCCGACGATTGACCGTGCTCGATTGACCAATCGCTACCACGATGCCTTTGAATTCCGCGAGGCCTACGTCGAGATCGGCGATCCGACCCAGGATCGATGGCAACTCCAAATCGGTCGTCAGATGCACTCCTACGGCTCCGAGCGCGTCATAGCCCGAGCGAACTGGAGTAATTCCCGGAGAGGTTTCGACGCGATCAAGCTGAAGCGTCGCCACGAGGCCGTCGACCTGGATATCTTCACCGGGTCCGTCGTCAAGGAGTTCATGGATTCGCCGGATCGCTCCGATTACGGCAACGGGTTCCACGGTGCGTACTCCTCATGGAAGCAGTTGCTGCCTGGCGCGGAACTGGATCTCTATCTGCTCTATCGGACTCGTCGCCGAGTCACCGACGAACTGGGCCGAGTGGGCGACGGCGACTTGTGGACGCCCGGAGTTCGGCTGAGCGGCGAGGCGGCGGGTGCGGTGAATTATGACGTCGAGTGGAACATCCAGCGCGGCGACTTTGCGGCCTCGGACGTCCGTGCGCAGACTTTCACCGCTCGCGGAGGATACCGCTTCGCTGAGCTTCCCGCGGAGCCCCGGATCTTCGGGGTCTATCGCTTCGCCAGCGGCGATTCTGATCCGACTGACGGCGTTGCGGGCACGGCCGACCAGTTTTTTCCCGCCAACCATCGGCATCGCGGCGTCGCCGACTTGATCGGCTACCGCAACCTGCGCGGCGTCGGCGCCGGCGTGGAGGTCAAGCCCGCGGCCAAGACGACGATGGTGTTCCAGGTCGATCACTACGGCCTGGCGAGTCGCAACGACGGTTACTACACCTTCGACGGTCGCCTCCTCGTGGACGCTGTGCCCGGGGGAGCCGAATCGACCAGCATCGGCGTCGAGGTCGACGTCTCGGCCAGCTATCAACTCAACCCGTTCACGAGCCTCAGCGTCGGAATCGGGCGACTGGCCCGCGGCGGTTTCTTGCGCAGGCACTCGGATCTGGAGTCGTCCGCCTACTCTTACGCCGCTGTGGAGTTTCGGCCCTAGTCGAGCCCTACCCTGCTAGAACTTGCCGTCGCGCACTTCAAAGTGCGTGGGTTTCCCAAGCGCCCGACCGCCTTGCGCGATCCAACCCGCGGTCCACTCGATCATCTGGTCCAGTGTGACCGTCTCTGGGGCGAACAGGCGCTTGCAATGCGCGGCGTTGTTGAGCAGCGCGGTCTCGGTCTCTTCTCCGCTGAAGACCACATCGCGCTCAAAATGTCGTGCAAACGTCTCGGCGATCGCACGAACGGATTCGGTACGCGCCCCGGTGAGGTTGAGGATGAAAGCCGGGGTCGCCGCGTGGGCGAACGACCTCAGGGCGACGGAGTTGGCGTCCCGCTGCCAGATCACGTTGGCATAGCCGGTCGCGAGGTCGACCGGCTCGCCCGCAAAGACGCGACTGCCGATGTCGTGCAGGACGCCGTAACGCAGATCAATGGCGTAGTTCAGGCGCAGAATTGCGGTCGGCGTCTGGTTCCGCTCGGCGAAGAAAGCGAAGATTCGCTCTCGGCCGAGCGCGGATTGGGCGTATTCTCCGACCGGCCCCGTGGGGTCTTGCTCCGTTGGGCCGCCCGAGGCGACCGGTGTGAGCGGGTAGACGTTCCCGGTGGAAAAAGCGACGATGCGCGAGGACCGGAATCGCTCCGCCGCGACTCCCGGCGCGTAGGCATTGATTGCCCAGGTGCGGGCCGCGTCTCCCGCCGTGCCGAACTTCTGGCCGACCATGTACAGCACGTTCGGCGAGTCCGGCAGCGCTTCAATGGACGCTCGGTCGAGTAGATCGCAAACGACGGTCTCGGCCCCGGCCGCTTCGAGCGCGTGGCGAGAAGCAGGATCGGTAAAGCGGGCGGCGGCCAGAATGCGGCGCTGGACGCCGGCCTGCTCAGCTGCGCGCCTCGCCAACGCGGCCATGGTCGGGCCCATCTTGCCGGACGCGCCGATCAACAAGAGGTCGCCTTGCAGCGTCCGCATCGCCTCGACGTCGGCCTCGGTCGGGCGCGACAACGCCTCGTCGAGTTCAGCCTCGGTCGCAATGGAGGACTGTGTCATTTACTCGCCGTCGCAGGCAACTCGTCCGGGAACAACGCAACGCCCTTCGGCGGCGGAAACAAATCTCGGAGCAGCAGCAACCGTTTGCGGATGTGTTTGGAAGCCAACTGGCGTGGTCCCGCTTCCACGTCGATGTCGCAGCACAGGCCGTGTAAGTAGAGGCTCAGCGTGTCGGCCAGCGCCTGCTCAGCGTAGTCGCGCAGTTTGTCCGTGTCTTGCGTTACGTCGGCTTGGGTGCGGACCAACTCTTCTTTCAGTCCCCAGCCCCGGTCGTCGATCTCGCCTCGTACTTGGTTTCCGAGTTCCTCGCGGATGACAGCCAGAAACTTGTCGAAAGAGCGGTCGTCCATTCGCGGTACGACGGCGGCCGCCACTTCCTGGTAGTAGGAATCATGCGAATCGGCCATGTCCTCGTCCTTGATGGCGATAAAGACGAAGACCTCGTCGTCGTGTTCCACGACGGCGGAAAAGAGTCGGCGATCCTCCGGCGGCGGCTGGAAACTGACCATCGCCGACACGTCTGGATCCACCTCTTGGGGCTCTTCCAAGTAGCCCACAATCACCACCCGAAGCTTGGGAAGGACCTTTCCGACGGCGGCCGGGACCGCTGAGGCCGGGTCGTAAATCAATCGCTGCAACTCCGTATCCTCCAGCGGAACCACGGAGAAATAGCTGACCGAAGAGTTGACCGGGATCATCTGTCCGGCGGAGTGACGGGCGAAAGACTCTACCGGAACTTTCGATTCAGGGGGCGTTGAACTGGTCATCGCGGAGCAGGTCCAATTGTATCAACTGAGTTTTTCCACAGCTTCGCCGAGGTTCGCCCGGGCTAGGATAGGTTCCATGCCGCTTGCCGATCTTCGCGGGCCGGACGCCGCCGACATGTGCGGCCCGGAGGCGGCGCCGCCCCGTGTCTGAACTCGCGATGACCGGAACCACCGAGCAGTTTCGGATCCTTCTATCCGAATTGCAGGACCACGTACTGGACGCCCTTCTCGCCGGACGCGCGCGCTCGACGACGGAGGAGCTCGCCGCCGTCGCCGCTGAGACCGAAGCCGACGTCATTTACGGTATCGACAAGATCAGCGAAGAAGCCATCCTCGATTGGTTCTCCGCCCGCTGGCCCGCTGAGCAGCCCGTGGAGTTGATCATGGAGGGCCTCGAAGGCCCGCCGGTCACGTTTCCAACTGGAATACCCGTCGCCCAAACAATTTGGAAGCTGATCCTCGACCCCGTCGACGGCACCCGCGGCCTCATGTACGACAAGCGGCCCGCTTGGTCGCTCGCCGGGCTCGCCCCCCAACGCGGCCCCTCCACGAACCTCGCCGATATCACCGTCGCCGTGATGACCGAACTGCCTACCAGCAAGCAGTGGCGCGCCGATCGGTTGAGCGCCGTTCGCGGCCTGGGTTCGGCCGGCGTGCAGGGCGTCTCGATCGACGTCCGTTCGGGCGCTCGGAAGGCCTTTGTGCCGAGGCCTTCCGGCGCTTCGGACTTCCTCCACGGATTCGCCGCCACCGCCCGCTTCTTTCCGCAGGGAAAAGCTCTGCTCTCCGAGTTGGAGGAGCGCCTGTGGGCCGAGCTGCACGGTGCCGATCCCGGCCGGACGCCGCTCGTCTTCGACGACCAATACATCTCGACCGGCGGCCAACTGTATGAACTCGCCGTCGGGCACGACCGCATGCAGGGAGACTTCCGACCGCTCGCTTACGCCAAGCTCGGTTTCCGCTCCTCGCTCACCTGCCACCCCTACGACATCGCAACCGCGCTGGTGCTGACCGAACTGGGAGGCGTCGTAGAGACGCCGATGGGAGAACCTCTGCACGCGCCGCTCGACGTGACCAGTCCGGTGTCCTGGATCGGGTTCCCGAACGCCGTCCTGGCCGCCCAGGCCCGCCCCATTCTTCGGCGGCTCATCCAAGAGATGCTGTGAGACTCAGGTACTCGGCGACCCGAGGCCCTCTCCCCGGTTTTCCTCTCGTCGCCTGACTGTGGAACAATAGCGCGACCTTTACCGACAGACCCGCCGCCTCGTCACGGCCTGCTTCAAAGGATCGGAGACTGAACGTATCGTGCAAACTACCGCTTGGGCCTGGCAAGACAGTCTGACGCTGAGCCTCTTCTTCGCCGCTCTCATCGCCATCGTCGTCTACGTGCTGCGCCTCAAGGAAGAGACCACGTCGGACTATTTCCTCGCCGGCCGCAACGCGACCTGGTTGGCCATCGGCGCTTCGATTTTTGCTTCCAACATCGGCTCGGAGCACGTAGTCGGCCTCGCCGGGGCGGGCGCTTCGTCCGGCATGGCCATGGCCCACTGGGAGCTGCATGGTTGGATCATCCTCGTCCTCGGCTGGGTCTTCGTGCCGTTCTACTCGCGCAGCATGGTCTACACCATGCCGGAGTTCCTGGAGAAGAGGTTCTCGGCCGGATCGCGATCGTTCCTGTCCATCATCTCGCTCGTGAGCTACGTGCTGACCAAGGTCGCGGTGACGGTCTACGCCGGGGGCGTCGTCTTCAAGCAAGTGCTCGGGATCGACGAGTTCATGGGCGTCGACTTCTTCTGGATCGGCGCCATCGGCCTCGTAGTCGTCACCGGGCTCTATACGGTCGTGGGCGGTATGAAGTCGGTGCTCTATACCTCGCTCCTACAGACGCCGGTGTTGCTGCTCGGTTCGATCTTGATTGTGTGGATCGGCCTCGATCGCGTCGGTGGTTGGAACGAATTGATGGCCGCCGCCAGCGCCGAGACGACGCCCTGGGGCGATTCGCTCACTAGCCTGATCCGCTCCCCCGAGGACGATACGTTCCCATGGACCGGCGTCCTGTTCGCCTCGCCCATCATCGGCTTCTGGTACTGGTGCACCGATCAGTACATCGTCCAACGAGTGCTCTCGGGGCGGGACCAAACCCAGGCGCGTCGAGGAACCATCTTTGGGGCCTATCTCAAGCTCACGCCGGTGTTCATCTTTTTGATTCCCGGTCTCATCGCGCTGGTCATGAAGCAGAAAGGAATGCTCGACTTGCCGGATGCGGACGCGGCCTTCCCCGTGCTCGTTTCCACGCTCCTGCCGGTCGGCTTCAAGGGCGTGGTCGTCGGTGGATTGGTTGCGGCCCTCATGAGTTCGTTGGCCTCGCTGTTCAACTCTTCCGCAATGCTCTTCACGGTCGACTTCTACAAGAAGTGGCGCCCTGCGGCCAGTGAGAAGCAGCTCGTTCATGTGGGTCGCGTCGCCACCGCGGTCGTCGTCCTGCTCGGGATCGTCTGGATCCCGGTGATGAAGGGCATGGGCCAGGTCCTCTACGCCTACCTGCAAGACGTTCAGTCTTTGCTGGCGCCGGGCATTGCCGCTGTCTTCCTACTCGGCGTCTTCTGGAGCGGCGCCACGGCCGCCGGGGCTTTGAGCGGGATGGTCTTCGGGTTCTTCTTCGGGATGCTGCGCTTGATGACGCGCATCTTCGAGGACTCGTTCTCTTCAGGAACGCTGTTTCACGCGTGGATCGTCGCCCCCAACTGGCTGCACTATTCCATTGCTCTGTTCCTAGCCTGCCTAGCCGTCATTTGGGCGGTCAGCCAGTTCACCGAGAAGCCGCGGCCTGAGAACCTCCAGGGCCTAACCTACGGCTCCGCGACGCCTGAGCAGATCGCCGAGACGCGCGCGAGCTGGGGGATATGGGACGTCGTCCACACCTGCGTCATCGTGGGCTTCATCGTGGGCTTCTACGCCTACTTCTGGTAGAGCGAACCGGCCGCGTGCAGCGTCGTCTCGGCCAGCTGCTTCAGCCGGTTGCGCAACTCCTCCGGCAGGGGCGTCTGCACGTCGCCTTCCTTGCCCGCGGCGTAGACGAAGCGCGGCACGATCCAACAGCGGAAGTCCAGCATCAGCGAGTTGGCAAAGCCCATCAGCGACATGTAGCTCGACCGCCCGCCCGCGGCACAGAGGAAGCCGACCACCTTCTCGCGCCAGGCGGCCCCGGTCATCTCCACCAGGTTCTTGGCCGCCGCGTTGACGTCGTAGTTGTAGATGGGCGCCGCGACAATCACTGCGGAGGCGCCGCGAATCTTCTCACGTAGTTCGTCCAACGTCGCGGACTCGGCCTCGACGCCGGCGCACAGCGGCATCTCGACCTCTCGGAGGTCGACGAACTCCGCGTCCGCGCCGCCGGCTTGCAGCATTGCTGCCGTCTCAGACGCCATCCGGCGGGAACGACTCTGCGGGTGCAGGGAGCAACTGATGACCAATACGTTCGGCGAGCTCATTGAGGATATTCCACCAGTTCTACCTCGATTCCGTCAGGATCGAAAAAATAGAGCCTGCGCCCCGGCTCGTAGTCGGCCTCAAAGTGCGGCTTCACGCCGAGGTCGGCGAGCCGCTGTTTCGCGGCGTCCAGGTCCTTCACAACCCAGCCGAAATGGTTCAATCCCGCCCGTTCCCATTCCCGGGGAGCTTGACCGTTTTCGCCGTCGGCCTGAATCAGCGCGATGTAGTTGACGGCGTTGCCGATATGGACTGCCGGTCCGCCGTCGGAGTTCCGTCCTCTCCAACGCGGCTCAAAGCCCAACGCTCCCTGGTAAAACTCGATGCTGCGCTCGATGTCCTTCACGGACATGTTGACGTGTTCGAGAAACATGGCAACCTCCTGTAATTTACGAAAGTGATAACTTTCTTATATCACGGCCTGATGATTTGAGAAAGTAAAAACTTCGGTAATTGCTAGACTGAACCTGTGGCACAAGAGCTGAGCGCGGCGAAGCGGCGTGTGTTGGATCGGCTGAAGATTGACGGCCCTGCAACGCCCGCCGAACTCGCTCCCGGCATGGAGATGACCGACGTTGCCGTTCGTCAGCATCTCCAAGCGTTGCGGGCCGAAGGACTGGTGGAGCCGCGAAAACGCTCTTCCCAGGGCCGCGGTCGTCCGTCCGAGGAGTGGTCGCTCACGACCGCGGCGGATCGGCACTTCCCCGACCGACACTCCGACCTGACCGTCGAGTTGATCGGCGCCGCTCGCGCGGCCTTCGGCGAGAACGGTCTTGCGCGGCTGATCGAGCATCGCTCGCAACTCCAGGCCGCAGCCTATGGTGCTCTAGTGAACGAGGCGGGCCCGCGACTCGGCTCTCGCGTGCGGGCTCTCGCGAAGAGACGCTCCAAGGAGGGCTACATGGCCGACGTGGAGCGTTGCCGCGACGGTTCTTACATGCTAATCGAACGGCATTGCCCGATCTGCGCCGCCGCCCAATCCTGCCAACGCCTGTGCACGGCTGAGTTGGAAGTATTTCAGAGAGCGCTCGGCGACGACGTTGCGATTGAGCGTACCGAGCACCTACTCGCCGACGGCGCTCGCTGCGCCTATAGAATTCGCGCGGCTGCTCGAGAGTCCTAATCTGCGGGAGAGCCTCAGCTAGGTTGCTACGTCCCCGAGACTCCAGCGCCTTAAGAGCCGATCGGTGGCCGCCTGCAAGTCGAGAAATAGGCTCAACATGGCTGGGACGAGCACGAGCGTGAACGCTGTGCAGACGGCCAGCCTGACCACCACGACGCTGCCGATCCCCCGCTAGAATTCCGACCCTGCTCCTGGAACACCACGAGCGGTAGCATTCCAAAGACGCTCGTCAGAACGCTCATGAAGATAGGCCGAATACGGTTACTCGTCGATTCGCGAATCGCGTCTCGCGCCGACATCGATTCCTGGCGAATGTGAATCAAGGTTTGGTGCACCAGCAAGATCGCGTTGTTGACCGCCTGACGCCGCGCATGGCGCTGAGTCCGGCTATCGAGGAGCTCTGGTCGAGGCGCTAGTCTCCTGCTGGCTGAGCGGCGCCGATTCGTCCCCACATTCGCCCGAGCCCCGCCCGCACGGAGAAGAACAGGCTCAACATCGCCGGAACGAGCAACAGAGTAAACACCGTCGATACAAGCAAACCGCCGACAACCACGCTGCCGATGCCCCGATACAGTTCCGAACCGGCGCCAGGATAGAGGATGAGAGGGGCCATGCCGAAAACACTGGTCAGGACGCTCATGAAGATGGGCCGGATACGCGTCCTCGTGGATTCGCGGATCGCCTCCCTGGGGCCCAACTCATCGCTGCGGATGTGGTTGAGCGCCTGGTGGACAAGCAAGATGGCGTTGTTGACGACGGTTCCGACTAGGATGAAGAAGCCCAACATCGTCAGCACATCCAGCGGCTGATAAGAAACCTCGTTAATCAGGTCCAACCCAAGCAGGCCGCCAAAGCCCGCCAACGGAACACTGAACATGATCACCAATGGATATCCGAAGCTTTGGAACAGAGCTGCCATGAGCAGGTACGTAATGACCACAGCGAAGGCTAGATTTAGATTGAGCGCCTCCCAGGCCTGAGCCAGCTTGTCAGCCGCGCCGCGCGGAATGATCCGGTAGCCGCCGTCCAGGATGCCCTCGCTCGTCAGAGGCTGGATCACCTTAGCCCCAATATCCGCCAGCACCTGTTGCAATGGCTCCCCGGGCGGAGGAGACACGAGGATGGTCGACGCTCTCTGGCGCTCACGATGCGTAATCGAAATCGGGGCTGACGTTAGTTCCACGCGCGCCACTGTGTCCAGCGTCACCAGCTTTCCGTCTCGAGCCACGATGGGCAGGCTGCCCACGTCTTGTGTTCGATGCCTCCAGCCTTCGTCAGCTACCAGCATCAGGTCGATTCGCTTGCCCTGCCACTGGTAGTCAGATACCTTGGCTCCATCCACCAAGGCGTTGACTGCGACCCCAAGCTCTCGACTGCTGACACCGAGCTGTGAAGCTCGCAAGCGATGGGGGATGATCCGTACCTCGGGCTTGCCGCGGTCCAAGCCGCCGGTGGGCCTCGCCTGCGCGTTGGGCACTTCTTTCTGCATCCGCTCCAAAACGATGGCGCCGAGTTCCTGCAACCGCTCGAAGTCGGGGCCCACAATATCGAGGGCGACTTGGCCTCCGCTCGGTCCCCTTTGAAAGAGACTCGCCTGCCGAAATCCTCCGACCACTGCTGGAATGGTCGTCGTTATGCCGCGAAGAACGGGAATGAGCTCCTTGACGCGTTCGGGGTCCTTCGCACTGGCGCCGAAGAAGGCGCCGGTCCCCAGCGCGACGAAGAAGTTGCCTCGAATGCCGCCGCCGGGACAGTTGGGCCCCGTCGGGTCACAATCCCTGTACTTGGCGAAGTCCGCTTCAAACACTTCATTGATCTCACGGAACATGTCGCGGTTGTAGCTCGACGGCAACGCCAAGTTGCCCAAAATGGCGTTGGCATTGCCGGCAGGCATGTATTCAAGCTGCGGGGTCAGCTGAAACGCCCCATAAAGCGCGGCAGCCGTGAACCCAAGCGTTACCGTCAAGCGACGGAGCGTTCCTCCACAGATCCAATAGACGAGCCCGGCGACTGCGCTAGTCAACTTGTCTCCCGCTGCGGAAACACTAAAGCGGCTGGCCTTTTCTTTGTTAGGCTTCCCGTCTCCCATCACGCGAGCCGCCAGTGACGGGATCACGGTTACCGCCACAATCATGCTCAGAGACACCGCCGCGCTGATTGCGATTGCAATGTCGCGGAACATCTGTCCCGCCTCCTGCTGGATAAACAAAATCGGCAAGAACACGGCAACCGTGGTTAGCGTGCTGGCGAGAATCGCCCCCCACACTTCGCCGGTGCCGTCGCTAGCAGCTTGCCGAGCCGATTTCCCCATCTGGCGATGCCGATAGATGTTTTCCAGCGCCACGATCGAGTTGTCCACCACCATGCCGATGGCGAATGCGACTCCTGCCAAGCTGATGACGTTGAGTGAACGCCCGCTGAGATTGATCATCAGCACGGTTCCGATTACGCTGATCGGGATCGCAACCGCGATGATCAGGGTGCTCGAAACGCTACGCAAGAAGAGCAGCAAGACAAGAATCGCGAGCCCGGCGCCCACGTAGACGCTGTCAGTCAACAGGCTGATGGCGGCGTCCACATATTCCGTCTGGTCGGTTAGCTGGGTTAGCACAAGCCCCTGGGGTTCAAGCGTGTACTCGTTGAGATCCTTGACCGCTCCTTTTACCCCCGACATCACCTCGAGAAGGTTTTCGCCGGGCGCCTTGGCCACGTTGATCATGATCACTTCTTGGCCTCTTGAGTAAGGAGTTGCGCCGCGCTTCTCAAAGGCCAACTGCGCATAGCCGATATCACGGGCGAAGACAGGCACGTCATTGCGGTATGCAACAACCACGTCTTCCACGTCCTCGGCGCTCGTATATTCGCCCGCGGTGCGAACGGTGAAATTGATCTTGCCCTCATCAAAATCACCGCCGCTGACGCTCACGTTCTCACCGGACAGCGCCGCCGCCACCTCCCCGATCGTCAGCTTCCTCGACGCAAGCTTTGCCGGATTGGCATAAAAATGCATCTGGTGACGGGTGCCGCCAAAGGTGTTCGAGGCCGCGACGCCGGGCACTCTCTCCAAGCTCGGCGCCACTACGTCGTCCATGAAGTCGCGCATCTCCGCGATCGGCGCTTCAGCCTCGGCCGGATCGATATGGCTCAGGCCGAACCAAGCAATCGCCTGGTCCTCACTACTCGTGGCCTGTACCTGCGGCTTGAGCGCTTCCTCGGGGTATCGCTGCACCTGTTGCAGTCGATTCGAAACATCAAAGAGCGCGCGGTCGATATCCGTACCGATCTTGAAAGACATGCGGATCTCGGCGCGGCCAAAATTGGACGTGCTACTGATCTCCTCCAGCCCCTCGATGCTCTTGAGCTGCTCTTCTTGCTCCTGAACGATCTGGCGCTCAATCTCCGCCGGAAGCGCTCCAGGCCACACCGTCCGGATGCGCACCGCCGGAGTTTCGACCGTCGGAATAAGTTGGATGGGAATCTGAAAGAAGGAGATCCCTCCGAACAGCGCGAGCAGCAGGACCGCGACGGCCGTAGTGACCGGATAGCGAATCGAATCGTCGATGATCTTCATGGCTTCGGCTGCTCCCTGACCTGCGGAGTCACTTCCTGCCCATCGCGAAGGCGCTCGTTGCCGAAGGTCACCACCTGGTCGCCGGGCTTGACGCGACCGGCGACCTCCGTCCAACCATTGACGGATTCGCCCAGCCTGACCTTGGCCAGCGCCGCCTTGTTGTCAGCCCCAACGGAAAACAGCACCCAGCCGTCGGTTCGTTCCATCAACGCGTCTTTGGGCACGATCGTGACCGTCCTGGGGCTAGATGGCGCAAACCGAACGGAGGCGACCATACCCGCGCGAACCGTTCCGTTGCGCGAAGAAACGGTGACTTTCACCGGAAAGGTCCGCGCCTCCGGGTCCGCTTCCGCCCCAATCGCCCGCACCTTCCCCGGCAGAACCGTTCCCGGCAAAGCCTCAAACCGCAGCTCGGCGCGCTGCCCAAGCCGCAACTTCGACAAATGGATCTCAGGCACCTCGACGCTGGTTTCGAGGTCTTTCATGCTGACAACCTCAAGGACGGGGTCTCCGACTTTTGCCCAGCCGCCCAGTTCCACGAGCTTGCGGGTGACCGAACCATCGAACGGTGCACGGATGACGCTGAGCTGAATACGCAGGTCCAGCTCGGCAATCGAGGCTTGGAGCGAAGCGGAGCGCGCGTCGAGGGCGGCTACTTCCACGCTCGCGCTTTCCAACTCCTCGGCGGCAATGAGCTCCGCGTCAGCCAACTCCTGGGCTCGCGCCAGCTTCAGCACCGCGCCTCTCCGTCTGGCGGCCGACTCTGCCAGCTGCGCTTCCAAGGTCAGCCGTTGCGCTTCCAGCATGTCTACGGCGAGCCGCACCAGCTCCTGTCCCTGGGTCACCCGCTCGCCTTCGCGCGTATGCACGTCAGTAACCAGCCCGGCAACCGGCGCGGCAACCTGGGATTTCAGCGTGCTCTCCACCGAACCGGGCAGCTCAATGGCGCTCGTGAGCCGGTAGGCCTGAGCCGCGGTGGTGACCACCGGTGGGGGCGGTCGTTTTCCTCTGTTCTGTCCCTGAGCAGAGAACGGACACAGCAGCAGTACCGCTAGGGCTACTACAGCTTGAAAACTCTCGGGCGCGCGCGATGGGACACAAGTAGACGATACAGAACGGAAAAACTTCATGAGTACCGCCGGACACTTGGAATTACAAATGCCCAACTAGAGTATGAGATCTCGTAAGCCTACGCGTTCCTCACAGTTTCGGCAAGCTGTCTAGTTTTCTAGAGGATGCTGCGAAGCGCGCCCAGGAAGCGCGTGTTCTCTTCCGGCTTGCGGATGGCGACCCGGACCGCCTCCCCCTCAATCCCCGGCATTCCGGTCAACACCCGCACCAGGATCTTATGCTCGAGCAACGCCTCGCGCAGCCGCTCTGCCGGTACGCTGGTCCACAGCGTGACGAAATTCGCGCTGCTCGGCGAAGGAATCATCAACGGCAGCTCATTCAGCTCGCGCAGCAGCCGCTCACGCTCCGCCGCCACCAGAGAACGCCCGAGTTCCGCGTGCGCATGGTCGGCGATCGCGGCCCTCGCGGCCGCCTCCGCCAGCACATTCACCGTCCACGGTTCACGTCTTGGGCGGAGTCGCTCAATCGTCTCTTGGGCGCCGACGAGCGCCCCGATTCGCAGACCCGGCAACGCATAGAACTTCGTCAGCGAGCGCAGCACCAGCACGTTGTCGCGCATTTTCGCGAGCTTGGTCGCGGAGGTTTGATCCGTGAAGTCGATGAACGACTCGTCAATCAGCAGCGTGCCGCCGCGCGACACGGCGATCGCGGTTAGCTCCTGGTGGCCCATGCACTCGCCGGTCGGGCTATTGGGTTGAGTCAGCACCAAGAGGCCGTCGTCGGGCCACCCGATCGGGTCGCCCCAACTCACATGGTCCGCATCGGGATAGGCCCGATGAAACTCGCTGAATGTAGGAACGGCGAGAGTCGTCTTGGGGTGGCGCGCTTCACGGGCGTAGAAGTGCAGCAGATCCGTCGCGCCGTTCCCCAACAGGATGTTTTCCGGGCCCACGTCCCACAAGCGAGCCAGCTCGGCGCGGAGTTGTACGGGCTCGGATTCCGGGTAGTGCGAAATCCGGTCCAACGCCTCCTCCACGGCCGTTCGGACCTTCGGCGAAGGACCGAGCGGGTTGATGGAAGCGCTGAGGTCGAGAGCCTCGCGCCAGTCCCAACCGTGCGCCCTGGCCACGGCGAAGAGGTCGCCTCCGTGCGTGATCTTCAAGCTCCCCAGGCTATCGCAGCGAGAGCGGTTGCGGCAGCGGTCAACGCGGTTCCATAGAGCAGCCTCCGGCCTTCCCGCGTGGCGGATCGATCCGGCTCGCGACCATCTGGATGCAGTTGCGGCTTGACGCTCACCCGCCCTTCGTAGCTGCTCCTGCCGCCGAGGCGCACTCCCAGCGCGCCGGCGAAGGCGGCTTCCGGCCAACCGGCGTTCGGGCTCGGCTGAGAGCCGCCGTCGCGCCGTGCGGCGCGCCAGGCCTCCCTCCAGTCGAGCCGAAGAGTCGCCGCCGCAACTACTGCGAACAGCGCAGTGAGTCGTGCCGGAATCCAGTTGGCGACATCGTCCATTTGGGCCGAGAACCAGCCGACCTCGCGCCAATGCTTGCTGCGATATCCCACCATGCTGTCGAGCGTATTGATCGCTTTGTAGGCCGCCATGGCGGGCGTTCCGCCCAGCGCAAGGAAGAACAGCGGCGCCACAATGCCGTCGCTCGCGTTCTCTGAGACGGTCTCCAATACGGCGCGCCGGATCTCTTGCTCGCTAAGCTCCGCCGTGTCGCGTCCGACGATGCGCGAGACAGCCTCCCGAGCACCGGGCAAGTCACCCTGATCGAGCTTTCCGAGGACTCGTTGCGATTCCCGGTCTAGCGACCCAACCGCCAAAAGCGAGTAGGCCCAGTAGAGATCCATCCATCGCGGCGTCAGCCAGACGACCGCTGCCGCGACCCCCACCGCAGCCCACCACAGCAACACGCCAGTCGCGCGACCCGCCCCAAGAAACCTTCGAGTCGCTTGTTCCACCCGTGTAATCCACCACCCCAAGGCGCGCACCGGATGCGGCGCCCAATGCGGATCGCCGATCAGAAGATCCAGAACGATCGCCGCCCCCGCGACTTCCCAAGTCACAGGTACGACTCGGTGAACAGTGCGAGGTCCGCCGAGGCCTCAAACCAGTCCGCTAGCTGCTCGTACGAGGTCTCCTTGTCGGCAACCTCGGGCGGGCGGAAGCCCAGCCACTCTTCGACGACCTGCGGATCCTCCAAAGCGCCGTGCAGATAGGTCCCACGCACGCGACCGCGCTGCAGTCCCTCTGGGCGCCCGTTGACGACGGCCGCGGGAGTCCCGTCGGTTGGTCTCGACGTCTCTCCCATGTGGATCTCGTAGGCTTCGAAGCAACCGCCTTGCGGCAATGACGCCCGTACTGCTCGCGTCGTTTTCTCACGTGTCAGCGTTGTTCGCACCGGCAGCAGCCCGAGGCCATCATCCGAGCCTCCCGCCTCGACGCCGTGGGGATCGTCGATCCGCTCACCGAGCATTTGGTACCCGGCGCACACGCCCAGCACCGTCGCTCCAGCTCGCTCCTGATCGGCGATCCACCGGTCCAAGCCGCGCTCGCGCATCCAGCCCAAGTCGGCGATTGTGTTTTTCGACCCCGGAAGGATCACTGCGTCAAACTCTCCCTCCGCCGGCCGATCGACCCACTCCGCCCAGGGCAGCAAACGGAAGTCGGTCAGGTTCGAGATGCGAGGAAATCGGACGATGGCCACACGGGGTCTAGATCCCGCGGACTCACTCGGGTGGAAGCTCAATGGCCCGTCTTCCTCGTCCACATGAATGTTCGGAGCGAAGGGAAACACGCCCAGGCAAGGCGTCCCCGTCTTCTCTTCCAGCATCCGCTTGCCCTCGGCGAACAACTCCGGTTCCCCCCGGAACCGGTTCACGGCAAACGTGCGTACCAGCCTGCGGTCGGGGGGATCCAGCAGCCCCAGCGTTCCCCACACGGCCGGAAAGACGCCGCCCCGGTCGATGTCCGCCACCAGCAGCACCGGCGTCTGAAACGCACTCGCGAGCCCAAAGTTGACGACGTCCACCGACCGCAAGTTGATCTCCGCTAAGCCTCCGGCCCCCTCCGCCACCACGACGTCGTACTCGGCCAGCAGCCGCTCAAACGACTCCGAGATACGAGCGCGAAGAAACTCTGTTTGCGCGTAATACTCCTTGCCCGAGAGATCGCGCCAAGGCTTTCCATGCACGACGACCTGGCTGGTAGTGTCGGACGTCGGCTTAAGCAACACCGGGTTCATATCCGGGTGCGGTTCCACTCCGGCGGCCTCAGCCTGAGCGACCTGTGCGCGGCCGATCTCTCCTCCCTGGGCGCAAGG
>Ga0070726_10000726_pt1 | contig 37707 bp, 29 predicted proteins | sample tdAd471_FD_67275 | JGI IMG/M metagenome (GOLD analysis project Ga0070726, IMG submission 67275) | Marine sediment microbial communities from the Atlantic coast under amendment with organic carbon and nitrate - tdAd47.1 | ecosystem: Environmental > Aquatic > Marine > Coastal > Sediment | place...
CTTGCCCAGAGGACTTGATCAACTGGATATACTGGTAGTACTCGAGCAGTGCGATTGCGATCCTGTTCCAGTTGATCGACTCCGATATCCAAGTCTGCAAGCAGACTATTGATAAGTGGACCGGTTTCACGTTTTTCGGAGAGGGTAGTTCGCCAGCTGTCTGCGGCAAGGGCTGCGGCTACAGCTAAAAACACGACTTAAAAAGTAGTCAGCAGTCGGAGAAATTGCGATCGTGTGTTCAAAATTTACTAACAAATCCTTTGTTGCAGAATTACTGAGGTCACGAAATCTATACAAACTCCCGACCATCTTCAAATCTTTTTGGACAACTTGTCCATTATCCGAAATTGCAGCGCAAAACACTTTTAAATCGACGGGATATGCCACGGATACGGTGGGCAAACTGGTTGCTAAATGGGCTTAAAGTTAGAGGTATTTCAATTCGAAAGACTGGCAGTGGCCTGATTTCAATTTGGAAATTGATTGCTGCATCCTGCAAGCGAATATTTTAACTCTGCACGCGAAATTCTCGCGGAGTTTTACTGTGGATCTCCTTGAATGCCTTGTTGAATGCTGACAAGGAATTAAAGCCGACGCCCATCGCGATGTTTGCGATGGGCTCGTCTGACTCATTTAGCAAACGGGCAGCTTCATCGACTCGATAATGATTCAGAAACTGATTGAAGTTTCTAAATCCCATGGTGTTATTGATAGTTGTCCTCAGGCGTTGTTCCGTGGTTGCCAGTTCCTGCCCTAGCATAACGATCGTAAAGCCACTTTGCTGGTACAGTTTCTGCTGATCCATGGCCTGATTGATTTTTTCCATCAATTTTGCCTCTTTGACGGAAGCTGAGGCTTTTTCAATCTCAGACTGATGTTCACCATCGACCACCACAGGTTCGGGATTCTGCAACAATCTTTCGGCATCGACATTCAGCCTAAAGACCGCCAGATTGAGCACCAGAATCCACAAAAAGATCGCAGCGTAAATCACCAGGGTAATTATATTGATGAACAACTGACTATTTTCCGGTGACATCACTTGCTGCAGAATCGGTGACAGAGCGATAAAACCGAGTGTAAAAAGTATTACCATGCCGATACTGATGACGAACGGTATCCGCAACCTTCGCCGTTCCTCGAGAAGGTCGTCACGACGCCCCTCCAGCCCCATATAGACGACGTGGACACTCAAGCCAAACATGACAAACAGTGGCAACAGGTATCCCAGGTAATAGCCTGCCTGCCCAGTATCGATATTCAGTATGACTGTCAGGGAATTCAGGGTGCTGAGCAGGAAATACAGGACTATCAGCCCCAGGCCACGCCGCGGCACGGTTTGCTCATCTTTGAAAAACGAGACTGCGAACAACCACAATATACCCGGGGTCAAAACAGCCAGGCGTGAAAGCAGAAAAACCACCAGTGTAAAGGCTTCGAGGACCGGAATACCGCTCAGCAGGAAGGCTGACAGGCATAAGGCAAAGAGCACCAACAGCCGGGCCAGTTTGCTTTGGCGAAATCTGGTAACATTATAACTGCCCCAGAACAACAGTTGGGAGACTGCCAGCCCGGCGAGCAATGTATTCAGGTAGTCCATTACAAAAACGCAAACCTTTTTATTGATTACTGATTATTGGAATTATGCAGAATACGGGGCTTTCAGGCCAAGAAAATTGACTCTGTCGGTACCTGGCAGCCCAAATCTTCAGCGAATAACCAACTGCTGCAGTAGGTTAATCGAAATTTAATTTTGTAACCACTCGCCCCTGATCTGCGTCAATATCAGTGGCTAAAACGACGAATCTAAGAAATCACTCAGTATTTAGTAGTTATCAGGAAGAAATTCCCTGTTAGAATCGTTTTAATGCTGTCTGCAATTTTGGAGTGCGGTTCATTCGTACTCAAAAGGACCGTTTCGGTTCCACAGAAATTCTGAACAGATTGATCCCTGTACTATATAGAGGAGATTTACATGCGAGTTTCATCACTTATCAGCAATGCGTCACTGCTTGCCTTCGCGGGCCTGGTGTTCTCACCGGCTACCGTGGCCCAGGACGTGACATTTCACAAGGATATTGAGCCCATCCTGCAGCGCAGCTGCCAGACCTGCCACCGGGAAGGTGGCGTGGCACCTATGCCGCTGGTGACTTACGAACAGGTCGCTCCCTTTGCTGGCCTGATTGAATACAAAACCGGCCTGCGCGATCGCGCAGGCGCCATGCCACCCTGGTATCTCGAAAAAAATATTGGCATTCAGGAGCTTAAGAACGACCCATCACTGAGCGATGAAGAGCTTGCCGCCATTTCCACCTGGGCCCGCAGTGGCGCCCTGAAAGGTAATGAGGCAGATGCTCCTGAGCCGCTGGTTTTTAATGATAACCTGAAATGGAAGCTTGGCGAGCCTGACCTGGTCGTCAGCACCGAAGATTTCTTCATGGAAGGTGGTCGACCGGACTGGTGGGGTGAGTTGCCAAGCGTTCCTACTGGAGTGACCGAAGACCGCTATGTGAAATCTGTCGAGATTGTCGAAGTCAATGACGTTGATGTTGGCGGCGCTGAGGCTGGCAGCACGGTCGGTGGCCGTTATATCTTCCACCACATGATCTGGCGCACTGAGGTGATTGGCGAAGACGGTCTGCCGATTCCCGGTGAAGCAGTTAGCTTCCCTGTACACGAAGTTGGCAGAAACGGAGACGTATTCGACCCTGATGCAGGTCCCTTGCTGAAAGCCAACACTGCTTTCTTTACCGATTCCGTGCACATGCACTCCAATGGAATCGATACCACGGGTCACCTGGAGATTGGCTTCAGATTTCATGACGAGGGCTACGAGCCTAAATACCGCAGCCAGATTTCTATCCTGGGCAACGGTTCCGACATCAGTGTGGAAGGTAATGCTGCCGGACAGGAAATGCATGCCTACCAGGTACTGAATGAGCACACCAAGGTCATCACTTTCGAGCCGCACCTGCACGCCCCTGGTGATCGTATGTGCCTGGAAGCCATCTGGGGATACTCGAAGGAAACTATTTCTTGCGTAGGCTACGACCACAACTGGGTTCGGGGCTATCCGTTCGAAGATGATTACACACCATTGCTGCCTAAGGGCACTATCCTGCACATCACCGGTTATTTCGACAATACTGGTAACAATCCAAATGTGCCGGATGCACGCAACTGGCAGGGTTCCGGTAACCGTTCGGTGACCAATATGTTCATCGATCTGGGTATCCGGGTAACCATGACTGACGAGCAGTTCAAGGAAGAAATGGAGAATCGTCGTCAGAAACTGAACCTTGGCCCCAATGATCATGTCATCGGGTGCCCACTGTGCGCCGCACCGCTGGTATGGCCTATTGAGGAAACCAGTAGCGCCAGTGACGAACTGGAAGATGATGTAGCCGTCAACTGAGTGTTGATCCTACATCCTCTGTCCAAATGGAGTGGCGAGATTCAGTAATGGATCTCGCCATTTTTAACCAACGACCTTTATCCTACTAACTACCACCGAAGGAGATCTTCCTGAGAAGGTAAGAAACTAGCTATGAAACTGAAGTCTCAAGCCCTAACGAAATCAATCCTGGCGCTGTGCGCCGCCGGTGTAGCGATGATGACAAGCCTGGCAGCGGCACAGGAATCACAGTATACGCCGTATGAATACACCAAGCAGAGCTATCGCAGTGGCCAGCACACTGACGTAGCCTACGAAGGCTGGTGGCCAAACGAAGACGGTACTCACACCTTGACCTTCGGTTATTTCAATCACAACTGGGAAGAAGAACTGGATATCCCGGTTGGAGAAAACAACTTTTTCGCGCCGGGTAATGCGGACCGCGGGCAGCCTACTCATTTCCTGCCACGCCGCAATCGCTTCACCTTCGATATTGTTGTTGAAAATTTTACCGAAGAAGATGAACTGGTATGGACTGTAACCTCGCCTAATGGAATGACCCGTTCGGCATACGCAACACTCAGGGAAGACTACAAGCTCAATAATGTTGTGGTCATGTCAGAAACCGGAGCCCTGGGAGCCGGCACTTCTACTCCCGAAATTCGCGCCAATATACCGCCCACTGTTGAGTTGATTGGTGACGACATTCGGACAGTTCGAGTTGGTGAACCGCTGACTCTTCAGACCAGGGTATTGGACGATGGAGTCCCGGAACCTCATGACCCTATGCGCATGATCAGACTACTGGGCGGTGCTGCAGCCGCGTTTGCAACACCGGAAATGGTTCGCGAACGCATGATGATGACGCCACCACCAAGACCTACGGTAACCAAGAACAATGGTCTGTATCTGTCCTGGAACGTATACCGTGGACCGGAAGCTGAAGCGCCGGTGCAAGACCTGGTTAGTTTCGATCCACCCCAGGTCAAACCCTGGGAAGATACACGGCCCTCTGCAAATTCACCGTGGAGTTGGTTGTGGGTACCACCGAAATTGCCCGAAGACGGCGTGATCGACGTGGAAGTAACTTTCGACGAGCCCGGCACTTACCTGCTATGGGGTCGTGCAGACGATGGTGGTCTTTATACTGACCAGTACGTTACAGTGAACGTTACTCGCTAAAAAAGAGTTATCTGCGTATCAATAAAAACCGGGGCAGGCCCAGCCTTCCCCGGTTTTTTCTGCCTGAGTATTTCTCAATTGGCGCCTTGGCGACATACGAATAATCAGAGACTGGCGCGCCCTGGCTGCCTGTTAGAATCGCACTTCCAGGTAAGTTACCGATCCCTCTACTTCACTGTACCAGTGTGGCGTACCTTCCGGAATCAACAGCGCATCGCCAACCGTAACCCGTTGTGCTTTACCTCCTTCGATGACAGGTCGACCACCGTCCGGTCGAACAATCACGCCGCCCGTGACCAGCGTCCCTGCACCGTCGGTAATATAGTGTAACTCGGTACCTACTTCGTGGATGATGGCGCCCGCTGCCTGGGTACGATGAATCATATTGATGCGATAGTCATCCGTGTTGGACATTCTGCCAACTGCCATTCCGGGCCGATCGCCAGCAGACTGCTGAATCGCCGTGGCAAATTCCCCGGCGCTCGTAAATTGACCAGGGGGCATGGGGGATTGTGCAGCGATTGCTGCTCCCAGTGAAATCGCCAGCGCTGCAGATAAAATCTTAAGCCTCATAATTGCTGTCCTCTATTATTGTAGTAAGAATTTTCCCGTCCGGTTTTTATGTCTCCTAAAGTCATTCAGTCCCTTCACCCCGGACAATCTTGTCGGCACTGATGCCTTGTTTGAGCATTTCTACACCACCGGGGATCACCATTGACGACCCGGTTGCCAGTGCTACGCGGCGGCCGTCTGCATCGAACACCTCGGCCTCAGCTACCCGGATCATGCGGCCACTGTGACGCACCGATCCGGTAATACTTAGCTTGCTGCCGTCCAGTTTAACCGGTCGCAGAAACCGAATCTGCATATCCAGTGAAGCCGCCACGGCATGAGGGTCCAGTGTAGACCACACCGCTCCACCCAAGGCAGAATCACAAGCCAGCGCCAGCACTCCCCCATACATAAAAGGTGAGCCGGCGCTAAACCAGGGACTGGCAGGCCAGCTGAGCCGGGAGCGGCCCTCATCAACACTGAGAAACTCCAACCCGGTTAGAATTTCTATCGGACTGCGAGGAAACTCCCGACTGATCAGCCGCCGTTGTGATACGAGCTTGTCACCATCCCAGATAGTGGGCCCCAGCACCGATCCCTCAGGTACGTCTCTTAAATAAGGATCTGGTGGATCTGATATGGGCTCTGACGGCTCAGGCAGTGCAGAGAATTCATCTACAGGAATATCCAGAACAACGCATCGCGTGGTTGCATGGGCTAAAGTTCGCCCCTGCCCGTCTTCAACTGTTGCTTCTGCAACGCCCACTTCGCGCCCAAGATACACTGAGCGACCGCGGCCAACCAAGGTACCGGAATTGAGTGACGGGGGACGAATATAATTGATTGACAGTTCAGAAGTAGTAAGCGCTTTCCCTGCCGGCAAGCCAGTCAGGAGAGACATACTGATTGGTGCGTCCGCAAGCAATGGATAAATGCCTCCCCAGATAATACCGCTTGAATCCTGCAACCATTCTGTCATCGGCATCGAAAACGTCATCGTACCCAGACCGGCTTCAGTAGGGGTCAAGCCAATCAGGTGATGGATGGGAGGCTTGGGCATGCTGCCCTTAACAAAACGACGCGCTGATTCCATGCCAGAAAACCTGGTCCAGGAAAAATCACCGAAGTGCCCCCGAACTGGTTCCACGATTACAGGTTCCAAAATTCTGGCCTCCTTCTGAACTTATGAGAACTGGCGCCTCCAGAACTTACTGGAGCGAGCCACTGCGCCTGAAGGATTAAAGAAACCCGGTACGCCAGCGGTGGCCACTCCTGCCACCTGATCGTCGGGCCCGCATTCTGGAATGCAGTACAGACCGCTTATCAGCCAGCCAGTCTTCCCTGCCCACTTTGGTGTCGAGCCCCCGATTACGGCGCCGGTTCTCCTCAGCTATCCGATACTGGCAAAACTCATTGTACAAGCGCAATTCGCTGTCCAGTTCCTGGATGATGATTTCCGTGTAAATGGCATCGTCGAGAAAACCCACACCGGGGATATGATCGGGTATCAGGTCTTCGGCCAGGGCAAAGTAGGACAAAGCCGAGAGTATCCGCTTGCGCTCCGCATCTTCAAGTTTCCATTCTTCGTCCTGCACGATGTTAAGCAGAGTTTCCAGCTTGAGAATACGCTCCGCGATGAATTCTGGCAGATCAGCATCATTTGCCTGATCGATCATCTGTTGCGCGGCATCTTCAACCTTTTTTGCGTTCTCTTCCGTCTCCATCAAGCCTCTTGCTTTTGCCACAATTTCTTCGAATCGTTCCAGATCCTCGTTGCTCAGGGTAAAGGTTATATCGATAGACACTTTCGGCTCCTCAAGAAAGAAAAGGGATCAGGCATTTCGTTTATCTGCCAACCTATACCAGTTCGGGTCGCTGCTGCAGGTAATCGGTAATCTGTTCATAAGCCAGGCCGAATTCAAGTACCCGCTTGTCGTCACCGTAGCGGCCCATAATCTGCACGCCCATGGGTCTGCCGTCAGCATCGAAACCCACCGGTACGTTGATAACCGGTAGACCGCCCAGGCTGCCTGGTATCACCACTTCCATCCAGCGATGATAGGTATCCATCTTGCGATCGCCAATATACTGTGGCCATTCTACGTGTTTGGAATACGGAAACACTTGAGCTGTGGGGATTGCGAGAAAATCGAACTGGCTAAACAATCGCTCCAGCTCCTGATTCCAGTTCTCCCGAATCTGATTCGCCCCCTCGACGTCCTCCTGGGTAAGCAGCATCGATTGCTCGATTTCCCAGATCAATTCCGGCTTCAGAGCTGCCTTGGCTTCCGGGTCATCATAGTAACGTCTATAACTACCCCGACCGGAGTGACGGAGAGTAGTCCAGCACTCCCACAAGTCGGTCAGGGAGAAGCGTGGCGCCACCGGATTCACCGTCGCTCCTGCGCTTTCTATGGTTCGGAGACTGTTGTTACAAAGCTCCAGAATACCGCTTTCCATGGCCAGGTAACCGTCCAGGTTTCCCAGCCAACCGATCTGCAAACCACTCAGCTCCAAGGCATTGAACTGACCGGTAATTTGCCGCGGCGCCATGGTCTGCAGCAACTGGATAGTGTCGATGGTATTGCGGCCCATAGGTCCGCTGGTAGACAAGGGTAGTGTCGCTGGCCTGGTATCCCGCATCAGGTCGGCGCTCGGTCGGAACCCGATAACATTATTGAAGGCAGCGGGATTGCGCAAAGATCCCATCATATCGCTGCCGTCTGCTACTGGCAGCATACGGGTACCCAGCCCGGACGCCGCGCCACCGCTGCTACCACCAGCAGTCAGATCGGGATTGCAGGCACTGGCTGTAGGTCCAAACACCGGATTATAAGTTTGAGAACCAAGCCCAAATTCCGGCGAGTTGGTCTTGCCAATGAAAATGGCTCCCGCATTCCGCAGGCGTGCAACAAAATCGCTATCCGTGTCTGCAATACGATCGGCAAACAGCGGTGAACCGCTGGTATAGAGCAGCCCTGCAACCGGGGTCAGATCCTTCACAGCGTGTGGCAATCCATGCATCCAGCTGCGGTATTCGCCACGCGCCAGCGCCCGGTCGGCTTCACGCGCCTGCTCCAGCAACAGGTCATCTGCAACCAGACCAACGATGGCGTTGTAAACAGGGTTATGGCGATGTATGTGTTGCAGATAGGCCTGCATCACCTCGACACAACTGACGTGTTTCTGAGCAATCGCCTGCGACAGTTCCAGCGCCCCCAGGTCGGTCAGGTTGGCAGGCAGTGTCGCCGCGAAAAGCCTGTGGCTGATAAAAGTCGGTGTTACCACTGCCATTGTCATCGCTGAGCCCGTCTTTAGAAACTGTCTTCGTCGCATCGGTTATCCCCTTCTTGCTATTTTGATCACTAAACCTGTCATATTCTTTAAGTGGGTTTTAGGCCGACTTGACCACTTGCAACACGCGACTTGAATCTGACTGCACATATCGCCAGTAGCCGCAAAACTAGATCGACCAGCAGACCTTAAATGAGCCTTTAAACGGTATCTAATGAAGGATAGTTGAAAATGGAAGTAAGGGGAATTGAATTACTAAACGCGAATACGTAAGAAAACCAGTGGACGCAGTGAAAGACAAAGAAGCCTTAGTTAGAGGGAGGTAACAACTCGCTAAGCGGGTAGGGTAAAAACCTGCCCCATCTTAATAGATGAGGCAGAGGTAATTGCATTTCTTCTACTCAAGAATCTTCGTTCGAATCGCCTCCGGCGTCCTCATCAGGCCCCTCTGGCAGATTTGCAGCGAGTCCCTTTGCATAGGCCGCCCTGGCAGTCTGAATAATTGCAATTTCGCGTTGCAGGTTCTGAATTTTCTGGTCGCATACTCGCAAAGCATTCAATTGCCCCTTCGCATTATCGGACAGGTCTTCAAGCGTGTATTGCTTTCCATCAATTGTTACTGTTGCCATCAGTTATTTTCCTCTTTGGTATTTTCTTAATCAGCGCAATGCAGATTTGGACAAGGGGTGGAATTTTAGTCAGGTAATCTAATTGTGTCTAGCAAGGGACCCTGCCTTATATAGCTTTCGCTATGCGGTGAAAACTGGCCTCCAAAAAAAGGAGCCCTCGTGTAAAACACGAGGGCTCTCTTTTGTCACTAGGTCACTTTGTTACTCTCAGGATCGAAGGCCGTAGGTCCTAATTGATCCTGAAGAACGTATCGTCTCCCCGGTTACACGAAGGCGAAGTCAGCAGGTGTAACATTGGTAATGTCGTCACCTGTAGCAGTCGCCAGCAGTGTAAGCTCATTGGACTCGAACACGGTACTGCTGTTACCTGCAGCACCGCTGTGGGCCCAGTGGTAGACACCGAATGAACCAGCAACATCCGACTCCAGAACCATCAGCAGGTCTGCATTCGCGCCAGTTGTGGCCGAGGTGCTGAACTGAGACTCGAACGCCGCGGCTACCTTGGTCAGGTTGGTCAGATCCGCAGCTGCGAAACCGCCAGTGAGGTCGGCTGCAGTGAGGAACAGACCTTCGCCACTTACACCTTGGACCGAAGCGGGGTTCAAATCGCCTGACAGCAGACTCAATGCACCATTATCAGCGTTATCGTCCAACAGATCACCCAGCGCGCCGGTCACTGTTTCCAGTAGTGCGAACTGGTCGGTTCCTGGCACGAAGTCGCTGATTGTGTCGCCACCGTCTGCCAAAGCGTCTATTCGGAATGTATCAGCCCCACCTGGACCACCATTCACTTCGCTTAAGCCGGAGAACGCAAAGGCGTTAACACTACCATCGGCATTCGCCGCATAGTTGGCGAACAGTGGGAAAGGAGGAATATCCAGACCCGGTGCGTACTCGACAGAGAACTGGTCAGTCGCAGCGTCATAGTTCACATCAACAATCTGCGGTGAACCAGGCAGGAGCGCCAGATTACCATTGAGGTCCGCTAAGACAGCACCTGTATAGTAATTAGCCAGCAACTGACCGATATCATCGTTGCTTGCACCGTCCACGAAATCCACGCTTTCAGTAATCGTGAGATCGAAAGCATCTGTAGCCGGGTTATACACGTCAAGTGTTGCGTTATTTCCGTCCGCTATGAGGGTGCCAAACAATCCAACGGTTTGGACTTCAGTAGCCGTTCCTCCGTTAAGAATATCGGCTCCCGGACCACCTACGAGGATGTCATTACCACCACCACCGGTGATTGTGTCGTTACCCTCACTACCGATCAAGGTAAACGCTGTTGGGCCGGTAGCAGTAATGGTGAGATCCCGGTCGGTTATTCTGCTGGTATCCAACGTATCCAGCGAGGTATCGAATGCCACCAGAGCGTCGCCGTTTCCGTCCTGCAACTCACTAACTAACGAATCTACGTCGAAAGTATCACCGTCAGTGCTATCGGTAAGCGCCAGTACATCGAACAGGCCGATCGTGTCGATGTTATCCAGATCACCAACGATAACTGTTTCCGGGTTACCACCATCGTCCGCAACATCACGTGCCACTTCTGTGTCACCGTCCCCATCGGCATCTGCCCGTGAGTTAGGCGCGCTGACAAAATCAGTATCCAGCGCGTTCAGAGTCGCATCGTTATCCTGGTCGTCATCGTCACCCAGAATGGTCACGCCAGAATCCGTGATACCGGTTACATCCAGGGTATCGAAATCGATTCCGAAGATATCGGCCAAGACTTCCAGTACGATCGTATCGTTCGGAGCCGTCAACTCAGCGGGACCACCGTCGTAACCGATCGCATCATCGCCAACTTTGATGGTGTCGTTGTCAGACAGACCCAAGATAGTTGGTACCGCAGCGATAATACCCGGATTGACGTTATCGATGAGAATAAAGTTGTCCTGGGTACGTTCCAGATCGGTTAAATCGTAGACATCATTGTCATCAGAATCACCAAACACTTCGAAACCAGTCAGCGAGATATCATTGGCGGCTGTTGGGGAGCCAACTGTAACCGTAACGACATCGGAACCGTCCTGTACCTCTCCGAAGATATACAGCTTGTCCGGTCCAGGTGTGAAGATCGCAAGGTCTTCAGCATCCTGGGTTGCTTCGAAGCGCAGGGTACCCTGAGCTACCGCATTCTGCTGGCTGTAGGAGAAAATGGTATGTGTACCGGCTCCAGGAAGCGGTGTGAACAGGTTACCGTCGCTGAAACCAACCACTGCTCGAACCTGACCATCGCCATCCAAGGCAAAGTCAGCCGGATCAGCATTGTCCGGTGCTGCAATCGTAAACGTCGCAGACAGTGAACGAGTCAGCTCGTTATAGTTAGCTTCGTTGTCACCACCCCGCAACACAAAGGCACGGGTTGAAGTACTCTCATGGTCGGTCAGTTCAACGCGGTCATTCAGATCACCGGCATCCCATCGATCCAAGATAGCAGTGGGCTGAATGGTAGTAGCACTTCCACCAGCATCGTAGTATTCCAGGAAATTAGTACCCTGGATCGGCTGCAGTGTTCCCTGCTCGATCAGTTGAGCACGGTAAACATCGCGGTCAAGCGCCGTGTCGGTTGACGTTGGGCCGTTATCAACGTTGAAGCTCAGGCTCAACCCACTGGTAGCAGTGGTTGTGTCGAGGATAGTGATTCCTTGTGAGGCGGCAAGATTTTCGTTGTCGAATATTTTGTCCACCCGTAGATCATTCAGCAGGATCACGTTCTCGACAGAAGCCTGAGTACCGTCAAACTGGACGTTGAAAATAACATTGCCAGTCTCGTTGCTGTAGTCAACCAGGTCCCCATCCGGGCCCATGTTAAAGGTATACATACCGATATTCGGGATCTGTGGTAACGGATCGTTGTCCGCACGCAGGTCCGCGATAGTCCTTCGGTCGTTACCGTCCATGAACGCAGGGTTGTCAAAATTTAGAACGCTGTCGAACTGTACGTTCTGAGCGACCAGATTGAATCGGCTGTTGGTCATGTTGTCAGCAACAATGACCGTATCGGCGTAATCGGCATCGACCACGTCAAAATCATACATACCGCCGTCGAACGTCACTTCAACATCACCAGTCTGGCCGTTCCTGACCTCGAGGTTGACAAAGTCAACAATGGAATCAGGTACGTTGGTCACATCAAGGTGGTCGTCCAGTACCGGGTTATCCAGTACGTTTCCAGCAGCGTTACGGAAGTTGACGAATTCGAAATCGTCAATCGTGTCGGTTGCCACGTTGTTACCCAGCAGTCCGCCCGTCATGATGGCCTGATCAACCTCGTCTCCGCCGCCATTGACAACGAACCTGACGCTTGGATTCGCGGCGTCATCCGGCGCACCGTTATCGGTACCGCTGTTGTCGAAATCGACGTAAAAGCTGTAGTTGATGGCATCGCCGTCAACTGCTCCAATACCGTCAGTGGTATCGTCGCCGTCGTCGTCACCACCACGGAACTCGTTGTTCTTGCCAGCCTCGGATTCGTCAACACTCAAAGTGTCGTCACCGCTACCGAAGAATACGTTTTCCGGACCGTCTACGACTGAAACCAATACTGCAGTGGCCGGTAGAAAAGCACTGGATGGCGGGAAGCCGGTATCCAGCCAGACCTGGCCAGGCGCTGCATTATTCAGAAAATACACAGTGTCTCTGTCGTTAGGCGTTTCGGAGCCGTCAGTCGGGTCTACGCTGACACTGAGATCCAGTGTATCGTTACCCTGACCGGCCAGTGTTTCGTCGCCAGACACCAGACGAGTGTTTTCAATATTGGTGAACAGCGTTCGATTGTTTACTTCGTCGCCATTAACAACAACTTTACCGGCACCGCCGTTGGCCTGATCGTCAGATAGATCTAACGTTAACTCAAACGTTGCGCCACCTGCACCGATAGCACCGAAGTCAGATTGCTGGAATACCAGTGTGTCGGAGAACACTGAGGAACGCCCGGCAAGACCAACCTCGTCTACGTTGGTACCATTGTTGTTAAGGTCACCAAGTACGCGGATGTCAATTGTATCGGGGTCTGCGTTAATCTCGCTTGCTTCGAAAGAATTCAAGACTCGAATCACGCCGTCGTCCAGGTAGAGGTCTTTACCACCATCTATAGTGTCCAGCCCCAGAGAACCGTAGATACGGTCGTCACCGGTGCCGCTCATAATAGTGTCGGGACCTGCGTCACCAAACAGCTGATCATCACCGTGCAGTGCGTAGTTTGCAGCCAGGCCAGTAGTTGGATTTGCTGGGTCATTATAGAAGATTTCTGAACCAGCCAGGCCTTCTGCGGCAGAACTGTCTATGCCACCGTCGAGGGTAACATTGACTACAATCGCGTCAGAACCGTAAAGAGTGCCACCTTCAACGTTTGCTGTTTCAAGAACGGCTCGATTCAGTTCAGTGTCACCCAGGAATTCCACGTTAGTTTCGTTCAGCGCGTTGTTACGGCCATCGAATTCAAAAAGCTGAATGTCAGTGGAAGAAAGGTTGGTCACGGTACCTCTAGCTCGTTCACCCAGGGAAGAGTTATCTTGAACGTCTACAGTGACATCCATGAAAACTGTTTCTTCACCATCGGAGTACGCTACTTGAGTGATCAAAATGCCTTCGGCATTCGTTACACCACTACCGTCTGGATCGGTTTGCGCCACGGTGGCTGCTAACAGCTTGCCAGAGGCAGTGTCATCGTCCAGGAAAGTGGAGATGTAGGTTGCCATACGTGCGGCAAACGCGTCAGTGGTTTCATTTGGAATCAGAGTTCCATTGAGCGCTCTACCGACCGTCAGCGTGTAGTCCACATCATTGACAGTGATAGTTACTTCGTCTTCAACTGCCAGGTTAGTCAGATTTACGCGGAAAGCCTGTCCTTCAGCCAGAATAGTATCGCCGTCTTGGTCAAAGCCGACTACCAGATCCTGTGCGTAGGCATTGGAACCCAGAGAATCAGCACCGAAGTAGGCGTCGTCATCTACCCGCTCGTTATCGAAGCGGTTTTCGTAGGCGATAAACTGCAGACGATCCAACGATACAGTTTCACCAGGAGCTGTATAAACAGGCAGTCCCAATGCGCCCTGGCCCGGTGCGGTTACACTTAGAACCACGTCATAACCTTCGGCCGGAGTATCGGAGATATCCCCGCCACCAGTAGGAGTTGAGTCCTTGATAGTCAGCACATCGCCATTAGCGGAAACAGATACGTTACTGTCGATTTGCTGGAAGGCTTCGTTAGCCAGCGATGCAAGTTCGGAAGTGCTTGTAACGGCCGCCAACGCGGCAGCATCTTCAATTGCAAAAGTCACGCCGTCAATTGCTATCGAGAAAGAAGTCATTACATTGTTGGGTTCTTCAAGGTCAGCGGCAGCGAAATCCACTGTAAGAGTAGAAGGACCAAAGTCACTGCTACTGTCGACACCGAAATCCTGGACAAATCCACCTTCAGTCCGGTTGTCATTATCAGAATCTTCTTGTCTCCAGATAGTGTCGACACCGTCGCCATTTTGCAGGTCGAATTGAAAAGTATCGTTACCTTCACCGCCAGACAGGAGGTCACGACCTTGACGGCCTTCGAGCACGTCGTTACCGGTGTTTGCATACAGGGTGTTAGACCCGGAAGAACCGCGTAGATCCAGATCGCTGTCTATACCCCACAGGTTCTGCTGATTGTTAAATGTCAGATCCGGGTCGTTGGTGCCGGCAAACGTATAGTCGACGCTGCCAAGACCGGTTGCAATAACGTTTTCAATGTCCTGCGTCGTGGTACGGGAGAAACCGCTGTTGTAGTTGGTCTGGTCAGCAGTATACAAACCGCCACTGGCGTTGCTGTCAGCACCACCGTGTCCGGCAGCGTTAGCCAGACCGCCAACAAAACCGGCGTTCAGGTCCAGCCTGACCACACCGTCGCTGGTGATATCTGCTGAGCCCTGAGTGCCGAAAGAATGTTCGGTCAGCCACAGCGTATCGGTGCCAGCGCCATTCTGTTGCAGAGTATTGTCACCTTCATAGGTACCGCCATCCAACTCAAAAACCAGGTTGTCGTTACCGTTACCACCAAACAGGACGTCAACACCGTCGTTAACGATATCCTGAATGTTCGGGTTGTTGTTGTAGTCAATTCGACCACCGAACAACAGGTCATTGCCAGCCCCACCCGCGATGTTGTCGTTGTCGAAACCACCGATCAGGATGTTGTTGGCGACGGAACCTATAATGCCGAGCTGTGCGGTAGAACCAATGCCCACATTTTCATCGGACGCAGTGCGCGAGCCACCGCCGCCCAGGGACACATCGACGCTGTCGACCAGCCCGTAAAGGTTACCTGAAGCATCGACGTGCTCGATTTCTGCCATTCCGGCAATAGTCTGGCCAACGCCGGTTATCACAGTCTGAGCGGCTTCGACCGCCAGATTAATAATGGTGCCGTCTTCATCGTCGGACACTTCAGGGAACAACCAGTCGCTGTCCTGAGGCGTGTTGTTGCCCACGGCGGAATCGTCTGACGTGCTGCCGCCATTGATTGCCAGCGCGTTGCCGTCAGTGTTGTCCAGCAGGCTGAACTCGGCGAAGAAGCCGTCCGCGTTTCGACCACCGGAAGCGGCGTCGCCCGGTGCCCCCGGAAAATTGGCAACCGTGCCGCCATTGGCGATCCACGCGTTGAGCGCAGCAGTTACACGGCTGGCAGCCACACCGCCCATGGCGAAAAAGTCGTTACCTATGCCACCCAGTGCCGTGTCGGCGCCCAGGCCACCGAGGAAAATGTTGCCGTCGGTGTTTACACCGTCACCCTGGTAACCAGTGCCGTCGAAGGAGATGTCGCCAAGGAAATTCAATATGATGTTGTCTTCGTCAAGGAGGTCACGACGGTAGGCGTCAACGACCTCAAAATCGATACCATCGTCCAGGTCGGTCGGGTCGTTGTTTTCAACTCCATCGTTGGAGATTACGCCGTCGCCATTGAGATCCAGCCCGCGTACCTGGTTATCGTTGGCAGTGATATCAATGCGGATGTCTTGGTCGCCAGTCAAACGCATGGCGTCAGCGCCGGCTGCCGACTCGAGGCTCAGGCGCAGGGTTGTGCCTGGGTTATCCATGGACTCAATCGCGTCCAGGGCGTCTTGAACTGAATCCGGGTCGCTGCTGACGTCGGCAAGAACGGCCTGCAGGGTATCGAGACTGCCAGTCTGGTCAGACTTGGCAAATTCGGTTGCAACTGTTACCCAGTTCTGAAAACGGGCTGCTGCACCGCCAAAATTAGGATCTGAAGTGTCAGCATCATTAAGGAACACGGCAGCCTGAACAATAAGTGACGCGGTAGAAACACCGGAGTTGATTGCACCCACGGCGATAGCCATTGCCTCGTCCATTGCCGCGTCCGACACCTCACCACCAATCAGGTTACCCAACCAGCGTGAGGCAAATTCCTCCGCCGTAAGAACAGCGGGATACTCGGCCATAAACACGGGGTGAGAGACGATTGACTGGGCCAGGTCTTCGAGGCTGGCGCCGTCTTCGTAGGCCACCACCAGGCCGTTAAGTTCATTAGCCGGTGCCGCAGCCTGCAATGCCGCGATTGGTAGGCCAACGATGTCTGCGCGTTCTTCAGCTGTAATTGCCATTATTTAAAGCTCCTTAGATCAGTTCCGATCAGTTCCAGATTGTTCTTAAACACTTCAATGCCTTATAGATTGGCATTAAACCGCAATTTAAAGTGCGCCTAGGTTACACAATTACAAAATACACCCTTGTGACTACAGTCACATGGAGTGAATGTAAACTCGGCATCACTGAGAAATTTGAGTCCAAAGCATCAACATATATCGCACCCGGTGCAACATAGGCGCGGATGGTAACGCCTCAGGCCTGCCATTACAATAGGAACTAATAATAATTCCTACATTTCAGGCTGTTAGCTTAACTATCTCTTTTTCTCATGATGTTTCAAATACTTATATTAAACAAGCAATACTCACGTCAGAGAGTATATCGGGTGCTGTCACCCTGACTTGAGACATCGTTGCGTTTACCGGGGTAATTTGGGTCGTTGAAAATAGAGCTGATTTGACAATGCCACGACGCCATTTCTGCCACTTTTATTTGTTGCTGGTAATCAATCAGTTAGTCCCGTGAGGTGGAATACTATGCAGCTGGCGTTTGTTAACCTGGCCCGGTCACCAGACGCTCAGCTCCATTACAAACTGCACAAATTCTTACAGCAGAGCCAAGGCCATTATCGCAACTCCCTGAGTTACGTATACCAGCTGAACGACGACGCCTGCGCAACTGCCGGACTGATCTATCGATATTCTCCCTGCCGGCCAAGCTTACGCCAGGTGTTGGAAAACAGCTCCCGTGCTAGGTACAATCCGCGTTTCGAGCAAAGTTGGCTGCCGAATTTTCAAGCTACAGACTTGAAATTCGCAAAAGAACCCTAACTAAAAGCGAACTTCTTTAGATTCTTTTTTGATTCTTTCCGCGTGTAAAACGATAAAAAGGTCAATTAATACCGCGGATTTCCGACACCCTTATGTTATAGCTCGCTAGAGTCCTTGCTCGACGAACAGTAACCCAGGATTCCCAACTCCATGCCCAACGACGATAAGAAATCCAAGCAAAAGTACTCTGAATTAACCGAAGCTCTGAAATCAATTCGCGAATACCTGATATACGCAGGAGTTTTCAGTGCTGCTGTAAACCTATTGATGCTGGTACCCATTATTTACATGCTGCAGGTGTATGACCGGGTAATTTCGAGCGGGAGCCTCTCAACCCTCGCCATGCTGACCATTCTGCTGGTGTGCCTGTTAATCTCGATGGGCGCCTTCGAATGGGTCAGGTCCATGTTCATGATCGGTGCCAGTGACCGACTCGATAAAACATTGCGTGAACGCGTTTTCCAGGCCACTTTCAATAATGCTCTTTACACCGGCGGCCTGAATTCCGGCGCTCAGTCTATTAGCGACCTGACCAGCCTGCGACAATTTCTTACAAGCAATGCTGTTTTTGCCTTTTTCGATGCTCCCTGGTTCCCTATTTATGTGTTCATTATGTTCCTGTTTCACCCCTGGTTTGGCGTTGTAGCCATTATTGCCGGGCTGTTAATGATTGCACTGGCGGTAATCAACGAAATGGTGACCAACAAAAAGCTGCAGGATGCCAATACACAAAACAGCTGGATTACCAATCAAGTTATCAGGAGTCTCAGAAACGCAGAAGTCATAGCGGCCATGGGCATGGCATCTAATGTGAGACGAATGCAGGAAACCAAGGCTGAACAGGCACTCAGGTTGCAGGCGGAGGCAAGCAGATGGAACAGTGCATTCACCAGCGTTTCGAAATCATTCCGCATGACGGTTCAGTCCCTTACCCTCGGCCTTGGCGCTTTACTGGCGTTGCGCCAGGAAATCTCGCCGGGGATGATGATTGCAGGCTCTTTGTTGCTAGGGCGCGCAATGGCGCCGATTGACCTGTTGGTCAATACCTGGAAAGGATTTTCCATAGCCCGGGCACAGTATCACCGCCTCGGCAAACTGCTCGATGCCATACCGCCAGAGGATGAGAAGTTGAGCCTGCCTGCACCTCGGGGAAACCTGCAGGTTAATCAGGTAGTGGTAGTTCCGCCAGGGGGTCAGAACCCAGTCTTAAAGGGTGTTTCCCTTGAGCTGAAGGAAGGCGAGGCTATTGGTATCCTCGGGCCCAGTGCCTCGGGTAAGTCAAGTCTCGCCCGTACCATTCTGGGAATCTGGTCCTGTCGTGGCGGCGCCGTGCGGCTTGATGGTGCCGATGTAGCCTCCTGGAACAGAGAAGAGCTCGGTCCACATATAGGATATTTACCCCAGGACATAGAATTATTTGATGGCACTATTTCTGAAAATATCGCGCGCTTCGGCCAACTCGATGCAGAGCAGATCGTGGCTGCCGCCAGGCTGGCGGGCGTTCACGAAATGATCCTCAGATTACCCGAAGGATACGACACGGTGATAGGGGGCAGCGGTGGAATTCTTTCGGGAGGTCAACGTCAATTAATTGGTCTCGCTCGAGCAGTCTACGGAAATCCCTGCCTTCTTGTACTTGACGAACCCAATTCAAATCTAGACGAGCAAGGTGAAGCTACTCTCACTGACGCCATCAAGCGGATTAAAGCCGGGGCCTGTTCCATAGTAGTCATTACCCACCGCAATACAGTACTCCAGTGCGTAGACAAGCTGCTGGTGATGAAGGACGGTGCAGCGATTGCTTATGGCCCCAAGGAAAAAGTACTCTCCAACATGATGGCGCAACTGAAGAACAGCAAAAGTAAATTGAACGACAAGAGCGGTACCGCTGCGTAGAAAAACTGGTTTTTGCAACTGAACTGAATTCGAAGACCAACCGATTGTTATAATTCATGGTTAAGCGCGTATTAACAAACAAGGTGCTAATGTAAAGTGACAGATATCGAATCGACAAACGATAAAGAAATACACAACTCGGAACGTCCCGCTGAGAATGTGAGCGAGCACATTGATGCAGGCATGGCTTTACCCAAACGTTTTGGACTGCTTGTTCTGTTTATTGTGTTTGGAGTGTTCGGAGTCTGGTCTGCGCTGGCACCTCTGGATAGTGCCGCTCACGCCTCTGGCGAAGTAACAGTCAAGTCCTACACTAAGATTGTTCAGCACCTGGAGGGAGGGATTGTCGCCGAGCTTCTCGTGCAGGATGGAGACCATGTAGAACTTGGTGAGCCTTTGCTTATTCTGGACAGCACCCAGGCAAAGTCGGAGCTGGAAATCGCCAACAGTCAGTTTGTCGCGAACAAAGCGATGGAGGCACGACTAATCGCGGAACGCGATGAAATGGATAATGTCGTTTATCCAGCGGAGCTGCTTGCGGGCTCATTAAATACCCTGGAAGTGATCAATTCACAGAATCAAATTTTTGAGGCAAGGAAACTCGCACACGAAGGAAGCATTGAAGTTCTAGAGCAGCGTATTGACCAGTTGCGCTCAAGAATTGTGGGACTCGAGGCACTTAAGAGAAGTAAAGAGCAGCTTGCTGCATCATATAGTGAAGAACTCTCTGACGTCAGAGAACTACTGCTTGATGGTTTTGCTGATAAGTTACGACTCCGGGAGCTTGAAAGAAATTATGCGATATATAGTGGAGAAACTGCCGAATTGGCAGCAACCATATCCTCTACAGAAATGCAGATCGGGGAAACAAGATTGCAGATTCTTCAGGAGAATAAAGAATTCAAGACGGAGATTGTGGACCAACTAGGTCAAGTGCAAAACAGCTTGAATGATATTCAAGAGCGCATTAATGCTTTTCAGGATATCGTTAATCGAACTGTAATTCGAGCTCCTGCCAACGGGATAGTCAATGGAATGTTGGTCCACACTCAAGGAGGCGTTATCGCCCCGGGTTCCGAAATTGCGCAGATCGTCCCTTCCAGCGACGAATTGATCATTGAAGCAAGCGTTTCACCGATTGATATAGACAGGGTTGCTCTCGGACAAGACGCAACCATCAGATTCTCCAGCTTCAACAGCAAGTCTGTGCCCACAATTTATGGCAATGTCATTAATGTGTCAGCTGACAGTTTTACAAACCAGACGACTGGTGCTTCCTATTATCTTGCCAGAATCGAAGTCACTCCGGAAGGTATGGCAGACCTGGGAAATCTTATCCTAGTCCCTGGCATGCCAGCTGATGTCTACATAACTACCGGATCAAGAACATTTCTGGAATACCTCGCACGGCCAATAACGAATGTTGTTGCCAATAGCTTTAACGAGGACTAGCACTATGAAAACTGCCATCGGCTGGCTATTCCTTGTTCCGATATTACACCTTGGATCGGTCAACTTCTTATTTGCCGCTGACGCCGAGTTACCAGACCTCACCAATCCGAGTAGGGACTCATCGGGTGAAACGAATGCAAGTACTCTTGTGGAATTTTTCACGGCGGCCCTTGATTACAGCCCACAACTCCGCATAGCCAGAGAAAACATGAACATAGGATCTGCCCGACGCAGGTCAGCAAACGGACAGCTATTGCCCCAGTTATCTGCTTCAGCCTCGTTAAGTGACAATCGCCGGACTACCAACTTGACACAGAACTATGATGGGGAACGATACTCGTTGCAATTTTCCCAGGTGCTGTTCAACTGGCAAACATTTGCTCGTCGTAAACAAGCGTATGCTAACGCGGATCAGTCGGAAGCAGAGTATTACAGCCAGTTAGGGGTATTATTTACTGATGTTGCCGAGCGGTACTTTAACGTTTTACAGGCACAAGACGCTTTGCGTTCCATTCAATCGGAACTGGACGCAGTCACAAATCAGTTGAACCAGGTAGAAAGTCTCTATGATCGTCAACTGACGCAGATTACTGACCTGTATCAGACCCAGGCAAGCCTGGCAGCTGTCGAGGCTGACGAAGTGTTGCTTCAGAGTCAATTACAAATCAATCAACAGGCGCTGAACGCAGTAACAGGCCTGACACCGGTCGACCTGTACGAATTGGGCGACACCATAGATATTCCTGAAGTAGTAGGCAATATCGACTACTGGACTCAGCTGGCTTTGGAGAACAACTTTGAAATTCAAGCCCGCGAGTTTGCTCTTGAATCAACACGCGAGCTCGTTTCCGAACGCAAGGGAGCATACCTCCCTAATGTAAACCTCATTGTCCAGCAACAGAATACCAACCTTGGGTTCGACAACTCGCAGATACCCAAAGCGGACACCACCTATGTTGGCGTCAATGTCTCCATTCCATTGTATGCGGGTGGAAGTAATAGAGCTGCGGTGAGCGAGGCGCGCAGCCTTAGAAGCATCGCAGAAAGCGAACTGAGGTGGGCCAAGCTTGATATAGAACAACGTGTACGTACTGCACACCTGCAAATCCGGAGCAGCCGACTTCGCACCGAGGCCGCTCAAACCCTCGTCGAATCAGCCACTCTCGCAGCTACTGCGATGCAAAGAGGATTTGAACTCGGAACCGTTACCAGTGTGGATGTACTCAATGCAATACGGAATCAGTATCAGGCTGAGCGCGACTTACAACAGGCCAGGTACGAACAAATCAGGTACTTACTGGAGCTTAAGAGAGAGTCGGGTACCTTGGTTGCCGAAGACCTAGTCGAGGTGAACAACTTGTTAGTAAGTCCGGAGTAACACGATGACAGCCGGCGCTGTAATACAACGCATGACCACAGCCTATCTGGACCTGGAGGACCGTTTTCGACTGGCGGGGGAAACCAGTGATAAAGAGCTTGTTGGACTTTGGCTGACCCAACGGTTGCTATTACGAGTACTTCCTCATCTGATCAGATTGCTGGAAAACCAGAGGCCACCAGCTACTGCAACTGATAACGATAATCAAGTTTCCGGATTGCTGCAGGGATTCGCACAAGAAGAAGCCAAACAGTCCCTGGCAAGGGAAAAGCCCATAGCTCCTGTTGCCCCTAATGAGATTCCAGATTTCAAGCTGGTCAGAACTGTCGACTTATCAACTACAGCCGGCAAGGCAAAGATAAAATTCAATCTGGAAGTCGGCGAACCTGTAATACTCTTACTTGACCAACGGCACCTTCGCCAATGGCTGGTCATCATAAAGAAATACTGGGACAGGGCTGGATGGCCAAGCTCAATCTGGCCCGCTTGGATGAAAGAGAAAAAGGCAGACGCTTGGGCCGAGCTTATTCACTAAGGAATCTCTGATAAATTCTGTCTATGCACTGCAGCTGAAAACTACGCCGGTTATAACCTTCAATTCACTGCGCGAATGTAACTGAACTATGCAGATCCGTTCAGCACTACCGGTTTGCCATGGGGAGTATTCCGGTAGGCATCGGTCCAGTCATCCTTTCGCTCAGCCAGTTGTTCTGCCTTAGTTATTTGCTTTCTTTCCAATAACCCCTCGAGTGCAGCGACCCAGTGATGATAATAGCGGGATCCATCGTCTGGAGAACCAGCAGCCTCTGCATCCGACAATTGTCGCCCGAGTGCAGTAGCCCATTCCTGCCAACTGAACTGGCCTGCCCCTACCAGCTCGACGACCATGGCAAAGGCCTGAGCCTGCCAGGGTTCAGTAAATACCGGGCCCTCATCTGCCAACGGTATAGCTGGCAAATCCTGCAGCTTCAGTCCGTGCGGCATCTCATGGGTGCTCAAGGTACTCCTCCCATAAATCCACGTGAATCACATCCTTCTCATGCCCCCGTTCACCCCACAGTTCCCTGGCTTCGAACCTGACAGTGTAAACATGTTGTGGAGTATTACCGGTACGCACACCGAACTCGTTGGTATCCTGTAGCGCATACACACCATTGTCACTGACTACCTCACCGATCTTGTCACGCACATAGCGAGGTAAACGAATATGACCGGTGGGATTCAATTCTCTGGTGCGAGCCAGATCGCCTGGTTTAAAACCGGCTGGCTCGTCCATATCCAGTTTCCTGGAACCCAGCGATGGTGGTGAATAGGCTGCGAGTTCAGGAACTGGAATCGCCGGGTCGGCGCTGCCTGCCTGCAGTTCTGCCTCGGTAACGAGCCCGGTTTCCAATGCTTTGCGTTCGTGGACGGAAAACCATTTCTCATAGTAAGACCAGCTCAGATAGTCAGCTGGATCGATCTGCTCCAGGGCGTAGCGAAAACTGCCCCATTCCTGCCAGCGTCCCCAGGGGCCCCAGCTCATCAACAAACCGTACACCCTGCCCTCCCAGGGATCATGAAATACCGGCTCGTCCACCTCGATCTCCAGGGGTTCCATATTTTCCATGCCGCCCATATCATGAATGCTGTTCACGGCCTGTCTCCTGCAGACACTCGTGCCACCCCGACCATGGCGTCCCGGGTTACCAGTTCCGCCAATTGGTCTTCAGTGAGACTTTCGGTGCCAGCTGGCCTTTCCGGTAGCACCAGATAACGCATCTCTGCTGTGCTGTCCCAAACACGTACCTCAGTATCGTCGTCGAGATGCAGGCCAAATTCCCCGAGCAATCCACGTGGATCGAGGACTGCTCGCGACCGGTAGGCAGCCGACTTGTACCAGCGTGGCGGCAGACCCAGAACTGGCCAGGGATAACAGGAACACAGCGTACAAACCACCAGGTTATGTACCTCGGGTGTGTTTTCTACCACCACCATGTGGTGTCCTTCCGGGCCCAGGAAATCCATCTCACCAATGGCTGCCGTACCATCTGCCAACAGCCTTCCTTTGAATTCCGGGTCCGACCAGGCGCGGGCTACCACCCTCGCACCATTTCTTGGTCCAAGCTGATTCTGGTAGCGGTCTACTACTTCATCTATGGATGACGGCTCGATCAATCCCTTTTCAGTCAATACGGTTTCCAGCGCCTTGACACGCAAAGCGATATCCGAGGGAATGTCCTGGTGTGAATGTTGTTCGTCGTTGTCAGACGCCATGCCTTTAGTATCCGATTGTCCAATAGTCAGTCATCGACAGGCTCACCATCATTCTGTTTGGGGATTCTCACGCAACGCCTTCCACAATGGATACATTAGCAGGCTGGAGAAAGTAAAGCCAACCAGTGCAAAGTTGAACAGGAAGGTAAAAACAAAGGGCCAAATATCCGGTCAAAAACAATACCGGCTGCATTCAAAAAGTTGCTTAACGCGATGATCGCCGAGACCCCATAGAAGAGATAGTAGACCAACCTGATTTGTTTGGTCAGAGAATAGAATGCGGAATTCTTCAGCAGCTGATCAATGTGGTTCACCGGGACGCGTAGCCTCCCACCCAAACCGGGCTTGACCAGGCGATCGCATCATCGGCCTGCTCCACCTTGAAATAATAATAATCGCCCTGGTCCGGCCGCTCGGTGTCGGTATAGCTGAAGCTGATGTCGCGCTCGCCGCCATTGATAACGCGCCGCACAGTAACGCCGTCTTTGGGAAAATCGGATTGCGGCAGATTCCTGCTCAACATGCCATCGACGATGTCGGCAAGCGCCAGCTCGATGCTGGTTGCGGGTATGGTTGCATGAACACGGTAGAAAGGCGGCGCTGAACCGGTTTCTGTTGCCTCTTCGAGATTCAGTGTAACGCTGGCATCTTGACCGACTTCTCGCAGACTCAAACGGATAGAACTGGTGTCGCCCCGGGTATGTGTAGCGAAGGTGACGGTGTTGCCGTCCCGTTGAAAATGTTGTGTAGTTGGATTGTAAAAATCCTGCGGTATTGCACCTGTCAGCTCTGCGCCTGCAATCTGTAGCTCACCGCGCCAGTGGCGCCAGCCGCGGGGGGCATCTCCACTGAAAAAAGGCGTGGGATCCGATGTAAAGCTTATCAGTAGCTCCTGTTCAGCTCCTGCATCGTCCTCCAGCAGATATTCTTCTTGCCAGATCTCGCCACCATTCTTATACAGTGTGACAGAGCGAATAGGGCCGGTACCGATAGCACGACCAGTAATCGTTCTGTTTTCACTATAAGGTGCCCGTTGCCCCATCTTGCTGCCGTTGACATCAAACTTCAGTATCAGCCTGTCGCCGGTCGTCGCATAGGTACGACTGGCCTTCATGCCATCGAAAACAGCATCTCGGGATCGCTCTGGTGCCAGCACCGCACCCAGGCCACCCCGTTGCGCCAGTGAATCCCGGTTTGGCGCCGAGTAGCCTGGTCGAGACAGGTGATCGTCTGAGGCCGCAACCACTCCTACCTGATGGCCACGGGACAAATAGCTGTCCATGAACCATTGAAAGGAACCGTGCATGGACATCACTTCGATGAGGGGCTCCAGCTGCGGGTCGGACTGACGGAAATCCCCCGGGTTGTGAGCATGGGGAATCACAACCACATCACTGGCATCATGACGCTCGTGCAATTCTGCATAGAGGGATGACAGCACCGGAAACTGCAGACCGGATACTGGTAACTGATCACTGATATCGCGATACAGGACATTGTGGTGTCCCCCAAACCGCGTATGTCGAGTCCATTCCCAGCCAAGAAAGGGTATGAACTTGCCAGGCTCGTCATATTCGGCCGAGGTGCGGCGAATCAGCTCCCATTCACCTGCATCAAGCCAGGAATCGTGTTCGGAATGGGTAACGAAATCGAGGCGCGCATCGTCACGCGCAAAACGCATAAAGTGATCTACCGTTCCTATCCCTTCCGAATACCCGGAGTGTCCATGAGTATCACCCCAGTAGATTCGGTACTGTGGATCTTCTTCGACCAGGATGGGGTTGCCGATTCCGGTTATACTGCCGTCGACGCTGCGTACGCTAATCCAGTGCGGACCTGTTTCTTCGAGTGCCAGATTTAACAAAGTGATGGCTTCGTTACCTGCCAGCGTCGTGGCTACGACCTCGTTATTGACTAACACTTCGAACGAGGGAACAGGCCCCGTCGCCCGGTTAAAATACTGGTCTTCGGCACGCACCGACAGTTCAAAGGACTCACCAGGCGCAACAACACTTGGCCCAAAGGCGTGCACCCCACTTGCCTCGCCACCGGTAGTGACAAATGGCGTTATGGGAAGAGACCGCCATTCACCGGAGCCATCAAGGTCCACATACAAAGGCAGGGGCATACGCACACTTTCGAAGGTCGGCATACGAATTCCCGGCCCACCCTGACTCTGATCTCCGTAAGTAATTGTGACACTCGCCCCCCTGCCCAGGTCTCCGGAAGCCAGACGAAAGGCGATGGCCGGCTGCGGCGCTCGAAAACCACCATGGGGACCCGAGGCCATAATGGTCTCTATTTCAAACGTGGCGTCGTCATCAGTGGTTTCGATTGTGACGTAACCCGGCCCTGTTGGATCGTCGGTCTGGAACTGGCCGAAATTCGTAGAAAAGTGACGGGCCACCCAGAAGCCACCGCCTGTTGCCATAGGTCGGGTACCAACGCGCCAGGTCTGGCTGAGCGTCGCCATTGAACCGGCCTCGAAAGGACCCAGGTCATCAGAGCTGAGGAGACCAAGCGCACCCTCTTCATCGCGCAGGGTAAATTCCCGCACGAACCTATCGACGTTTCGTGACTGGTTGACTGCTGCATTACCGGTAGGTGGTAATGTCGACTGCAGGCGAATTCGCGGCGCATCAAGGCCAACCTCCCCGCCGGCCAGCGAGTAGGCATCCACCCAGTCCGCCAGCAGTTCAGCCCGCTCGGCAATAGTGCTCACGCTGGTAGGCTCACTGGCAACCTTTTGTTTGAGTTGCTCAACCCGTGAGCGCAGGTCAGCACTCATGTAGTCATTACTGTTATCCAATGTAGCAACTAGCTCTTCATCAGATGAGCAAGCTGCAAGGACGAGAGCAGCAGTCAATGAACAGGCAGTTATCGTTCGTTTAGTCGATGGGTTCATGCTTTTTCCTGCTGTCAAAGAGATAAAGCTTTCTCTTAAGATAATGCTGATCTGCTGATGCATTTTTTAATTTTGTTGTAGTCAAATTATGGAGCCCACAACTCGGGGTGTTGCCACTGACTGGGAACTGACAGTGTCCCTTTTCTCGTGGCAGGGGCTCCTGCCAGGTATTTTGACTGCCATGCGTCTTTCCACCTCTGCCACACCTCAGACTCTCGTAGCTCTTCTGGCAAGCTATATGGGGGCTCGATGAAGGAATCTGGCTTAAATCCGAACCGCGAATAGTATGCTGGATCACCGAGCACAAAAACAACAGCCACCTTAATCCGCGCCAGCCTTTCAAGGCCCTCATGCACAATTGCACTGCCGATGCCCTGACGATGGCAGGACGGATCTACAGCAAGCGGCCCAAGCAGCGCTGCTTTGCAGCTTATGCCTGGAATATTGCACATCGTGAAAACAGCGTGTGCGACGACTTTCTCCTGAATGGTAGCCACCAGAGACATCGCTACATCAGAATCACTGAGCAGTTCCTTTACAAGAGGAATCAAGTCTTCTTCAGGAAACGCTTGCGTGTACAGCAATTCTAATGCGGGAAAGTCGTTGCTTGAACTGTTTCTAATCAATCGATCGTTCAACATAGACAGTCAGCACAACTGGCGCCTCTATTCTTCAAACTCCCACCTGGATAATCTTTCTCTATCACTGGCAGGCATATCCCCGAACACCAGATCTCGATACTCTTCATCTCCATCCACAAACAACTTTAACCAGGCCACACTCATGCCGCCTACCAGATCGTGTACGTCGATATTGGGTGCCAGACGATCTTCGCCGGTTGCAGTATTTGCTATAAAGTGATTCCCGCCCCCTATCTCCAGATACATTCTCGGGTGGCTTGCCGAAAGAGACTGATAATGTGGCCAGGCATGGTCATCCACAGCAGCGATTCTATCAATCTCGCCCGCAATAACGAGTGTTGGAACAGTCACGTTGCCGAAGTCCCCGTCGGGCTGCCAAGGTGTAAAGGGGATCGCTGCCTTTAATTCGTTACTGTGTGCATTGGCTGCGAGCAGTGCTCCGCCTCCGCCCATAGAATGGCCCATGATCGCCATCCGACTTGTATCGATTTTCCCACGCAGAATTGCGCCCTCCCGCTCACTCTCATCAGCCAGCACTCTTAGCGCCGCCATCAAAGCATCCGCCCTGATCGCTGGATTGTCCTGCAGTTCGTTTGTATCCAGAGTCAGCACGGCAAACCCATGGGATGCCAGAAGTCTGCCCCACCAGCTCATGTTTTCCTGGCGCTCTAGGTAGCCCGGGGACACAGCCACAGCGCCGAAAGTTTGAGCTTTATTAGCCGGAAAATAAATCGTGCCGGCGGCGAATTCCTCAACTGCAGGAAAACTTGAATAGTAGGCAACCTGATAGGGACCGAAAACACCAAGGGATTCTCTGGTGGGCACCTGGGCAGAAGCATTTATCCAGAGTGACAAACCAAAGAATAGAACTATCAAGTATCGGGTTCGAGTAAACATTTTCATTCCTCAGCTGCAAACAAAAACAAAGTGGGTCAGCATTCGTATCTGGCCCCCGCTTTAATAGGCTCAGCATTTCTTTAAATTAGAGGTTATTCCAGGTGCCGAACCAGGATCATACTCCAATTAATTCATCAGACGCTGTTCACGCATTTTGTATAAACATCAAGTTGTAAAACCTCCAGCCTTCTCTACGCAAATATCGGTTGTTCTTTTAGGGGACCTCCGATATTTTTCACCATTCCCTACTGCGCTAACTCTTCCGCCGTTGTTATTTGCAGCACCAAATTTTCAGAATCAATCAACTTCATTTTAACTGAATAGCTGGTGCCCAATGCCTTCACCCTTGGTATATCTAGCTCTAAAGTACTCGATGTGAACACTGCTTCCTCATTAGCAGTTTCATCTGCAGCAATAACATCTTGTACAGTCAACGTTAAAGCACCACCATCAAGAAGTTTGAGGTTGACACCAACACGCTGCCCACCATCCACGACAAGTAGGGGTATCGAGAGTATCTCCCTAGATGCATCAAAAACTGCCGTAACCTCCTCTCCACTGCCAGTGTTTCCATCTTCGGACAGGTCGATCTCAGGATCTTCCGGAATCTCTGCTTCATTTCCAATCCGTAAGGAAAAACTACGCCCAGTAATAACGAAATCTGCTTGCTGTCCTACGGAACCGACCATACTCACAGACAAAGTATTTCCATCCACATATTCGGTATCGACACTCAATCCGGCGGGGAAAGAAACTCTGATACCTCCGATAGTCGAAAAATTTTCATCCGGCGGTACGTAGAATACAAAGTTATTGGCGGCGTTTACTGGTATTTCGACTGTCGCGCCGTCTCCCGCATACTCAAATAAGGGAGCACCTGGATTGCGGGTGGCAAATTTCCACATCAAAGAATCTGATTCAAGATTGGACTCGTACTCCACTTCCACCCTATAGGCTTTTGTCCAATCTAGCCTTTCCAATGGAAAAAGGGCAAACTCTAATCCCGAAAACTTCATGTTTGGATCAGTGTTATTGTCCAACAATCGAGTGTTGAAAATCTCCAAGTCGGATGCATCGTCGAATAACCGGAACGATGTAATTGATGCCTCATTGTAGACTAGCGGATTGAATTGCAGCGAAATCGGATAACCTGAAACTGACAGATCCGGCAAAGGATCTGGGCTTTCTTCAAAAAATGCTGGTGGAACATCCGTATCTCCCTGTGCTGGCCAGGACACGATATAGGGGTTTTGACCTTCGACCAGTTCCTCGGCAGAATTTTTGTCCAATTCAGATATTCTGAAACTGCTGTCCTGAGAGCACAAGTTCAATAAAAACACACCTGTTCCGTTGAACGACGACCCCTTGCACAAATCATTGAGCCCCTTATTGCCCATATTGTAGGTATATGCAGAATAGTCGATATTAGAGTCCTTAACGAAACCAAGGCCCACTTCGTCTATATTAAAACTGAGAAATCCGAAACGGTGGTAGATAGCTGACATCAAGTCGTCGATAGAAGCCAACACTCCGGGCTGACCATTACTGACATTTTCGCTGACAAACGTGGAAAGGTAACCTGCTGCGCTGGTGCGATCAGATGCCTGATTGCCCGTAAAAAACGGATCTCCTGGATTTTCAAAATGACCGCTGTAACGCAAAAACTCAGTCGAATTGCCCACCAAATACTGGGAATGATTTTCTGCTGCAGCTTCCAGGTTGTCGTTCTGCAATAAAGGAATCATCCCGGCTCGGGTACGCAGATCACTAAGGTAATCGTAGCCACTCGCCTGTTCGTCCTGAGCCCATGCGGCACTGAACCCGACTAAACAAGATATAGCAATAAACCTTTTTGCGTTAGACAGGTAATTCGACATTTTGGTATTCACTATAGTGGACTCCTGGTTAGAGGTTTTTTACGCTGCCAATGGCCGACATCTACTTTTACCCACCGAGTGCAATACGGCCCGAAACCTGACCAGGCCATAACGGGTAACGAAGGGATCGAAAGTGAGCCCCTCATTACCATTTTAAAATTTCCCTAGTTTGATGCGCTGCCTATGGCATCAGCACCGGCCACAGAAACTTCTTCGTCTTGCAAGGCCCTCACTCCACTGGTGGCAATGGCGCCGATGCGCTGACCATTTACAAACACCGGCACGCCTCCGGCGAAAGTAACACCGCCTTCAACTTCATCAATAGTCCCGGCTTCCCTGCGTGTGCCATATTCCCCAGAAGACAGCCCGGTTTCATTCACTACCAATGCCTTGGCAGTGGCAAAGTCCCAGGTGCGTGCCCCGGCGCCATCCAGTCGGCGTACCATCACCACGTTGTTGTCCTGATCGGTGATGAGAATTGTGACATTCCAGCCTTGCTCGCGGGCATAGGCTTCGGCAGCGTCCATAGCCCGGGTGGCCAGGTCATAGGTCATCAGGCTTTCGCTGTCCTGTGCGAAGACGGAGGTTGATGACAACAGGAAGAGAATAGTCGCTAAAGTTTTGTGCAGTTTGTTTTTCATTGTTTCACCTCGTTTTTATCGAACGCACGCTCCTGCGGTGCTCGTAGTTAGTAAAATCCTTTTCTGTTTCTGCATCCATTTACATGATTGACTCATCTTGACCAGTAAGCCTATACAAGAGGAAACAGCAATGCGAACAATTTTAGCCCTATTCAGTAATACGGTGGCTGCAGACCCAATTGCGTGGGTAAAGTGTCTGTTTTGAAATTACAGGCAACGACCCGATTGTGGATGTTGATCCATTATCAATATAATTAGACCATTATGGATAAATTCGGTATCGGTCAACCCGCTCTCAGATTCGAAGATCAGCGTCTTCTTACCGGGCACGGGTCTTATCTTGATGATGTCACGCAGGAAGGTCAGGTCTGGGCTTACTACGTACGCTCACCCTATGCCCATGCGGAAATCGTCAACATCGAGGTCGGCGACGCCGAATCGGCGCCGGGTGTCCTGGCGCTGTACACGATCAAGGATCTGCGAGAGGAAGGTATTGGCGACCTCCCCTGCCTCAGTACACATATAAAGAACAAGGACGGCTCGGATATAGAGTTTCCGCCGCGACCGGCGTTAGCGGATGGGCGGGTCCGTTTTGTCGGTGATCCGGTGTTGATGATTGTTGCGCAAACTCCGGAACAGGCACGTGATGCAGCTGAACTGGTCTTTATCGACTATCAACCGCTGGATGCCGTAGTGCAAACCGGTTCTGCCATGGAGGAAAACGCACCTCGTCTGTGGGAGCATGCAGAAAACAATCTGTGCCTGGACTGGGAATCGGGGGATCAGGCTGCGACCGAACTGGCCTTCGCTGCTGCGGCACGCATTGTGTCACTGCATCTGGTGAACAACAGGGTCATTCCCAACTCCATGGAGACCCGGGGTGTTATCGCCAACTTCGAAGAAGACCGACTGGTATTGCATGTCTCTTGCCAGGGCGTACACGTAGTAAGGCGCATCCTTGCCAACCAGATCTTCCATTGCGAAGAAGCTGATATTCACGTGTTGTGTCACGATGTGGGTGGCGGCTTCGGGATGAAGATTTTCGTTTATCCGGAGTACGTCACTACTCTGTTCGCTGCTCGCAAACTGCAACGTCCGGTCAAATGGGTGAGCGAAAGGCAGGAAGCTTTCCTCAGCGATTGCCACGGCCGCGATCACTTGACGAACATTCAACTGGCACTGGATGAAAATGCCAGGATTCTCGGTTTAAAAACCCGGACGACAGCCAATCTGGGTGCCTACCTATCCAATTTCAGCCCGTTTGTGACAACTGCCGCCGGTGTACCCATGCTGGTCGGTTGCTACGACATCCCAACCGCGCATGCCGAAGTCAGAGGAGTCTATACCAATACTGCGCCGGTAGATGCCTATCGCGGTGCTGGTCGTCCAGAAGCAATCTATGCCATAGAAAGAGTAATTGACGTTGCCGCCGCAGAAGCCGGATTGACGCCACTGGAAATACGCGCACGGAATTTTATTCGTCCAGAGTCCATGCCTTACCAGACTGCGCTGGGTTCCACCTACGACTCCGGCGAGTTCGGGAAGAATCTGCTGGATGCCGCCCGAATTGCAAACTGGGAAAGCTTCCCGCAACGACGCAACGAGGCCGCGCAACGGAAAAAACTGCGAGGCATCGGCGTAGCCAGCTATATTGAACGTTGTGCTGGCGGCGCTCCGGAGCAGGCTCGACTGCAGGTAGACCAGGACGGTAAAGTCACACTGTTCATCGGTACCCAGTCTAATGGCCAGGGCCACGAAACAGCTTTTCGTCAGATTATCAGTGAGCACCTTGGTGTCAGTTTTGATGACATTGTCATGGTGCAAGGTGATTCCGACCGGATCGATTCCGGCGGCGGCACCATGGGGTCCCGGTCTGTTCCAGTAGGGGGAGCTGCCGTGGCTGCCTGTACTGAAAAGGTGCTTGAAACGGCCAAAGAGTCTGCTGCCGATTTGCTGGAAGCCGCAATGATAGACGTGGAATTCAAGCAGGGTCAGTTTCGTGTGGTAGGAACCGACCGCACCTGCAGTTTTAAGGAAGTGGCCGCCCATGCAGCACCTGGCGATGGTGGAGCCAGCTTTAATGAACAGGAAGGATTTGCTCCGCAAGAAGCCACCTACCCGAACGGTACCCATGTCTGTGAACTGGAGATCGATAGAGAAACCGGTGACCTGGAGATCGTCAAATACACCGTGGTTGACGACTTCGGTAAAGTCATTAACCCCCTGCTGTTAGCCGGCCAGGTCCATGGCGGTATTGCCCAGGGGATTGGCCAGGCATTACTGGAGCGCTGCGTTTACGAGCCAGAATCAGGACAGTTATTGTCGGCAACCTACCAGGATTACACTATGCCCCGCGCCGACGATATGACTCATATCGAATTCTCTCTGAATGAGGTGCCATGTGTCACCAATCCGCTGGGAATCAAAGGTGCCGGGGAAGCTGGAGCTATTGGCGCACCACCGGCGGTGATAAATGCGCTGGTCAATGCCTTGCAGGAGTTCGGTGTGCGTCACATCGACATGCCCGCCACACCGCATGCCTTGTGGCAATTGATGAACACGCACCAGAACTAAAACTCAACCTGACAAAAAACGGCTGCGGTCTCCCGAAGCCGTTTCTGTAAACTGACCACCTGCTGGCAGGCAAAAAGCGACAAGCCAGGTTTGCCCGGCCCTCCTGTCAGCAGATAATTCGACTAATCTCCTTCAGTTCGCATCTGGAAATCATCACCCAATGCCGGATTGGTGTAATCGTCCGACAAAACGCGATCGGGGTCAGGACGCACACTGAGATAGTCTACGTGAACAGGCACTTCCAGCCAGCCGTGAGGAGTGCCAGCCGGAATGATGATAATGTCGCCTTCCTTGACGTGCTTGGCAACCCAGTCACCGACGATCATACCGCTACAGGATGGCCCGTTCAGTGTGGTGGTAACTGTGCTTTCTGGAGCTGGTTCGCTGCCATACAAGATGGTACCGCCTGTCACCAGCGTGCCAGATCCGGAAGCGACGTAGTAGGCTTCTGTCTGGTGATAATGCATGATGCCACGGGCACCACTGATGCGATTGCTGCTGGTGACACCACAGGGCCTTTGAGCTGCAGGACCAGTCGGCACCTGAGCACTGCCCCGCTCCACCGCGCCGCGGTGGATAATGCCAACCGACAGATTCAGCTTGCCGATATCGCGGCTGATAATCTGACGGTCAACTCCCGGCAGTTCGTTGACCATCTGCCATTGTTCCTCAGTGATGTAGGTTGCCCAGGTCTGATCACTGTCCTGCGCACCTGCCAGGGTTGGTAGAGCCAATAGTGGCATTGCAAACATTGTCTTTAACTGCTTCTTCATAGGGTTCTCCTTTTTCTATTCTTTTAAGAAAAATCAGCTGGGGTCGGCAACTTTAACCGGATTCAGCTCACATTGCCAAAAACAGCCGAATCCTCAAGTAAAATCTGCTGCTTCAGAGCCTGCCAACTTGCGCGTTGACTCCCTTGCAGATACTGATTATTCTGCGAGAACGATAATATGGCCGTGTATTTCCGGCAACAGGAGAAAGTTATGATCATACGCCGATGGACTGCCGTGGTTTCGATCGGGATCTCTCTGGTTTTTACCCTGATGATGGGACCCGTGTCAGCTCACCATGCCAGTACTCCTTTTTATGATCCCGACCGCCGCGTCGAAATTGAAGGTACTGTCACCCGCTTCGTATTCCGCAATCCCCATGCGTTTTTGTATGTAGATGTAGCCGATGCCAATGGCGCTACCACCGAATGGCAGGTTGAACTGGGAGCCCCGGTCAGCCTGAGACGAACAGGCTGGACCCCCGATAGTCTTTCTGTGGGCACCATGGTCAAGGTCGCTGGGCAGCCATCACGAGCAGAAGGATCACACGGTATTGGTGGTCCGGTTCGAATGACCAAGCCCGATGGCAGTCCGATTCTTTCAGGTGGCCGCGTGCAGGAAGACAACCCTCCACCCCGCTAAGGCTGGCCAACCTTCCGAACAACAAGAATTAAGGCAGGAGTAGTTATGAAACCGGTAACAAAAGCTGGAGGATTCAACTTGTTGAAATCAGCCCTGGTGGCAACAGTCGGTGTCTCTCTGATCTACACGATTCCGCAACTTAGCGCCCAGTCAACCGCAGGCAGTGTCCCCGACCTGGAAGGAGTCTGGGATGGAGGCTTCGGTGCCCGACCTGTGAATGGCGTCAGCATGCCATGGACCGAGGAAAATTTCCCGGTACTGAATGAACGTGCCCTGGCGTACCAGGAGGCATTCGAGGAGATCATATCACCGAAGTACGACTGCCAGCCTGCTTCCTCACCCGCCATTCAGTATGACCCCTATCATTTTCAGATTACCCAGTGGCCGGACCGCGTGTTGATGCGCTACGAAAAAGACGACCAGCTGCGAACCGTGTGGCTGGATGGCCGCGAGCCAACTTCTGTGGACTACAGCGTTCAGGGTTTTTCAACCGGGTACTACGAGGACGGCTCACTTTACGTGACTACCACCCACTTCGTATTCGACATTACAGGATTCGACGATTACAACGGGATCCCCTCGTCTTCGCAGAAGGTTGTTACCGAGCGTTACTGGATGGATGGCGACGATTTAAGGCTGACACTGACACTGGAAGACCCGATGTTTCTGCGAGAGCCCGCCTCCTATACCACTCGCTGGGTTCCGGGCCGGGAAGGTTACAAGCTGGCACCGTACGATTGTGATCCCGAAGCCGCACGTGCTTCAGTACGCTTCTTTCCGTCCAAGTACGATTAGAAGCAGTCCCGGCTGTCTCGGACAACATCTGAATCAGCAGAAATCCGAGCCAGATGAATCAATTCAGTTCACTTCAGGACCAGCCGAATTCATTCGGCTGGATCTCCATTGCTCTGCACTGGATCACAGCCGTGATCATTACGGCTTTGTGGGTCCTGGGGAGAAGCATCGAGTTTCAGGCAGCTGACGCCGTCGATACCAGGCGCTCCCTGCATGTCACCATTGGGCTGATCGTCTGGCTGCTGCTCGCTGCCCGGATTGCCTGGCGACTCCGCCACCCCCATCCTCGAGCAGCGGGGCAAAGCAACAGGATTCACAGCATTGCCCGCCTTACTCACTACCTGCTGCTGTTTTTGCTGGCAATAATGTTGTTGAGCGGCCCATTACTGGCCTGGTCGCTTTCCGGGGTCTCGGGACAATCGGGGATGGCCGGCGTTTTTCATTCAGCACATGGTACAATCGCCAACCTGCTGGCACTGTTGGTCGTGATACATGTGGGAGGTGCACTGAAGCACCTGATGTTTAATGATGACGAGACGATTGCCCGCATCTTCCTGCCGCGGCGTAAAGACCGGAAAACACCTGATCACCCGGCTCATTGACAAGCTTCGCTGTCCTGCTCGAATACAGACAATTGCCAGTCATTCCCGACAGGGTTGGTGCAATGGATAGTGGGTATTCAGCCGGTCCCAACATAGGGAATCAATCGACCACAAAGCAGCACGCCTGTCCAGACAGTCAATGAGGTGTAGGCAACACACTTCGCTATGGCAGGAGGTGCGGTGGCAGCATTCCAGGTTTCCATAAGCGGTCTTACTTTCCAGTAGTACAGCAGCGCATTCAAACCGGCAATTACCACCAGGATCATCTTGATCTGGAAACCGATGTTGATAGAGTAGCGCATCGGATCACCATAAAAGAACAGGATTCCGGTAACCAGGTTCAGACCAAATCCGATGAAAACAAGTGGCAACAGTTTGTGGCTCGCTTGCGGGTCGAAGCCACGGAAATGTCCCGCCATCCGCAGATCCATAACAATCAGGCCACCCATTAGCAGAGACAGGCCGACGAAATGAGTAATCTCCAGGACAGGCCACAGCCAATACATGGCCTGAATCCACTGATTCAGTGAACTATCGAGTGCTACCTGGGCAAAGAAATCTAACACCTGTGTTACCTATAAATACGCAATAAGGCGGCCGGCGACAATCGCTGTCAGCCAACATGCCAATGACGCCATGGCGATAGTGCGAGTTGAGCTGCTGATCTCGGAAAGGTTGCCGACCGCAGCCAGTTCGCCACGCAGGCGACTCTGAATGACGCCCGCCAAAGCCATACCTGCAAGTATGGCGGCGATCTTGATCAGAAAGGGTGTGTTATTAACGAAGGTTACGGCCTGCGAAGTGAACAACAGTATGCCGGAGATGGCATTGATAATAAAACCCACCCAGGCCAGTCTGCTTAGCGGTAAAAACGCTGCAGGCTGCAGTCCGGGAAACAGTCCAAGCAGGCGCA
>Ga0070726_10000727_pt1 | contig 37689 bp, 35 predicted proteins | sample tdAd471_FD_67275 | JGI IMG/M metagenome (GOLD analysis project Ga0070726, IMG submission 67275) | Marine sediment microbial communities from the Atlantic coast under amendment with organic carbon and nitrate - tdAd47.1 | ecosystem: Environmental > Aquatic > Marine > Coastal > Sediment | place...
TCGACGGCCTGTCGTTCAATGCGCTGCTCGCCGACAAAGCCTTCGACGCGAACTGGCTGCGCACCGATATCACCGAACGCGGCGCGCAAGCGGTGATCCCGCCGCGAAAGCACCGCAAAGTCCAAATCGGCTACGACGCCGAAATATACAAATGGCGCCATCTCGTCGAAAATTACTTCGCAAAAATCAAGGAATTCCGCGGAATTGCAACACGCTATGACAAAACCGATACCAGCTTTCGCGCCAACATCAACCTGACCGCCACTCTCATCGCTTGCCGCTAATTGTCCGCAGGGCTTAGTGACCCTTATGAATCTGAAGGTCGCTCCGTGCTTGCCGAATGATGCAGCGAACTTCAATCCGGGTCACTAGGCAAATCACCCGGTGTGGACAGGCTGTACAGTGCCGGAAGTGGCTGCTGGCTGCATGTCGGCCAGCTTTGCATATAGCCCACCCGCCGCCATGAGCTGTGTATGCTTGCCCTGTTCAAGAATTCTGCCGCTATCCATAACCACAATACGATCCGCCGAGCGAATGGTTGACAGCCTGTGCGCGATCACGATCGTCGTGCGTCCATCCATCAGGCGGTCGAGCGCGTCCTGCACCAGTCTTTCGGACTGGGTATCAAGCGCAGACGTCGCTTCATCAAGCAGCAAGACCGGGGCATCGCGCAAAAGCGCCCGGGCAATGGCGATGCGCTGACGCTGCCCGCCCGACAGCCGCGCACCATTTTCACCCAAATAGGTATCAAGCCCTTCGGGCAGCTCCCGCAAAAAAGAGTCTGCATTGGCCGCCCGGGCGGCTTCCCAAATATCCTCGTCGCTCGCCGACCAGCGGCCATAACGCAGATTGTCTCGGGCAGAGGCCGCAAAAATAACGGTTTCCTGAGGCACCAGAGCCATAAGCTTGCGTACATCTTCAGGATCGGCCTCGTCGAGAGCGACGCCATTCAGACGGATACTGCCCGCTACCGGATCGTAGAAACGCAATGCCAATTGCAGCACAGTCGTCTTGCCAGCGCCTGATGGTCCCACCAGCGCAAGGCGCTCTCCCGGGTGGATATTGAGGCTGAAATCTTCCAGCGCATAGACATCAGGCCGGGTTGGATAACGAAAATCAATATGGTCAAACTCAACCCGCACACCATCCGTGCCATAGGGAATAGGCTTGTTGGTTGGGGAGGCAGAGATTACCGGTTCTGCGCGCATTAACTCGTCGAGCCGACTGGCCGCACCTGCACCGCGTAATAAATCGCCCCAGCTTTCCGACAATGCGCCAAATGCACCCGCCACCAGGCCGCCCGTCAGGACGAAGGCTGCGATACTCCCGCCAGTCATCCGTCCTGCCGCAACATCAATGGCGCCTTGCCACATCACCATAGTAATGGCGCCGAAAATCAGAAAAATTGTAATGGCAGTCATGCCCGCACGCATGGAAATCCGCCGCAATGCCGTCTGGAAACCGAACGCAACTGTCTGGGTGAAGCGCTGTTCTTCGCGGCCTTCCTGGCCAAAAGCCTGCACAATACGCATGGCACCGAGCACTTCAGCCGTGTTGCTGCCAATATCCGCAAGCCTGTCCTGGCTTAAACGCGACAATTTACGCAGGCGTCGTCCGATTATAATGACAGGCAGGAGAATGAGCGGAATGCCTATCAACAGATAGGCTGTCAGCTTGGGTGCGATTGTGAACAGATAGACTATGCCGCCAACACCGGTCACCAGATTACGCAAAGCTACCGAAACCGTAGTGCCGACAATCTGGTCTATAATTGCCGTGTCAGCAGTCATGCGCGCAGCGATTTCGGAAGGCCGGTTTTCTTCAAAATAGCTCGGAGATTGGCGCAACAGATTACGCTGCACTGCAATACGAACATCCGCAACCACGCGTTCACCAAGCCATGAAACAAAATAGAAACGCGCTGCACTTGCTATCGCCAATATGATAACGATCAGCAGAAGATATTGAAACCAGCGGGAGATATCGGCCGGATCGCCTTCACCGCCAAAGCCCTGGTCGATGATTAATTTGAACCCACTGGGGATAGCCAGCGTTGCTGCCGATGCCAAAAGTAAGGAAAAAGCAGCAGCGGTGAGGTGGCCCGGATAACGCTTGACCATTGCCGCAACCATTTTCAGGCTTGATAGCGAGGCGCGCTCGCTGTTTCTATCATGCTTTTCCTGATCAGACATGACGCGCGCTTAGCAGGACAGGGCTGGTGCCTCAATGTTATCCTGTACGATTTGTTATTTTTTCCTTGGTAGAATAAGGCTTACATGACACTGTATTTTTTGTGCACTGCAATATATATGAGATAATAATCATTTGCTGCTATAGAGGTAGCGCTCGAATCTGCATGAGGAACATTATTAATGCTGTATCACGCTTATGAATTTCAACGGAGCCTGATGGCTGGAGCCAGTGTGATGGCCGAAGCAAGTGCAGAGTTTCTCTCACATCCTGCTAATCCGATGGCCTATTTTGGCGGAGGGCCAATCATGGCCTCGGCGCTTGAAGTTTTTGCACATGCATCTGCTACACGTGGCAAACCGAAATTTGGTCTTAAAAGCACTGTGATTGATGGCAAGGAAGTGCCGATCACAGAGGTTATTGAAAAGCGAAAGAATTTTGGTCAATTGCTGCACTTTGTGCGCAAGGGAGCCCCCAAAAATCAGCCGAAACTCCTGATCGTGGCACCAATGTCTGGCCATTATGCGACTCTCTTGCGGGGCACAGTGGAGCGTATGTTGCCGGGCCATGATGTCTGGATCACTGACTGGCGCGATGCGCGTAATGTACCGTTGAGTGATGGTGGTTTCGATCTGGACGATTATATCGATTATCTGATCGATTGGCAGGGTCATATCGGACCGGGCGGACATATGCTGGCTGTGTGCCAGCCTTCGGTGCCTTGCTATGCGGCAGTCTGTATCATGTCAAAGCAGGGTGATCCTAATGTGCCGCGCACATTAACGATGATGGGTGGGCCGATTGATACACGCGAAGCGCCTACGGTCGTCAATAATCTGGCGACTGAGCGTCCAATTGGCTGGTTTGAGCAAAATGTAGTTGCTACAGTACCGTTTCAATATGCCGGCAGCGGTCGCCGTGTATATCCCGGTTTCATGCAGCTTGCCGGCTTTATGTCCATGAATCTTGGCAATCACATGATGAGCCATTGGGAAATGTTCAAACATTTGGTTGATGGCGATGAAGAAAGCGCTGAGATGACCAAGGATTTCTATGATGAATATCGCTCAGTATGCGATATGTCTGCCGAGTTTTATTTGCAGACAGTAGAAGAGGTCTTCCAGAAGCATAGCTTGCCCAAGGGCGAGTTTATGCTTCGTGGCCAGCTTGTCGATCCCAAAGCGATCACAAATGTAGGGATTATGGCTGTTGAAGGGGAGCGTGACGATATTTCTGGCCTGGGCCAAACCAAGGCCGCTCTTAAAATTGCTACGAACCTGCCAGATGAGATGAAACATTATTATATGGCCAAAGGCGCAGGCCATTATGGTATATTCAACGGCAATAAATGGCGTACACAAATTGCGCCGGTGCTGGAAGAATGGATACTCTCGCATAATGGCTAATCCTGTATCTGACTCAAAAGCAGCGCCAGCAGATCGATAATTCCTCATGCCAGAATTGATTTCGGTTGATGTTGAACGCTGGCCAGTCGCCGGATCGTTCAACATCAGCCGGGGCGCCAAGACTTATGTTGATGTGGTCGTTTGCACAGTGGGTGACGCCCGGCATATTGGTCGCGGTGAGGGCACTGCTATCTATTATCATGGTGAGACGGCTCAAGGCTGTGCACAGGCTATCAGTGATTATGCAGGCCGGCAGGCAGGGGCATTGCCCTCTCGCTCTGCGCTGTTACGGGAGATGCCACGCGGTGCTGCGCGCAATGCGCTGGATTGCGCGCTCTGGGATTATGAAGCCAGAGCCAGCGGACAGCCGGTATGGGCTTTGGCCGGCCTGACTGAACCAAAGCCTCTGCCAACAGCCTTTACGATTAGTGTGAATAGGCCTGCGCAAATGGAAACGGATGCGCGGGCGGCCGCCGGACGAGGCTTCAGGCTGCTGAAGTGCAAGCTGATGGGGGAGGGCGATGCTGAGCGCATTTCCGCTGTGCGACAGGGCGCGCCCGATGTCCGCCTGATTGTCGATGCCAATGAGAGCTGGAATGAGGCTGACCTCATGGCCGAAACAGCGCAACTGGCGGCGCTGGGGGTTGAGATGATCGAGCAGCCAATCCGGCATGGGGAGGAATACAGGCTGGAGGGAATTCGTCCCAGCCTGCCTTTTTGCGCAGACGAGAGCTGTCAGGACAGCAGCGATATGACGCACCTGTCCGCGTTTCCGGTGATTAATATCAAGCTGGACAAGTCCGGTGGGCTGACAGAAGGGCTGGCGTTGGCACAGCTGGCCATGCAGCGGCAAAAGCGCCTGATGCTCGGCTGTATGTTGTGTACTTCATTGGGCATTGCGCCAGCTTTCCTGCTCGCGCAGCACGCCGAATGGGTGGATCTCGACGGAGCCTTGCTGCTTGCGAAAGATCGCGATGCAGGGCTGGAAGTGCGCGATGGCATGCTCCACCCGGGCGCATTGTGGGGCGTTGTGGCATAGCCCATGCGTGAGGGGCCTAAGTCAGGCCGGCATCCTGTGGCCGCGTGAATGGATAGATCATTGTACCGTCCGGCGCAGCTGTGAATGTAGTCTGGGTCGGATAGGCAAATTCCAGCCCTTCGCGCGCAAAGGCCTCAAGCACCGCCATGCCAACCTTGTGACGAATAGCGATGGCGGTATCGAGTTCATGTCCATAGGCTTTGAAATAGCACTCAAAATCAATGCTGCTTGATCCAAAACCCAGAAAACCTGCCCGCACAAATTCTGCATCTGCACTCTCAATGGCTTCACGCAATATTTCCGGAACGCGAGCGGCTTTTTCTGGCGGGGTTTGATAGATTACGCCGACAGGCAGTGCATAGCGCCGCTGCTCAATATCGGCATAGTTGGTGATTTCCATTTCCAGCAGCCTGGCGTTGGAAATAATTTTGGCATCGCCCTCAATCGATCGCAGCCTTGTGCTTTTAAGGCCGATATGATCGACCGTGGCGACCGTGCCTTCATACTGAATAGTGTCGCCTTGCTTGAAGGGCCTGTCGAAAATGATCGAAAGTGCGGCGAACAGGTCTGAGAATATGCCCTGCGCGGCAAGGCCGATGGCAATGCCGCCAATACCCAGACCTGCGACGAGGCCGGTGACATTTACACCCAGATTGTCGAGCACCATGATCGCGGCGATAGCAAATAGTGCGAACGTCACGAGAACACGGATCAACCCCATGGCGTTCGAGAGTGTTTCACCACTCGTATCATCAGAGGTTTTGCGCTCGATCAGGCCGATGATGAATTCACGCGCCCATAATGCACCTTGAAAGACGGCAGAAATGGTAAAAGCGAAGCGGATTGTTGTGAGCACAGCTTCAGGCGGGCTTGCATAACCGACGACCAGACGCGCAGAAGCGAGGATCATGAACATATGAGTGGTGCGTGATGCCGTGCGGCCGATAAGGGCCGTAAAATCTGTATTGCCATTGGCATGATCGCGCAATTTCGTGACGGTGCGTTTTAGTAACGTCATGCCCAGATAGAGGATAAATCCTGCAATGATTGCGATTATAATCTGCGCAGAATGGCTGGAAAACCACTGAATTGTTGTTTCTGCAACACGTTCCAGTTCAGGAGCAATAGGCGTGGCAGATGTGATAGGTTTGGCAACATTCTCGGCTGTCTGTGCAGTCATGCTTTTCTCATAATCCTCTTGTCATATCCGATGTCTGGCTGGCTTATGCGCATAGTCAGGGCAGGAGGGCAATGCTTCAACCTTCCTTATGGTTCCGGCCCTGTCCCTTTTTCTGGAACCAGAGCGCGATCAGGCTGGTGACTGCTGCCAGTGACATGTAATATCCGGTGGTTTCAACCCCATAGGCATTCACCAATCCCTGTGCGACAATAGGCGCCATCGCACCGCCAATAATTCCGCCAAGGTTGAAGGCGAAAGATACGCCGGTATAGCGCAACCGTACCGGAAAGAGCGATGGCAGCCATGCACCAAGCGGGCCATATACAAAGCCCATGACAAACAGCCCGATGCTAAGAGCAAGCCAGATAAGGGCATAGTTGCCGCTGCCAAGCAAGACACCAAAGGCGATCCCCATAGGAATGGTCATGAAGCAGCCCGCGATCAGTACGCGGGCGGGTGTTGTGCGGTCGGCCCATAACCCGGAAAGGATGATACCAAGCGCCATAAAGACTATGGCTCCGAGCTGAAGCATCAGGAAATCGCTGCGCTCTATATTCATATTGACTGTGCCATAGCCCAGCGCGAAAGCCGTGGTGATATAGAATATCGCGAAGCAGGCGACGACCGCAAAAGTGCCTGCCAATGTGATGGCCAGATGTGTACGGAATATCTCGGCGAGCGGGACATGCGCGGTCTCTTCGTGGTTGCGCATTTCAGCAAACTCGGGAGTTTCTGTGAGCTTGAGGCGAATCCACAAGCCCAGGATGACCAATATGGCGCTGGCGAGAAAGGGTAGTCTCCAGCCCCATGCCAGAAAATCGGCTTCGCTGAGGGCCGAACCGAGCAACAGGAACAGGCCGTTTGCAAATATAAATCCGACTGGCGCGCCAAGCTGCGGGAACATGCCGAAACGTGCGCGCCAGCCCGGCGGTGCATTCTCGACAGCAAGCAGCGCTGCGCCACCCCATTCTCCGCCAAGGCCAAAGCCCTGACCAAAGCGCATGACACATAATAATAGCGGTGCCCACCAGCCTATCGCCTCATAAGTAGGCAGGAAGGCGATGGCGAGGGTGGAGGCGCCCATCAGCATCAGCGAGGCGACCAAAGTCGATTTGCGGCCTATACGGTCCCCATAGTGGCCGAACACTGCAGCACCGAGCGGTCGCGCGAAAAAGGCGACCGCAAAGCTGGCATAGGCTGCCAGAAGCTGAAGAGAGGGAGAAGAAGAAGGAAAGAAGAGCGGGCCAAATACCAGAGAGGCAGCGGTCGCATATATGTAGAAGTCATAAAACTCGACGGCTGTCCCAATAAGGCTGGCTGCGAGTACGCGCTTGTGGAGCCACATGGGATGAGGCGCGCCATAAGATGAGGGTGTGGCGGTCATCAGGCGTGTCTCATCTGATTGCGGATTTCATAGGCCATTACAGCGGTTGCAATGGCGGCGTTCAGACTGTCCGCCTTGCCCATCATGGGGATTTTGACGAGCATATCGCATGTTTTCTCATAGTCTTCCGGCAGGCCTTGTGCTTCATTTCCGACCAGCAGGAAGGCCGGGGCTTCGTAATGGGGGTGTTGATAATCCTGCTGCGCATTGAGGCTGGTGCCGATTAATATGCCGGGGCCTGCGCGTAACCAGTCGATAAAGTCGCTCCAGCGGCATTGGGTAATGCTTTGCGTGAACAGCGCCCCCATGCTGGCGCGCACAGACTCCACGGCGAAAGGGTCAACACAGTCATCGACAAGAATGAGCCCACCCGCACCAACAGCATCGCCGGTGCGCAATATTGTACCCAGATTTCCGGGGTCGCGCAGGGATTGGGCGACGATCCATATGTCGGCGCTGCTGCGGTCAAGCGCTTCAAGCGAGGTTAGCTGGTCACGATAGACACCCACCAGCGTTTGTGGATTGTCCTTGCCGGATATTTTTGAGAGAATATCACTGCTTGTGATAATTACGTCGCCCCCCGCAGCATCAACGGCATCGACCAGTTCCTGGGCCAGTGGATGCAAAGAAGCGTGGTCACTGTAAAACAGCATCTCAGGCAACACCGCTTCTTCGCGGGCTTCGGTGAGGATACGCAAGCCTTCAGCCAGAAACATGCCTTCACGCTTGCGATGCTTCTTGTCGCGCAACGAACGCACCCGCTTGACCAGCGGGTTAGAAAAGCCGGTTATTTCGCGTTGCATGGCTGTTGATCATTTCGGAAGGAAATATGGCTCATTCTTCGCCGAATTTAGCTTCAACCAAGGCGATCAGCTGGCTCAACGCATCGGCATGATTGTCACCCTCGGCGGCGATCGTGATGGAGTCACCCATCGCCGCGCCAAGCATCATCAGGCCCATGATCGATGTTCCGGTCACTTCTGAGCCATCTTTGGAAACTGTGATGCTTGCAGGAAATGTGCTGGCCAGAGTGACGAATTTTGCGCTGGCGCGGGCATGCAGCCCACGTTGGTTGCGAATTTCGACATCCTGACGAAGAGCGTTCATTTTCCGGCCCCTAATAACTCAGAAGCGACGCTGATATATTTTTGTCCTGCTTCACGAGCGGCAGATACCGCATCAATGATTTTCATGGTTTTGCGCGCGCTCTCCAAGCGTATTAACATAGGCAGATTAACCCCGGCTACAACCTCGATTTTGCCAGATTTGAGCAAAGATATCGCCAGATTGGAGGGAGTCCCGCCAAAAAGATCTGTGAGCAGAATCACGCCCGCGCCATCATTGACCTTTTCGACGGCGCTGGCGATGTCGCTTCTGCGCGTCTCCATATCATCATCCGGGCCTATGCAGATGGTTTCTATGGCTTTCTGAGGGCCCACGACATGCTCCATAGCGACAAGAAACTCTGCCGCGAGATGCCCGTGTGTAACCAATACCAGACCAATCATGTGTCGTTTTCGTCCTGACTTCCGTTATTTTGTCGTTCCGCGACCTTGTTCGAGAATATTATGCGGAGTCGATTCTATGTTGCGGTGCAGGACCGTGGGCGAAAACCCTGCCTGACGCAAGTGGTTGGCAACCCTCTGCGCGACATGAACGGACCGGTGTCTCCCTCCGGTACAGCCAAAAGCGACGGTGACATAGGATTTGCCCTGCGCCTGGTAGCGGGGCAACAGGGTTTCCAGAAGTTTTTCTATCTGGCTTATGCTGTCATGATAGGCCGGGTCTTCGGCAATATAGGCGCCGACTTCATCCATGAGTCCTGTTTTGGGACGCAATTGTGTATCCCAATGCGGATTACGCAAGAAGCGCATGTCAAACACCAGATCAGCATTGCGTGGCATCCCCCTTGAAAAACCAAAGGACAAAATTGTGAGGACTGTTTGCGCGTTGAGATCCCGGCCATAGCGGTTGCGCACCTCCTGTTGCAGGTCATTGCTGGTCATCGCTGTGGTGTCGATGACCTGAAGCGCCCATCGTCGTAGCGGTTCAGTCAGCTCGCGTTCGCGTGCAATACCATCAGCCGCGGGCCTGTCCTGAGCCAGCGGGTGCCGTCGCCGCGTCTCAACGAAGCGCCGCTCCAGCTCCGCGCCGGCACAGTCGAGATAGAGGGTCTCAATGTCCCAGTCTTCCTGCTCATTGAGCAGCTTGATGCGGTTTACAATCGCTTGTGCATCATAATCCCGGGTGCGGGTGTCTATACCGATGGCGAGCGGGCGGTCTTTCTCCTGCATATCATGGCTGGATGGAGCATCCATCAGCCTGTCGAGCAGCACCAGCGGGAGATTGTCCACTACTTCCCAGCCCAGGTCTTCCAATGTTTTGAGCGCTGTCGATTTGCCTGCGCCTGACATGCCGGAGAGCAATAAGATGGATTTTGCGACCATGGTGACCTTTGCAAATCTTATGTTTTATACGGCTCGTTTAGTGGTGATGTAAAATGATGCAAGGCCAGCTCTACCTTGACAGGGGCGCTGGCTTCCAGCGGAAAGAGCGGCAATGCCGGAATATCGATGCCACATATCCTGCATATTGCCGGTGAGAGGGGATAGCGCTCTGGCGGCGCTTCCCCTTGCGCCAATGCCATGACCACCATGGCTGTTTTTACTGCATTCACATGTGGCATATCGACTATGCCCAGCCCGCGCACTTCTATGCGTCCGGCTGTTGCTTCTGGTGCGGATGCGATAATATCATTGCCATCATTTGGTGCGACACAGGTGTAATCATCGCTGATGAGCAGCGCACCCCGATCGATCAGGCGCAGCATAAGATCCGATTTGCCAATACCGCTCGGCCCTGCAATTAATATGGCATAGCCATTTATCGCCACGCTGCTGGCGTGGATAGCGCCTGCGAAACTTGCAGAGCCATATATATCACGCGATGCAACGTCGAGCTCCGTCATTCCGATCCGATCCCGGGGTCTCCCAGATGGGCGAGCGGAAGGAGCAGGTCAAAGCGGGCACCGGGTGCATCATCATCCCTGTCGGCAATTTTTATCTTGCCCTGATGCCCTTCTACGATGGATCGGGCAATAGCCAGTCCCAGACCACTGTGCTTGCCAAAGCTTTCTCCCTCTGGCCGAATACTGTGGAAACGGCGAAATACAGTTTCCCGTTCAGAGGGCGGTACGCCCGGGCCTTCATCTTCCACGCTGAGCAGGACTTCGTCATCTGCTACCGTTGCCGTGACCTGAACCAGTCCACCCGGTGGTGAAAAAGACACGGCATTGTCGAGCAGATTATCGATGACAAGCGCGAGGCGGCTTTCTTCACCCATCACAACCGCGACGTCTTTGCGGGGGCGGGCAAAGGCCAGCCTGACATCATGATCGATACCGCGTGTTTCGCGTGCATCGATCATACGCTCGATGAGCTGGCCCATATCGACAGGCTCGAAGCGTGTGCGCGACAGTTGTGCGTCAATGCGTGATGCTTCTGCAATATCAGTGACGAGGCGGTCGAGCCGTCTGACGTCGTCTTGCGCAATGGTGAGCAATTGTTTCTGCAGTTCTGGTTTCTTGACTGCAGCCAGCCCATCGAGTGCGGAACGGAGGGATGCGATCGGGTTTTTGAGCTCATGGGAAACATCAGCGGCAAAGCTGTCAGTTGCGTCGATTCTGTGGCGTAACGCTTGTGTCATGTCCGATATCGAGCGGGCCAAAGTGCCAATTTCGTCACGGCGCGATGGCAGGCGCGGCACTGTTACCTGTCGCGCACGCCCAAGGCGCACACGCGCAGCGGCATTGGCCAGACGCTGTAGTGGAGTAACGATGGTTCGGGCCAAAAAGAGGGAAAGTGCGATGGAGGCGACCATCGCTATAGCCAGCACAATGGCAAGGCGCAGCCTCTCTGCGCGCACTGTGCGGGTTATGTCACGTGCATTTTTGACCGTCAGCATCGTCTCGCCATTTTCAAAAGCAATAGCCGAGCTAATCATCGGCGTACGATCAGGCGCATAGCTGGCGTACGCGATGGCGTGTTTCTCCTTGAGTGCCGCTGCGATCACCGGCCAGCCTTGCGCTGTATCTATTGTAGGTTCATGAAAAGGGGGCAGAGGCTCTGCACGCGCAATGCCATCGACCATAAGATCAAGAAACCGCGCTATATGGCGTTTAAAGGCTTCTTCGTCCGGATCTTTAAGGGCATAATCCGGCCCTCCAGACTTGGCACTGTCGAACAGCAGCAGCCCGTCTTGCGTATAAATGCGTGTGCGTTCATCGGTCTTGCGGGCAAAGGCGAGGGCGATGTCCTGATGCTGGCCATCCGGTGTTTGCTGGATGATCTCGCGGACGATCTCCAGCCTGTTTTCGGCCAGCGCCAACCGCTCGTCTATCAGGCGTGCACGATAGCTGTCGATATAGAAAAAGCCGCCAGCAAGCAGCGCAAGCGCAATGATGTTGACAGCAAGAATACGCCAGGCCAGGCTGATGCCGCCTTGCCATGGCAGGCGTGGCAGCTGCCTATTCTTCTGAAAATCTGTATCCGGCACCATATAGGGTATCTATAGCGTTGAATTCGGGATCGACCTCACGAAATTTTCTTCGCAGCCTTTTGATATGGCTGTCAATGGTACGGTCATCGACATAGACATCGTCCTGATAGGCGATATCCATCAGCTGATTGCGGTTTTTTACCACGCCGGGGCGTATTGCCAGCGCCTCGAGAATCATGAACTCGGTTACGGTGAGCGTTACATTTTTCCCGAGCCATTTGACCAAATGCCTGTCAGGGTCCATCTCGAGCCTGCCGCGCGTCATGGGCTCACTTGTCTGCTCTTCATCAGCAGGGGTTGCATTGGCCAACATTTCTGTACGGCGCAATATTGCCCGAATTCTTGCGATGACGAGGCGTTGCGAAAAGGGTTTGGCGATATAATCGTCTGCGCCCATCGCAAGGCCGAGCGCTTCATCCAGCTCATCTGTCTTGGATGTCAGGAAAATAAAGGGAATCTGGCTTTTTTCACGCAAGCGGCGCAATAGCTCTACGCCATCAAGGCGGGGCATCTTGATATCGCATACAGCAATATCTGCCGGGTTTTCAGCCAGAGATTTCAGTGCAAGCTCTGGGTCAGTGTAGAGCCGGGTCATAAAACCCTCAGCTTGCAGGGCGATGGAGAGCGACGTGATAATATTGCGATCATCGTCGATCAGAGCGACGGTAGAAACAGCGTTGTCGGTCATATATATCCGTTCTGCCCGCCATATGATTTGCATCACGGGTTAGCCTAATGTCCATCCTGTAGCAATATTCGGCATGAATTGCGGTTAATTAATCACAACAAAGTTTGACGTATCCGCCCCATCTGCTTATGCGCCGATGTGGCTTAATGATTGGCTTTTGACAGCTTGTTTTACTAGTCTGCCTGTAAGTCATGGATACTATAAACTCTAAGGAGAAGCGCGTGCAGGCGTATTCCTCAACAACCCTGGCCGATCAGGGGTTTGAAAGCGACGCAGAACTACACTGGAATCTCGGCACTGGCCCGCTTGTCGAAGCGGCGGTCCGCAATGGCGAAGGCATGCTGTCCAAGGATGGCCCTTTTGTTGTGGAAACCGGCAAACACACGGGCCGTTCTGCTTCTGACAAATTCATCGTCAGAGATGCCGAGACCGAAAACAGCGTTTGGTGGGGCAAGACCAATGTGGCGATGACGCCCGAGAATTTTGCTGCGCTCAAGGCTGATTTCATGTCAGCGCTTAAAGAGAAACAGACGCTTTATGTGGCAGATCTTTTCGGCGGATCGCAGCCGGAACATCGTGTTAATGTCCGTGTGATCAATGAGTTCGCATGGCATAACCTGTTTATCCGTACGCTGCTTGTGCGCCCGGAAGCCAGCGAACTCGCAGACTTCGCGCCGGAATATACGATTATCGACCTGCCGAGTTTCCGCGCTGACCCGGCGCGCCATGGCTGTCGCAGCGAAACCGTGATTGCGGTCAATTTTACCGAGAAACTCATTCTGATCGGCGGCACACGTTATGCCGGTGAGATGAAGAAATCGGTTTTCGGTATCCTCAACTATTTGCTGCCGACCAGAGGCGTGATGCCGATGCATTGCTCGGCCAATATTGGCCCTGATGGTGATACCGCCGTTTTCTTCGGTCTGTCTGGTACTGGCAAGACCACACTTTCGGCGGACGCGAGTCGTACACTGATTGGTGATGATGAACATGGCTGGTCTGACACGGCGGTCTTCAACTTTGAAGGCGGCTGCTATGCCAAGATGATCAATCTTTCTGCGGAAGCTGAACCGGAAATCTTTGCGACGACCAAACGCTTTGGCACGGTTTTGGAAAATGTCGTGATCGATCCGGTCACCCGCGAAATCGATCTGGACGACAACTCGCTGGCAGAAAACAGCCGTGGTTCCTATCCGATTGATTTTATTCCCAATGCTTCGGATGACAACCTCGGTCCGGTTCCAAAGAACATTATCTTCCTGACGGCGGATGCCTATGGTGTTCTTCCGCCGATCTCACGTTTGACGCCAGAACAGGCGATGTATCACTTCCTGTCCGGCTATACCGCGCGTGTTGCGGGCACCGAAATTGGCGTGACGGAGCCGTCGGCGACTTTCTCGACCTGCTTTGGCGCACCGTTCATGCCGCGCCACCCCAGCATTTATGGCAATCTGCTCAAGGAGCGTATCAACAAGGGTGGCGTGACCTGCTGGCTGGTCAATACTGGCTGGACCGGCGGCAAATATGGCGTTGGCAGTCGCATGCCGATTAAAGCGACACGGGCGTTGCTCAATGCCGCGCTGGATGGCAGCCTCAACACGGCTGAATTTCGCAAGGACCCGAATTTCGGCTTCGAAGTTCCGGTTTCTGTTGCAGGGGTTGACGATACAATCCTTGACCCGCGTGCTACCTGGTCTGATGCGAATGAGTATGACAAGACAGCGGCGACGCTGGTCAGTCAGTTTGTCGAGAATTTCGCACAATTCGCGGACCATGTTGATGCATCTGTACTGGAGTCGGCTCCTGTGGCGCAAATGGTCGCTGCCGAATAGGCCGTCAAATATGGTGAAAGCATAAAGGGTGCGGGAATATTTCCCGCGCCCTTTTTCATGCAGTCGCCTGTCTTGGCCTGCTATGATATGCTTGGGCCTGCCGGTTTTTGGCAAAGGACCATGGGAGACAAGGATCATGTTGGATAAGCTTCTGGAAAATGTAGATGATCTTGCTGAAAAGCTCGGCCTGCCGGGCGATCAGGTGCAGAATATCGTCGATTCGCTTCAGAGCAAAATGGGTGATGGCACGGATCAGGTGAGCGCGCTGATGGAAACTGCGCAGGAACACGGCCTTCCTATGGATAAAATCCAGGGGTTGCTTGGCAGCCTGGGGGTTGATGTTGGCGATTTGATGGAAAAAGCCAGTGACTTTTTCGGTGAGGGTGCTGATGATGCCAAAGGCGGTCTGGGCGGCCTGATGGGTATGGCCAAGGGGCTGCTTGGTAAATAAGCTATAGGCCAGTGACCCGGATCTGAAGTTCGCCGCATTATTCGGCAAGCACTGAGCGAACTTCAGATCCATAAGGGTCACTAGTAACTATATGAATCTAATGTGGTTCAAGGATTTGAAATTCGCTCTGCACCTGGCGGTTTCAGTGTGGCGAATTTCAAATTCACCACATTAGGTGGTGTTTACATTCAGAAGATGCCGTGGCGAAAATGCTGGTTTTCTGTGCCTCCGGAGCGCAGCGTCCTACAGCTACGTGAGCATCGAAAGTACGGGAAAGCGGCATTTGCAGACCGGCAGGGCTGAATGTCGATCCGGCCTAGGCGCAGGCGCATTTCCGCATTTTGTGCGCCGGGGCAGATGTGATCACATTATGTCACAGGCTCGACCTGCAGGACCGCGCCCTGGGCTCCAACGACTTTGACCGATGTTCCGGCGGCAAGGTCCGGGCCGGAACATTCCCACACGCTATCACCAATGCGCACACGACCATGGCTGTTGCTGATCGCCTCGGTCAATGTCGCCCGTTCGCCGATAAGCCGCGCAACACGGTCGTTGAGCAGAGGGTCCTGCGACTCGACAGGATTATCGGCATACCAGCGCCGGCCGAACCAGACCGCCGCCCAGCAGAGCAACGCGAATATCACGAACTGAACTGTCGGCGGTATCGGTGCCAGCATGGCGACAACGCCGGTTATGGCCGCTGCGGCCGCAACCCATATCAGAAATACGCCGGGCGTTATGATCTCGCCTATGCCAAGCAATACAGCAAAACCGAACCACCACCATGGGTTTTCAATCAAATGTTCGATCATGAGCGGAGCTCCTGCCTATTGTCCTTCAAAGGGGCCGCGTCTGCTTGGCGGCACTGACGGGGCAGGGGGCGTGCCGCCACTGCCGGAAGTGCCATAAATTGCTTCTTTTGCCAGTTCGCCAATGCCGCCCAATGTGCCGATAAGTTGTGTGGCCTCAACGGGGAAGAGGATCGTCTTGGCATTGGGCGAGGTCGCAAATTTCTCGACCGCCTCGACATATTTTTGCGCAACGAAATAATTGATCGCCTGCGCATTGCCGCCAGCAATAGCGTCCGACACCATCTGCGTTGCCTTGGCTTCGGCTTCGGCTTCGCGTTCACGCGCTTCGGCATCGCGGAAAGCGGCTTCGCGGCGGCCTTCTGCTTCAAGAATCTGTGACTGCTTCTCGCCTTCTGCTTTCAGAATTTCCGACTGACGCAAGCCTTCGGATTCAAGGATGAGTGCGCGCTTTTCGCGCTCAGCCTTCATCTGCCGGGCCATTGCGTTCACAATATCCGTCGGTGGCCGAATATCCTTGATTTCAACGCGGGTGATTTTGATACCCCAGCTGTTCGTCGCCTGGTCAACAACCACAAGAAGGCGACCGTTGATCTCATCACGCTTGGAGAGAGTTTCGTCGAGATCCATGGATCCCATAACAGTACGCAAATTGGTAGTCGCAAGCTGCATGATTGCCACATAAAGCTCACTGACTTCATAGGCGGCCTTGGCAGCATCAAGCACCTGAAAGAAGACCACGCCATCAACAGCCACCATCGCATTGTCCTTGGTGATGATTTCCTGACCTGGAATATCAACAACCTGCTCCATCATATTGATTTTACGACCAACGCTATAGAAAAATGCCGGGTAGAAATTAAGGCCGGGACGCGCCACTTCGGTAAAGCGACCGAAGCGCTCAATGGTATATTGATAGCCCTGCCGAACGATCTTGATGCTCGCTGCCAGGTAGATCAACACCAGTATGACGAGCAGAAATGCAACGCCCAGTCCCATGAAAATTCTCCCCTAAAGTGGATTTACGCTTCCACTATGCCGTTAAATGGGAGAGGGGGGAAGGGAATTCGGCCCTTCTATAAGAGTTTTACCATGCAGCTAATGCACGCCCGTTCTCTCCTCTTCCTTCCGGCATCCAATGCCCGTGCGATTGAAAAAGCACACAGCCTCGCCTGTGACATGGTTATCCTCGATCTGGAGGATGCCGTGGCTGATGAGAAGAAGGATGAAGCGCGCGCTGCGCTGAAACCGGCATTCGCGCAAGGATTTGGCCAGCGTATTGGCGCTGTAAGAGTCAATGAATCCGGCAGCGATTCTTATCGCTCTGACTGTGCTGCGCTTGACGGTGTGGACGCTGATATTCTCATTTTGCCCAAAGTGGAAAGTGCAGAAACAGCGCAAGCCTTGCATGAGGCGGTGGGTAAGCCGGTCATCGCGATGATCGAATCACCCGCAGGTGTAGCGCATGTACGCGAGATCGTGGCTGCAGATGGCGTGGTGGGGCTGTTCATGGGCAATAACGACCTGCGCCATGATTTGCGTATACCCATGGATGCGGACCGTTCTGGCCTCATGCTCTCTATGCAGGAAGCGGTACTTGCCGCGCGGCTAGTGGGCAAGGCGGTGTTCGATGGCGTATATAACAAGCTGGATGACCCGGACGGCTTTCGTGCGGAATGTTGGGAAGGCCGCAATTTAGGGTTTGACGGCAAGACGCTGATCCACCCGAACCAGATTGCTCCGGCCAATGAAATTTTTGGTCCTTCGGAACAGGAATTGGCCAATGCCCATGCTTTAATCGCCGCGGCGACAGGCGGTGCGGAGCGTTTTGAAGGGCGGATGATTGAGGCGATGCATGTCGCACAGGCGCGGGCTTTGTTGGAAAAGGCCGGTGGGGCATAAATTTCTGCCTGTCCGCACTAGCCCAAACCGCCTGAAATGATTACATGGGCGGCCACGATTCCTCACCGATTTGCAGAAAGTGGCACATTATGGATATCCGCCTCGGACTCACTTTTGACGATGTGCTGCTTCAGCCCGCAGAGTCCGATGTGCTGCCCAGCCAAGCCGACACCAGCACACATATTACTAAAGCGATTAAGCTGAACATTCCGATTCTATCTTCCGCCATGGATACGGTGACGGAAGCGGATATGGCGATAGTGATGGCGCAGCTCGGCGGCATGGGCGTTTTGCATCGCAATCTGACGGTGGAGGAGCAAGCCGCTGCGGTGCGCGCCGTGAAGCGCTTTGAGAGCGGCATGGTCGTCAACCCGATCACTATCGCGCCGGATGCAACACTTGCTGATGCGCAAAGCCTCATGATCCGTCACAAGATAAATGGTATACCGGTTGTCGAAGCCAATGGCAGGCTGTGCGGCATATTGACACACCGTGATACGCGCTTTGCGGAAAATCCGGCCCAGCCCGTTTCGGAACTGATGACACGCGATAATCTGGCGACAGTGCCAGCAGGCGTTAGCTCGGAAGAAGCGCGGCGTTTGCTGCACCAACGCCGTATCGAAAAGCTGCTTGTGGTGGATGATGCCTATCATTGTATCGGCCTGATCACCGTCAAAGATATTGAAAAAGCAGTAAATTATCCGATGGCGACGAAGGACGCTACCGGGCGTTTGCGGGTCGCAGCAGCCAGCACTGTGGGCGACACCGGGCTGGAACGTACCGAAGCGCTGGTTGATGCCGAATGTGACCTCATCGTCATCGACACGGCGCATGGCCATAGCAAAATGGTGTCCCGGGCGGTGACGGCAGCGAAAAAACTCTCCGGCACCATTCAGGTGGTGGCAGGCAATGTCGCAACCGCTGAGGCAGCGCGCGCGCTGATCGATGCCGGGGCGGACTGTGTGAAAGTGGGCATTGGCCCCGGGTCCATCTGCACCACGCGCGTTGTTGCGGGTGTTGGTGTGCCACAGCTTACGGCCGTGATGGATGCCGCGGAAGAAGCCGCGAAATCTGGCATTCCGGTGATTGCTGATGGCGGATTGCGCACTTCGGGAGATGTCGCCAAGGCATTGGCGGCGGGCGCTGGTTGCGTCATGATCGGTTCATTGTTGGCTGGCACGGAAGAAGCGCCGGGTGAGACCTTCCTCTATCAGGGGCGGGCGTATAAGAGTTATCGCGGCATGGGCAGCGTGGGTGCGATGGCGCGCGGCAGTGCCGACCGCTATTTCCAACAGGACATCAAGGACCAGATGAAGCTGGTTCCTGAAGGGATTGAAGGACAGGTGCCGTTTAAAGGTCCGGCGCGCGATGTCATCCATCAGCTGGTTGGTGGTGTAAAAGCCGCCATGGGCTATACGGGTAGCGCGACATTGGCCGAGTTGAAGGAGCGTGGCAAGTTTGTGCGGATCACCAATGCCGGCCTGTCGGAAAGCCATGTGCATGATGTGACGATCACACGCGAAGCGCCCAATTATCCTACGCGCTGATATTATTTGATCCGCTCACGCGGACATGATGTGCCAGCCCACTTTCCCTCTCATATGAGGACATCATGACCCCATCTGCTCGCCTGCAAGCTGCAATTGAACTGCTTGATGAGATCATCACCGCAGCGCGTGAAAACGGGGCGGCGGCGGACACGCTGATCGCGCGTTATTTCAAGACGCGCCGCTATGCTGGCTCGAAGGACAGGCGCGCGGTGCGTGAGCTGGTCTATCGTGCCATTCGCTTGTGTGGAGAGCGCCCTGAAAGCGGGCGTGCTGCCATTCTGGCGCTCGTGCAGGACGATAGCGCACTACAGTCACTTTTCGATGGTTCAACCCATGGCCCCGCACCCATCGCGTCAGAGGAAAACGCTGCTCTGCCCGGCATTGTGCCATTATGGCTGGTGCCATATCTTGCCGTGCCATTGGGTCACGAAGCCGAGCAAGCTGCCTTGCTGCAACGCGCGCCGCTGGATCTGAGAGTGAATGTGCGCAAGGCTGACAGGGCTGCTGTGCGCAGGGCATTTCCCGGCGCACAGGATATTGAGGCATTTCCCAACAGCCTGAGACTGGAGGAAGGCACGGCAGTCGAGCAATCAGAGCCTTATCGGGATGGCATGGTTGAAGTGCAGGACCTTGGCAGCCAGATGATAGCGAATGCCTGCGCAGCGCAACCGGGCATGACGGTTGTTGATCTGTGCGCCGGGGCAGGCGGCAAAACATTGGCACTGGCCAGCGACATGGCAGGGCAGGGGAAACTGGTCGCGGCGGATATTAATCGCGATCGCCTTTCGCGCCTGCCGCAGCGTGCTGAGCGTGCTGGCGTGACGATTATCGAAAGTCTGCTGCTGAACCCCGGCAAGGAAGCCGCAGCGCTTGAGGCTTATAATGAAAGCGCGGACATCGTGCTGGTCGATGCGCCCTGTTCGGGCACGGGAACATGGCGGCGCAACCCGGAAGCGCGGTGGCGCTTGTCCCCGCAACGTATCGAGCGCCTGGTCGTGCAACAGGCACATATTCTCGATGTCGCCGCGCCTCTGGTGAAGCCGGGTGGGACACTCGTTTATGCGGTTTGCGCGCTTACCAATGCCGAGGGGCGTGACCAGATCGATGCGTTCCTGACCCGCCATCAGGGGTGGATGAGCAAAACGCAAGATGCGCCACTGGGAAGAAAATATGGTCAAGGACGCTTGCTAACGCCCGCACATGATGGCACGGATGGTTTCTTCATTGCCACGCTGGTGAGGATATGAGGCGGAGTCCAACGGATTTTGACAAAGGACCAAAGCCCGTGCGCCAGCGCGCCCTTTGGGAGACGATAATGCGTTTCACTCCTGCAACTCTTGCTCTTGCAGTTCTTTTTGCGACAGTTTCAAGCGTTGGCATCAGCCAGCGACCCGACAGCCAGATCAGTCCACAGTCATTGGCATGGCAGGCGAAGGGGGATGCGGCACAGACACAAGGCGACTTGCAGATGGCTGTCGATGCCTATGAAAGCGCGCTGGTACTCGACCCGCGCAACCGGCAGGCCTTTATCGCTTTGGGTGATGTCGCGCGGGCGCAAGGGCTTCAGGGCAAGGCCGTGCGCTATTACCGCGGCGCTTTGTCGCTTGCGCCTAACGACATGGCGGCGATGGGCGGCACGGTCAAAGCGATGGTAGAGCGTGGCGCCATTGCCAACGCCAAGGAAAATCTCTCGAAGATGAAAACCCTGTGCCGCGGGGAATGCCCGCAAATTGCTGATCTGGGTGAACTGATCGAGCGCAAGGCGACAGCACAGGCCGCACTCAGCACCAAAGATATGGCAACACCGCCGAGCGCTGAAACGCTGAGCCAGAAACCCTGAACTATGACCGGCGGCTTAACAGCCGGGCGATTTCTACAAATTCGGCTACGCTCAGCGTCTCCGCACGGCGCTGTGGGTCTATATTCAGCGTAGCGAGCGCATCCAGTGCATCGGGCACGGATTTGAGACTCTGGCGCAGCATCTTGCGGCGCTGGCCAAAGGCTGCGGCCGTAATATGCTCCAATATCGCCAGCCTGACACCTGATGGCTCATCGCCCGGCACGATATGCACCACGGCGGACATCACCTTGGGAGGAGGTGTAAAGGCGCTGCGATGGACTTTCATTGCAATATTGGCCTGCGCCCGCCACTGAGCAAGTACGGCAAGGCGGCCATAATGATCACTCCCGACGGGTGCGACAATGCGCTGGGCGACCTCCTGCTGGAACATAAGCGTAAGCGATGACCACCATGGCTTCCATTGTGCGGATAGCCAGCCGATGAGAAGGTGCGTGCCGACATTATAAGGCAAATTGGCAAGGATATGTGCGCCATCACCAGCCAGTGCACGGGCGTCTGCCTTTGTGGCATCGCCTTCGATGATTGAGAGCTGGCCGGGAAAGACTGCCGAGAGTTCGTCCAGCGCCGGAATGCAGCGGGCATCACGTTCGACTGCAAAAACCTGTGCCCCCGCACGCAGGGCCGCGCGCGTCAGGCCACCGGGGCCGGGGCCAACCTCGAAAACGCTCTGCCCGTTCAAATCACCCGGAATAGCCGCAATGCGCGCCAGCAATTGCTCATCAAGCAGGAAATTCTGTCCAAGCGCTTTGCTTGCGTTAAGGCCATGACGCGCAATGACCTCACGCAATGGCGGCAAGTGTGCGGCGGGTATTTCATTCATGACGAGAGTGGCTGGCCATCAGCCTGTGTGCTCCGGTAGCGTGCGGCTTCTTCTGCCATGCGGATGGCTGCGATCATCGCTCCGGGATCGGCGATATTCTGCCCGGCGATGTCAAATGCGGTGCCATGATCAGGGGAGGTCCGGATAATAGGCAGGCCGAGTGTCATGTTAACACCCTCGTCAAAATGCAGCGTCTTGATTGGGATCAGGGCTTGATCATGATACATGCAGAGCGCGGCATCATAATGTTCGCGTGCAGGCCCGTGGAACATGGCATCCGGCGCATAAGGGCCGCTGATATTGAGGCCTTCAGCACGCAATGTCTCAATGGCAGGGGCGATAATTTCGATCTCTTCCCGGCCTATATTGCCATTTTCGCCGGCATGCGGATTCAGCCCTGCAACAGCAAGACGCGGGTTTTCGATCCCGAAATTGCGAGTCAGGCTTCTGGCGGTCACATGAGCGCGGGTGCGGATAAGCTCAACAGAAAGCGCAGCAGGAACCTCGCTGAGTGGAATATGGATGGTTAGCGGCACGACGCGTAAAGAGGGGCCGGCCAACATCATCACGGCATTATTACGGGCGACCCCGCAGCGTTCGGCGATGAATTCGGTTTGTCCCGGGTGAGTGAATCCTATGGAATAGAGCTGGCTCTTGCCTACAGGTGCGGTGATCAGGGCGGCCGCTGCGCCAGATTTTGTGAGGCCTATGCCCAGTTCCAATGCGTGGAGCGCACATCGCGCGCCGTCCGCATTGGGCTGACCAGGCGTTATAGCGCCGGTCATATCGAGCTGAAGGCAGGGCAGGGCGTGGTCAAACACACTGGCCGCTTCATCCGGGCTGGCGATGGTCTGTATCGGTCCATCCCATATGGCCGAAAGGGCGCGGCTTTCTCCGATAGCAAAAAAAGGCATGAGGCGATGCACTTCGCGCACAAGCCAGCTTTTGACGATTACTTCAGGACCAATTCCCGCAGGGTCACCTGTCGCTATCGCGAATGGAGCCAGACTGCATGAAATAGCGGTGTCCATAGCCTCTGGGCAGGGCCTAATTATAATCGATTATGGCGTCTCGCCGCAAATCGCGCAGATAGATGCGCGCGCGCTTGTTTACACGCTCATCTTCAATGTTTGACATGATCTGCTCAAAATTTGGTGCGCCCGCATCCTGTGGATCGTCGCGCCCACACAGAACAAGCGCGCGAACACCTGTCTGTACAGAGCCAAAGGGCGGCGTTGACTGGCCAACCTGCAATTCTGTCATCATCTGCTGCAGTGGCGCCGGAAGGTCACGTATGCGTACATTGTCATTATCGACGACATCCGCTCCCAGTTTGGCACCAATCTCATTGACACTGCCGCAGCCCTGAAGCGCTTTCAATTCCTCCGTGAAGCGCTTGACCATGTTCTGGGCCTGCGCCTGTGTGGCATTTTTTGGCAGAGCGATGGATATCTGCTTGAGACTCAACAGGGCATCACGAGGGTCTGCGGTCAGCACCTTGCGCTGGTCCATGAGGTAAATGATCGAAAAGCCACCGGGCAGGGGAATCGGTCCGGCAATCTGACCAATCTGAATTTCGGTGACGGCCTTGCCCAATTCTGGTGGCAATTGTCCGGCACGGACCCAGCCCAGATCACCGCCGACAGCAGCGGTGGAGGCTTCCGAAAACTGCCGGGCATAGGCAGCAAAGGAGCCGCCCTGCTTGATCTGCTCAATGATATTGCGGCCATTGGCAAATATCTGCTCCGCATTTTCTGGCGTCGCAGAAAGATATATTTCTCCAACCCGATACTCTTCGGAGCCTTTCAGGGCGTTCATCCGGTCCATCACAGAGCGAACCTCTTCCTCGCTCACGTTTACAAACGGGTGGACCTTGCGACGCAACAGGCGGCCCCAGGCCGATTCTGCTTCAATCTGACGCTGTATACTGGCTGGCGAACTGTTTTTGCTGCGCAAATATTTGCTGAACTGTTCTGGCGTCTGGCGGAAATTGGTGGCGACGCGGGCATAGCTTTGGGCCAGCTCGGCTTTACTGGTAATGATGTCGTTGGCCGCTGCTTCCTGAATCTGCAATGTCTCGTCGATCAGATTCCGCAACACCTGCAGGCGCAGGCGTTGTAATTCATCGTCGGGGATCTTGCCGCCATTGGCCAGAACAATCAACGCAAGACGCTGGTCTATATCGGTCTGGGTGATGATTTGTCCATTTACGACAGCAGTGGCTTTATACAGATTAGGATCACGATCCTCAAAGATCGTCAGGTCTTCAGGGAGCCGGAGCGAATCGGCAGAGCTTTGCGCCTGAGCGACAGGAGCTATGCTTATGTTCAGCGCAACCGCTGCAGCAAATGCACCAATGCCCGCAAAGAACAGGCGCGGTTGTCTGCGATTTTTCGACATGGCCATCAAGAATTCTACTCTCCAATTATGCATCACAACAGTCTCAGGCATTTAGCTCGGAAAGGATGAACCCCGTCTGAGCAGCATACCAGTGATGAACGACACTTATATGCCAAGATTACGAAAGGCCAGACGAAGCTGAATAGTATTATTATCTCGTGCATCACCGGAAGACTGATAATCGCGTTTCCACGTCAGTCCAATGTCGAGACAGTCATCCTGATAGGCAATACCCAGACGATGACGCACTGGCTCAAAACCGTCTGCAAATGTCACAGGGTCATCCCGTTTGCCTGTGAGATCTACGACCGTGGAGCCAAATATCGACCAATAGCGGGCAAAAGCGACACGGGCACCTACGCGGACTTCTTCGCGGTCGGAGAGGTCTTCGAGCTGCTGCGTCACATTACGGTTGAGTCGCAGGTAGCTGACCGTAACATAGGTGCGGCGTGATCCTACGGCGGCATCTATCTCGTTGCGGCGGATCGAGAGACTATCCTTGTCCAGCCGGAAACGGTGGGTCAGACGGATAATATCCTTATACCGCAGGGTCGTGCGGCCTACAAAATCAGAGACGCGTTCGGATAGGCCGGTGCCATCGGGCAATAATGTTGGACGGCGGTCAAGCCGGTAGCTTTGCCCAACGATGCTTTCAAGCGAGAAGTCTTTGAGATCGAGAGCATATTCAAGACCAACCGTTACACGTGTTGAGTCCTCAAAACGGTCATAACCGGCGAATCGATTGAGCGCGAAGAGATTGCTGTCTTCCAGATCGACCGAGCGCGCATCCTCATTGGGCAGGGAAAGATTGGCAAGCTTGGGCGCAGCGACAATCTGGACACGTGGTGTTATCCTTTGTGTGCCGCCCATAAAAGACCCGATGAAGGGCCAGCGCATATCCGCGGCCACTGCGCCGATCGCGCGGGAGCGCCAGCCCGTGCGACCGCTATAGGCGGCGATGTCGTTAAGAAGGTTGTCGCTGCTATGATAAACATCGCCCCGTGCATAAGCGGTCAGGCTCAGTTCCTGTCCCATGGTCGTGAGCCTTCGCATATTCCATTGCATGGAGGCAAAGGCGCGTTGCGTATCCTGTCCTTGTGTCCGCGTGATGGCAAGGCTGTTCGCCTGAAGCTGAACACGTCCGCCTGCTATCGGGTCGGTCAGCCGCAGACGATAATCGATAGCTGGCAAGGCGATCGGCATCTGGCCTTGAGAATCGCCAAGGCGCAGGGTTTGTGCTGACCAGCCGGCAATGGAGAGGTAGCTGTTTGCAGATATACGCTCGGCCTGCAGCGTAGAGCGCAGGCGGTCATCACGCGAAATATCATAACGACGCAGGAAGGTGCGATCGGTAACACGGCGCAAAGAGCCGGAGAGGCTCCAGTTTTCATCAAACTGATATTTGCCCGCAGCGTTTATATAACCACGAAAGTCGCGCTCTGACGGGCCGGCCGCCACATTGGTTGAGCGGCGCTTGCTGTAGGTGCCAAAGCCGGTAACATGATAGGCTCCCTTGCCAATAAAAGCGCGATAACTGCCTTCAAGCATGGGTATCTGGTCAGTATAGGCATGAGTGGTGATGGTCAGGTCACGATTGTCGGCCAGCCGGATATAATAAGGCAGGGAGACTTCGAGCCCGTTCAGCCCGTTCACCTTAATATCCGGGATCAGCAGGCCCGAGCCACCACGATCCCCGACCGGATGCGAGAAATGCGGGATAACGCCCAGGGGGATGCCGAACAGTTCAATGCGTGCGCCCTTATATGTCACCCGCTCCTGTGCAGGGTCGTACCGCACTTCGACCGCTTTGATCTGCCAGCTCGGATTTTTGGGGCAGCCATCACTGTCTTCTACCAGACACGGAGAATAGGCCGCCTGATGCAGCTTATAAATGCCGTTTTCACGCTCGCTATGGCGTGCGACAAGTCGTCCGCCTTCGGCCATGATCAGCAATAAATTCTCAACCACACCATCTTTCAGGCTGTCCAGCACCTCAATGCTGTCACCATAAGCGATATTGCCATTGGCATCGGTAACCGAGACATTGCCCTGCGCCTGGACTTCGCCGGTTTTCCGGTTCCAGCTTACAATGTCTGCCCGCAGGCGATTGCCCTCCCGTAACATCTGGACATTGCCTCGAGCCGTGACGACATCGGTCTCATTGTTATAATCCAGCGCATCAGCAGAAAAGCCGACCTCGTTGTTGCTTTCCGGAACAGGGGCATCGGGCGGTGTCGTGGCGGCGGCGCCCTGACGGACGCTGGGGTTGTGTACATCTTCGATCAGGCGGGTGCTGGGCCGTTTTTGTTTCTGCTTCGCCGGGACACTGGACCGGTCCTGCGGGTCGGCTGTTTCCGCCAGCTGCATAGCCGCGGCATCGTTCGCTCCGCTCAGGGCAAGCGCAACCAGGCTCGCCACAAGCGATGCATGGGCTACCGGCCTGAATACAGAGCGATGAACAGGAGGTTTCAAGAATGTCAGCAGGGAGGACTCCATAGGAATATATAACTGGCCCCGTTCAGCCTGGCGAATATACCGGATGCCTATTGCACTGCGCAGCGCATCCCGCAATCCCCATAAGCCAAACTGCCTACTGAAATGAGCTGTGCAGGCTATAAACTGCCATGATGTGCAAGCATTTCTTTCAAATATGATACGCAGACATGAAGAAGAAAATTGCTGCCTTTACCATTCTCGCTTTGCTGGTGTATCGCGGGCCCAACCCAATTCTGAAAAGTGAGATCATATGGAAACCCGTTTTGCTCCCTCTGCCTCAACTGACAATGACACTTTGGTTTTTGCTATACGGACAGATGGCGTGGCGCAGCTGCCGTCTCATATCGACATGGCTGATGCAGCCAGAATAGCACGGTTTAATGGCGAATGCGGTTCGCTTGTCGAGAGCTTTGCGACTGTGGAGGGGGAGGTTCGGCGCGTCATATTGTTAGGCGTTGGTGGCGCAGGCGAGAGCGATATGGAGAAAGCAGGCGGAGCATTGGTCGCCAGGCTACTCACCTCTGGCGCAAAGCAGGCGGGCATTTTCTTCGAAGCTGCTGGCCCGGTTGCTGCTGCGGCCATCACACGCCTGGCCTTCGGGGCGACCCTCCGGGCCTGGCGTATCGATAAATATCGTACTCGTCTGCCTGAAAAGCAGAAACCGACGCTCGAAACGCTGGAGCTGGTGAGTGCCGTGGAATGCGCTGCGGAGTGGGCGCGGCTTTCCGAGGTGGCTGAAGGGGTTAAATTCACGCGGGAACTGGTCGCCGAACCTGCGAACATCATTTACCCCGAGAGTTTTGTCGAGCGCTGCCGCGCGCTTGAGCCGCTTGGTGTCAAGCTGACCGTTCTGGATGAAAAGGAAATGGCAGAGCTGGGTATGGGGGCGCTTTTGGGCGTTGCGCAAGGCTCAGTGCGCAAGCCCCGGATGCTCGCCATGGAATGGAACGGGACAGATGATGCTGACGCTACTCCGCTTGTGCTTGTCGGCAAGGGGGTGACCTTCGATACTGGCGGGATTTCGATCAAGCCTGCAGCGGGCATGGAAGATATGAAATGGGACATGGGCGGGGCTGGCGCTGTTGCCGGCACACTGCGTGCACTGGCCGGACGCAAGGCGAAGGCGCGTGTGGTTGGCATTTGCGGCCTTGTGGAGAATATGCCCGATGGCAATGCCCAGCGCCCCGGCGATATTGTTACCTCCATGTCTGGCCAGACGATTGAAGTCATCAATACCGATGCCGAAGGTCGCCTCGTGTTATGTGATGCCATGACATGGGCGCAGCATATCTATAAACCCGAGACTCTCATTGACCTTGCAACACTCACGGGTGCAATATTAGTGGCATTGGCAGATCAGCATGCGGGACTTTTCACTAATGATGACGCCCTTGCCGATAGTTTGACAGCAGCAGGCGCCAGTGCTGGCGACCCGGTATGGCGTTTCCCGCTGGGCGAGGCCTATGACAAAATGATCAACAGCCCGATCGCGGATATGAAGAATGTCGGTGGGCGCTTTGCCGGTTCGATTACGGCAGCACAGTTTCTCAAGCGGTTTGTCGATGATGGTGTCAAATGGGCGCATATCGACATCGCGGGCATGGTGTGGGCGGACAAGCCCGGTTCCGTATGGGAGAAGGGCGCGACGGGCTATGGTGTGCGCCTGCTTGATCGTCTGGTTGCGGACCAGTTTGAACAATGAATGAAGTGGCGAATGAAGTGATAGCCTGATGCAGGTTGATTTTTACCAGCTTAGCCGGGACCCGGTCGAACAGATCGTGCCGGTCATTGCGCAGCGATTGCTCGATGACGGTGAGCGATTGCTGGTGGTCGACAGCAGGGAAGGGGCGCTGGAGCGTCTTTCCCGTGCGCTTTGGGGCTGGAAACCGGACAGTTTTCTGGCCCATGGCACGGCCGATGACACCGCCGCTGCCATGCAGCCTGTGTTGCTCTCATCAGAGGGCCATGCGGCCAACAGTGCCAGACATATTGCCCTGACGGATGGGCTATGGCGCGACTCTGCATTGGAGTTTGAGCGCGCCTTTTATTTTTTCGATGATGAAACAATTGATGGCGCGCGCAGCTGTTGGAAAATGCTGAAGAGCAAGGAGGACGTAACATCGCATTTCTGGCGGCAAGAAGGCCGAAAATGGGTGCAGGGTCCATAGTGTCAGGGTGATTTGCTGACATATTACCCCCGAAAAGCCTTGCCGCAGCGCATCATGATCGCTACAGCGCCCGCCAATCACGCAGGATCAACCATTGGAGTGAGCCAAAATGGCCGTTACCCGTACTTTTTCAATCATTAAACCTGATGCCACACGCCGCAACCTGACAGGTGCGATCACCGCAAAGCTGGAAGAGGCGGGGCTGCGCGTTGTGGCTTCCAAGCGCATCCGCATGACTCGTGAGCAGGCCGAGGGTTTTTATGCCGTACATAAGGAACGCCCCTTTTTCGCTGACCTGGTTGCCTTCATGATCTCTGGCCCTGTTGTTGTGCAGGTGCTGGAAGGAGATAATGCCGTGAAGCGTAACCGCGACGTCATGGGCGCAACCAACCCGGAAAATGCGGACGCCGGCACGATCCGCAAGGAGTTCGCAGAATCGATTGAAGCCAATTCGGCTCATGGTTCAGACAGTGACGAAAACGCAGCGATTGAAATCGCGCATTTCTTCAAGCCTGAAGAAATCGTCGGCTGATATCGGCTGATAAGGGCTGTTCAGACTATTAGAAAAGGCCGTCCATATTGGGCGGCCTTTTTATTTGTCATCCGGTTTATTGGCTATCAGGCGGGCGCGAATTCTTCGCTGCCTTCGTCCAGCACATGCAATATGCCATCGGATATAGCGAAATAAGCCCCTATAAGCCGCAGCTCTCCCCCGCGCTCTTTGTCGCGAATGCATGGGAATGTGCGCAGATTGGCAAGGCTGACCTTCACGCCTTCTTTCTCCATGGCACGCAGGGCTTCACGGCTCTGGTCATCCCCATAAAGGGAGCGCACCTTGTCACGTGCGTCGTCCAGCAAGTCGATCCAGTGCGCGATGAAGCCACCTTCTCCGGGAGGCGCATCTTTCAACTCTTCTGACAGTGCCGCCTGACACCCGCCACAGCGGCCATGGCCCATCACCACGATCTCGCTGACCTTGAGGACCTGAACGGCAAATTCGAGCGCCGCCGAAACGCCGTGACGTCCCGGACTCGTCTCGAATGGGGGAACCAGAGCAGCAACATTGCGCACCACAAAAATTTCCCCCGGATTGGTGTCGAAAATCTGCGCGGGGTCCACACGACTATCAGAACAGGCGATAATCATGACCTTGGGGCTTTGCCCATCACGCAGTTCATCCCACCGTTCGCGTTGAAGCGCCCAGCCGCTTTCACGAAAATGTCGATACCCTGTAAGCATATCGGAAAAGCTGGTCATGTTTCTTTCTTCCCCTTATCGGCACTGGCATATGTGGTTCAAGATCGCTATCTGACCAGTATGAAGAAGAATGCAAGCCTTATGAACGACGAAACACCACAACGCCTGCGTAAACCGGACTGGATTCGCGTTAAAGCGCCGACCAGCGCTGGCTATGCCGCGACCAAGAAGCTGATGCGCGAGAAAGGGCTGGCGACCGTCTGTGAAGAAGCGGCTTGCCCGAACATTGGCGAATGCTGGACCAAGAAGCACGCCACGGTGATGATTTTGGGTGACGTCTGCACACGGGCCTGTGCGTTTTGCAATGTCAAGACGGGCATGCCGCGCATGGTAGACCCAAAGGAGCCGCAAAATCTGGCGGATGCCTGTGCGGAAATGGGCCTTGAACATATCGTTATCACGTCAGTGGACCGGGACGACCTGCCTGATGGCGGCGCGTCGCAATTCGTCAAGGTGATCGAGGCTCTACGCAAAACAACGCCGAACACGAGCATCGAAATTTTGACACCAGACTTCCGCAACAAGCATGAGGCCGCAGTTGAAGCGATCGTTACTGCGCGCCCGGACGTCTATAATCACAATCTGGAAACAGTGCCGCGCCTCTATCCTACGATTCGCCCCGGCGCGCGCTATTATGCTTCGTTGCGTCTGTTGGAGATGGTGAAAAAGCTCGACCCTTCGATCTTCACCAAGTCCGGTATCATGCTGGGGCTGGGCGAAGAACGCCTTGAAGTCCATCAGGTGATGGACGACATGCGCTCGGCGGATATCGACTTCCTGACCATGGGCCAATATCTCCAGCCCACGCCCAAACATGCCAAGGTTATGGAATTTGTGACACCGCAGGCTTTTTCGGCTTATGCGGCCATCGCGCGCGCCAAGGGCTTTTTGCAGGTTGCGGCCAGCCCGCTGACACGCTCCAGCTATCATGCCGACGCGGATTTTGCAGAAATGAAAGCGACGCGCGAGGCGCAGCTGGCACGCGCCAAGAGTTAAGCCTGTGCCGTATCACAAAGAAACGCGGCACTTGCCCTATAGCCCGGAGCAGATGTTCGATCTTGTGGCCGATGTCGCCCGCTATGGCGATTTTCTGCCATGGGTGAGCGCTATTCGTGTGCGCTCAAACAGTGAAACCGAGATGGTTGCGGACATGGTCGTCGGCTTCAAAGGGCTACGCGAAACATTCACGTCGCGCGTAAACAAGCAACGCCCGCTGAGCGTGCGTGTCGATTATGTCGATGGACCGTTAAAGCACCTCAGCAACGACTGGCATTTCCAGCCCGATGGAAAAGGGGGGGTGCTGATCGAGTTTGAGGTGGATTTTGCTTTCAAGAACAAGCTGTTCGAGATGCTGGCCGGGCAAATGTTCGACAAGGCGCTCAGGAAGATGATCGGCGCCTTTGAAACGCGCGCAGCAGAACTTTATGGTCCTTCGGAATCGGGAAGCAGCAGCTCCAGCGCACATAGTGCCGCCTGAAGCCGGATAGCCGAGCGGCCTTCATCTTCAAATGATTTAAGATCAGCGGCAATATTATCGGGACTGCCGCCCCGCTCGGCACGTGCGAAAACAACGGTGCCGACCGGCTTTTGCTCCGTGCCGCCCGCAGGACCGGCGATACCGGTAATAGCAACAGCCACATGGGCATGGGTCAGCTTGAGCGCGCCTTGCGCCATGCCCCATGCAGTAGCAATGGAAACCGCACCGAATGTTTCAAGAACATCCTGAGATACTTTAAGAAGTTCCTGCTTTATCTCGTTGGAATATGTAACGAAACTGGCTTCAAACACTTCAGAGCATCCGGGTATTTCAGTGATTGCAGCGGAAACGAGACCGCCTGTGCAGCTTTCTGCCAACGCAAAGGTCCGGCCAATACGGCGGTTTTCGACCACGCGGCGGGCAAGAGCAATAAGCTCAGGGTTCAGGACTGAGTCGGGCATAATGAAATTATAGGCTCTGCATAAGCAGAGTAGCAACCGCCTGTGCGGCAATACCCTCTTTGCGGCCTGTAAAACCCAGCCGCTCGGTCGTGGTTGCCTTGATCGATATTCTATCAACCGGAATGCAGAGCAACGCTGCAAGGCGGATGCGCATGGCTTCTTTATGAGGGCCTATTTTAGGCTCTTCGCATATAATGCTAAGGTCTATATTGGCGATCTCCCCACCACGGGCAGCCACTCGATCCCGGGCAAATTCAAGAAACCGGGACGATGCCGTACCTTTCCATTGAGGGTCGCCAGGCGGGAAATGCGTTCCGATATCACCATCAGCCAGCGCGCCCAGCAGCGCATCAACGAGCGCATGAATGGCGACATCTGCATCGCTGTGCCCCGACAGACCATGGCTATGCGCAATTTCAACACCGCAAAGCCACAACGCCTTGCCTTCAACCAGCCTATGGACATCATAGCCGGTGCCGACGCGCGGAATGCGTGCCTCGCTGAGCATAGCCTCGGCGCGGGCGAAATCGGCGGGATAGGTCAGTTTTTCGAGCATGCTGTCCCCTTGAACCAGCGCCACGGAAATGTCGAGCGCCCGCATCAGGCCAGCATCATCCGTAATTATCGCATCTGAGCTGACCTGAGTATGCGCAGTATATATCGTCTCAAAATGAAAGGCCTGCGGGGTTTGCACCTGAAACAACCCGTCACGTTTGACCATATCAGCCACTATACCCTGTTCGCCGCGTACCAGAGTATCGGTCACGGGCAGAGTAGGGATTGCGCCTTGATGCGTGTCCAGCGCGTCTATCAGTGTATCGATGACATCATGCGGCAGGAAAGGGCGGGCGGCGTCATGTATAAGAACATAGTCTGCGCCGCCTGATTGTTGCAGCCAGTCCAGTGCTGCCTTGACGGATGCGCGCCGGGTCGCGCCACCTGTAATAAGCTGAGGGGCGCCAGTCACTGGAGCGAGCGCAGCGCGCGCCATATCTTCCTGATCTTCCCCGATAGCGACAATCACCGTGTCTATTTCAGCATGGGAGGCGAGTGATTCGTAGCTATAGGCAATAACAGCACGGCCACCCAAAGGCACATATTGCTTCGGATATTCCAGCCCCGACCGGCTTCCCGTGCCGGCCGCGACAATGATCGCGGCGATGCGTTTTTCGGTCATGACGTCGCGCTTATCCGACCTTATGCATAAGTGCCAGAGTGATTTCGTGTGAAATGCAATAAGGCCCAGACTTCTTGCAGGAAATGCTGTTTGCGGTTATGGCCTGCCTGTTTTTTAGGCAAATATGGTTTTATGACGCTCAAACCCATTAACATCGGCCCGGTGACCATCAATAATCCGGTCATTCTTGCGCCCATGACAGGTGTAACGGACATGCCGTTCCGTACACTGGTGCGCCGCTATGGATCTGGCCTCAATGTTACCGAGATGATCGCATCCCCTGCGATGATCCGCCAGACACGACAATCCTTGCAAAAAGCTGCCTGGCACCCGGTTGAAGAGCCTGTTTCCCTTCAGCTTGCCGGTTGTTCTCCGCGCGAAATGGCAGAAGCGGCCAGGCTCAATGAAGACAAGGGCGCGGCAATCATTGACATCAATATGGGCTGCCCGGTCAAAAAGGTTGTCAATGGCGACGCCGGAAGCGCGCTGATGCGCGATTTGCCGCTGGCCGCCAGCCTGATCGAGGCGACCGTAAAGGCGGTTAAAGTGCCGGTTACGGTCAAGATGCGTATGGGCTGGGACCATGCGAGCCTCAATGCGCCGGAACTCGCCCATATTGCCGAAGATCTGGGCGCGAAGCTCATCACTGTGCATGGTCGCACCCGTTGCCAGATGTACAAGGGCAGCGCGGATTGGTCATTTGTGCGTCAGGTGAAAGAAGCGGTGAACCTGCCGGTCATCGTCAACGGCGATATTTGCACCGTACAAGATGCGCAGACCGCGCTCGACCAGAGCGGGGCCGATGGCGTGATGATCGGTCGCGGCGCCTATGGCAAGCCATGGCTGCTGGGGCAGGTCATGCATTTTCTGGCCACTGGCCAGCACCGCGCCGACCCCTCGATTGATGAACAATATGCGCTGATTGTCGAGCATTATAAAGCCATGCTCGACCATTATGGGGAGCAGGTCGGCGTCAATATCGCACGCAAGCATCTGGGTTGGTATACCAAAGGCCTGACTGGGTCTGCAGAGTTTCGTAATGCAGTCAATCAAGTGCCGGACAGCGACACAGTTCTGGAGATGCTGGCGCGCTTTTATGATCCGTTGCTCAGCAAAGCGGCGGCATGAGAAGCGGTAGAACGCTGTTCTCATCTTCATCGCTTCCTCATTCCTATGGAGGCACGTCTCCCGGTGTGGCGGATATGTTTGCAGCGATGCCTGTGGCGTTGCTTGTTGTGCGTCCTGACAATTTGATCGCTGAGGCGAATGGGCGCTCTGAAGCGCTGTTGAATATGGCGCGTTCTGCCATAGTCGGCAGCGATATATCGCATACTATCCGGGTGGATAACCCCACAGCCCGTATTGACCTGTGGCAGGCAGAGCAGCCGATTGCGGCATATGATATCACGCTGCATGCAGGGCGTAATGCCGCGGTACAGGCGGATGTGATGATCTCGCCATTGGCGGATTATGAAGGCTGGCGCATTGTAACTATCCATACGCAGAGTCTTGCCCAGGCGATCGGCGGGCGGCGCACGGGCGGAGGAACACGCTCAGCCATGGGCGCAGCGGCGATATTGGCGCATGAAATCAAGAATCCGCTCTCAGGAATAAGAGGCGCTGCCCAGCTTCTCGATACGAATGCCGGGGAAGGCAATAGCGGTAATCCGCTTACACGGCTCATCATTGATGAAGTAGACAGAATTGCTGCGCTGATTGACCGGATGCAGGATTTTACCACCGAGCGGGCTCTGGAGTGCAGCTCACAAAACATATATCCGTTGCTGGACCAGGCTGTGCATCTGGCAGAAGCAGGCTTTGCCCAGAATGTGAAGATTATTGGCCAATATGACCCCTCCTTGCCGTTCACATTGTGCAATGGTGATGCGCTGGTGCAGGTCATGATCAATCTGCTCAAAAACGCCAGTGAAGCGGTTCAAGAATGCGCACGCCCGACAATCCGTATCGAAACGGCCTTTCGTCATGGTATTTCGGTGGTGTTGGGCGAAGGGAAGGGCAATGCGATCTTACCGATCGAGATCCTTGTGATTGACAATGGCCCGGGCGTACCGACTCATATTCAGGAACATCTCTTCAATCCGTTCATCTCCAGCAAGCGCGACGGGCAGGGGCTAGGTCTTGCACTGGTTGATAAGCTGATCCGCGATATGAACGGCTTTGTGCAATATGTCCGTGACGAAAAAGCCGGAGAAAGCGCCTTTCGCCTGCTCTTGCCAATGGGAGCTACAGCATGAACATGGCGACAAATCCCGGGCGTGTGCTTGTGGTTGATGACGATCAGGCAATTTGCGTTGTGGTCAGTGAATCGCTGCGTCGTGCCGGACATAGCGTCAAAATAGCCGGAACGATTGCCGATCGCGCCAAGCTGCTGGAGAGCTTTCGGCCTGATATATTGGTGACGGATGTAAAATTGCCGGACGGTGACGGGCTGGATGATCTCAACGAAATATTGGCGGACTGGCCGGATATGCGGGTTATCATCCTGTCTGCCCAAAACACGCTCAATACCGCTGTTCGTGCAACTGAACAGGGCGCATTTGAATATTTGCCCAAGCCATTCGACCTGAATGAGCTGGCACGCGCTGTGAGTGATGGCATGGCCTCGCGCAGCCAGTCTGTAGGCGCGGATGACAGTCTTGCGGTGCCGGATGATAATCAGATTAGTGATGACATGCCGCTCGTTGGCCGTTCGCCTGCGATGCAGGAAGTATATCGCACTATCGCACGTGTTATCCAAAATGATCTGACGATCCTCATATTAGGCGAGTCTGGCACAGGAAAAGAGCTGGTTGCCCAGGCTATTCACCGTTTGGGTCACCGGCGCGCACATCCTTTTATTGCGGTCAATATGGCAGCGATCCCGCGTGAGCTGATTGAGGCAGAGCTGTTCGGCTATGAGAAGGGCGCTTTTACAGGCGCGCTTAACAGGACGGCAGGCAAATTTGAGCAAGCCGATGGCGGTACGCTGTTTCTCGATGAAATTGGCGATATGCCTATGGAAGCACAGACCCGGTTGCTGCGTGTGCTTCAGTCGGCAGAAGTAACCACGGTTGGCGGATCAACCCCGGTGAAGGTCAATGTGCGCATTATCGCAGCGACCAACAAGGATTTATCAGAGCTGATTGAGGCTAACCGGTTCCGGCAGGATCTCTATTATCGCCTTAATGTCGTGCCAGTGGACCTGCCCCCGCTACGATCACGCCGTGATGACATCCCGCTTCTGGCCCGCCATTTTCTTGATATGGCCGCGAACGAAGGTCTGCCCCGCAAGGCATTGACCTATGAAGCCGCACAGCTGCTTTCGCTGCATAGTTGGCCGGGTAATGTGCGCGAGCTGCAAAATGTGATGCAGCGGATGGCGGTACTCATCCGCGAGGACATGATTTCGGCTGATATCGTTCGGCAGAATATCGACCTGGGTGGCGCTCCGGATCAGGAAACGCAGGACGATACGATTGAAAACCTGCTTGGAGAGTGGGTGCGTCGCAAGCTGGCTGTCGGGTCACATGATACGGATGGCTCCGGTACGCTGCATGAAGACGTGCTGGGCCTGGTTGAACCGATTGTTTTGCGTGAAGCCCTGTCTGCTGCCGATGGCAATCAGATCAAGGCGGCGAGCATGTTGGGTATCAATCGTAATACATTACGCAAAAAACTGACCGATTATGAGATTGATCCGTTAGATTCGCGACAAAAAGGCTATGATAGCTCCGAGTGATGTGTTTTATTCAGCACATGTTTGTTGTAGAATCGCAACATGGTTCTGCAATATTTCTGCATCGACCTTGATGCTGACTTGTCTTGAACCGGATTAAGCCTTGAACCGGATTATACGCACACTAAGAGCCTGGACACGTAGCAGCCGTTTTTACACGGGGGCTGAGATCACGGCTGTCATATTGATGCTGGCCACCGCTATTATCACCTATGTTGGCATTAGCGGGCAAGACGATGACACAGCATTATTGGCCCCGCCTCTGGTTGCGCTGTTGCTGGTGGCCAATCTGGTGCCGGCCATTGCGCTGCTTGTGTTGCTCGGGCGACGCGTGGCGATGCGTCGGGCGGCACGTTCGGCTATTGGCAGCGACGGACAGCTTCATGTGCGTCTGGTGGCGATCTTCTCACTCATTGCGTCTATACCCATGCTGCTGGTGGTGATTTTTGCTTCACTGCTGTTTCAATATGGAGTGCAATTCTGGTTTTCGGATAGTGCGCGGGCAATGTTGCAGAATGCAGGAACGTTCGCGCGCGGCTATTATGAACAGAATTTGCGTGAGGTGGGCGATGAAACGCTCACCATGGCGAGCGATTTGCGCGATTATTTAACGCAGTCGAAGGTATCCAGTCCTGAATTTGCCGAGGGCTATATTTATCAGGTGGTGACCCGCAAGCTGAACCGCTCCGCGATCATTGAAATAGGCAAGGATGGGATAGCCCGTACCGCGGCGACTGTAGACCCGGATCAGCGCGCCGCCGCACAATTGCTCACAAAAGATATTATTGCGCGGCTGGGAAAGGGCGAAGCGGTTGCCGTGCGCGCGGAGCCGGACCAGATTGAGGCCT
>Ga0070726_10000728_pt1 | contig 37672 bp, 17 predicted proteins | sample tdAd471_FD_67275 | JGI IMG/M metagenome (GOLD analysis project Ga0070726, IMG submission 67275) | Marine sediment microbial communities from the Atlantic coast under amendment with organic carbon and nitrate - tdAd47.1 | ecosystem: Environmental > Aquatic > Marine > Coastal > Sediment | place...
ATCTCGAACGGGCTCCCGACGATCTGAGTGCGCGCTGGCTGCTGAACATTGCCGCGATGACGCTCGGCGACTACCCGGACGGCGTTCCCGAGCAGTACCGCATTCCTGAAGCGGCCTTTGCTGACGACTCGGGGTTTCCTCGTTTTCCGAACGTGGCGACAGCGATCGGACTGGACACGTTCAACTGTGCCGGCGGTGTCGTAACCGAGGACTTCGACGATGACGGCCTGATTGACGTCCTGACGTCAGGCTGGGAACCGGACGGCCAGCTTCGCTTTCTGAAGAATTCGGGGACCGGTCGGTTTGAAGACCGCACGGAACAGGCGGGTCTGACTGGGATCACCGCAGCGTTTAATCTGATCCCTGCCGATTTCGACAACGACGGCGACATCGACGTGTTCGCCACTCGCGGAGCGTGGAAACCTGGCGTCGGAATGCACCCGAATTCGCTGCTGGAGAATCTCGGAGGCGGTCGGTTTCGCGATGTCACCTTTGACCGAGGTTTCGGCGACGACCGCTTCCCCTCTGCCGGAGCTGCCTGGGCCGATTTCGACAACGACGGTGATGTCGATCTGTACGTTGTCAATGAAGGCGGCGTTCCCGCACAGTTGTATCGAAACGATGGCGAGGCCGGCTTCACAAACGTGGCGAAAGCCGCGGGCGTCGAGAATCGGCGTTACGGCAAGAACGCCGTCTGGGGCGACTGGAACAACGACCGCTACTCTGACCTTTACGTTTCCAACTATGACGAACCAAACCGGCTGTACCGCAACAACAAAGACGGCACGTTTACGGACGTCGCGGTCGAGTTAAACGTGACGCGTCCGCTCACAAGCTTTCCCGCGTGGTTCTGGGACGTGAACAACGATGGCGCTCTCGACCTCTTCGCCGCCGCGTACGACTTCGATGTGAAGCACGTTGCCGCCGATGCACTCGGTCTGCCTGGTGAAGACGAAAAGTCGTGTCTCTACATCGGAGATGGCCAGGGCGGCTTTGTGGAGTCGTCGTCGACGTACGGGCTCGACGGAACAATGCAGCCGATGGGCGCAAACATCGGCGACCTCGACAACGACGGTTTCCCGGACTTCTATCTGGGCACGGGATACCCCGAGTACGAAGCCCTGATGCCGAACCTGATGTTTCACAATGTCGGCGGTTCGCGGTTCGAGAACGTGACTTACTCCGGCGGCTTTGGGCATCTGCAGAAAGGCCACGGCATCGCGTTCGCCGATCTCGACAACGACGGAGATCAGGACGTCTTCGCCCAGCTGGGTGGCGCGTATCCCGGAGACGCGTTCTCCAACGCGGTGTTCGAGAACCCCGGTTTCGGGAATCACTGGCTGCGAATCAAGCTCGTCGGTGAGCAGTCAAACCGCGCCGGCATCGGTGCCCGCATTCGTATCGACATTGTCGAGGACGGTCGGCAACGCTCGATTTATCACTGGGTGGGCAGCGTCGGCAACATTGGCGCCGGTTCGTTGCAGCCGATGATTGGCCTTGGTCGCGCCGAACGCATCGTCGCTCTTGAAGTCTTCTGGCCAGCGACTGGAGAGACTCAGCGGTTCGAGTCCGTTCCTCTCGACGCGTGGCTCGAAATCGTCGAAGGCAAGGACGAATTTCAGCAGCGTGGTCTGAAACATGCCCCGTTCGCGAAAGCGGAATGAAGGGCGGGCCACGGACGCGATCGCGTCGTTTGTCGTTGATCGCTCCGCGATCGAAACGTCTGTCCGACGACTCGGTAACTGGCTGTTTTCCGAGTCCTGCGGAAAACCTGCAGGCCCAGGTTGTCCTGCCGTGAACGAGTTGTCCCGCTGCGAATGACGAAACGACGAGGGGCCGCTTCGATCGCGGAGCGATCAGCGACATTCGTCGGCATCGCTGCCTGCCGGTAATTCTGCGATCGACTGACGCTGCGGCACACGGTCACTATCCTGCCCGCTCGTCACGCATCGCTTCCCTTCATCGGCGAGTCGCACCATGAACCGATCTCTGCTCTCGGCCACCCTGGCTTTGACTGTTGCTCTGACGACGAACTTCCGACCAGCTTCGGCGGAAGACACCGCGATCTTCAACACAGAACCGTCCAGGCTGAAATTCCTGACGCCGCAGGAAGCGCTCGCCGGAATGACTGTGCCGGACGGGTTTGAGATCTCGCTGTTCGCCGCCGAACCCGACGTGCAACAGCCGATCGCCATCTCGACGGACGATCGCGGGCGACTGTGGGTCTGCGAGAACTACTCGTATGCCGAACGCGAGACCGGCTTCGAGAACCGGCTCAAGGACCGGATCGTCATCCTCGAAGACACCGACGGCGACGGAGCCTCCGACAAACGCACCGTCTTCTGGGATCAGGGGCGGCGGCTGACGAGTGTTGAGATCGGGTACGGCGGAGCCTGGGTGCTCGACGCGCCGAACCTGCTGTTCATTCCCGACCGCGACGGCGACGACAAGCCGGATGGAGAGCCCGTCGTGATGCTCGACGGCTGGGATGACAACGCCGTGCGGCACAACATCGTCAACGGTCTGCGCTGGGGACCGGACGGCTGGCTGTATGGCCGGCACGGAATCCTGGCGACGTCGACAGTCGGCGTGCCTGGAGCGACTCCCGACCAGCGAACGTCGCTGAATTGCAGCGTCTGGCGTTTCCACCCGACGAAGCACACGTTCGAGGTCGTCTGCGAAGGCACGACGAACTCGTGGGGCATGGACTGGGACGCGAACGGCGAGCTGTTCTTCATCAACACGGTCATCGGCCATTTTTGGCACGTCGTACCGGGTGCCTACTTCCGGCGGATGTACGGCGAGCACTTCAACCCGTACGTTTACCAGGTCATCGAGCAGACCGCCGATCACTTCCACTGGGATACGAAGGAAACCTGGAGCGACATCCGCAAGCTCGGCGTGACCAGGACGACCGACGAGGCCGGCGGCGGGCACGCTCACAGCGGCATGGTCATCGTCCCGCCCGGCCTGTGGGGCGAGGAGTACGACAACTCGGTTCTGGCCATCAACCTGCACGGCCAGCGAATCAACCGCGACATCCTGGTCCGAAAAGGCGCGACGTTCGTCGGCGAACACGGCCCGGACTTCATGAAAGCCACCGACCCGTGGTTCCGCGGCGTCGAACTTCACTTCGGCCCTGATGGCGTGCTCTACGTCGCCGACTGGTCCGACGTCGGCGAGTGCCACGAAAACGACGGCGTCCATCGCACGTCGGGGAGGATCTATCAGGTCCGGCCAACGAAGGAATGGGAACAACGAGCCCTTGTTCGCACGCGAGGCGTGGCAGGCATGACGAACGAACAGCTCGTTATGGCATCCGTTTCTGATCAACCCTGGCTGAGTATTCGAGCGATCCGACTTCTCGCCGAGCGTCATGCCGAAGGCGATGATCTTTCAAAGACGCACAGGACTTTGAAGGAGATGTTCATCATTCCGGAGAGTGCCGGTTTGTCTCCTAACCCGTCCGTCCGACAACGCCTTGGCGCTTTGTGGGCACTTCACGCGTCCGGCGGCTGCTCTGAGCCTGTGCTCCTGAAACTGCTCAGCCACAAGTCGGAGAACATTCGCACCTGGGCCGTCCGACTGCTCGCTGAGGATCGCAAGCTGTCGGACGCTGCGCTGAACGACCTGTCCCGCCTGGCAGGCACTGATAAGTCAGGCCTCGTCCTGACCTACCTGGCGTCGATTCTCAAGCGACTGCCGTACGAGCAGCGGTGGCCGATCGCGGAACAGCTCGTGCATCACGAACGATTTGCTGACGACCGCGTTTATCCGCTGATGGTCTGGTACGGGATCGAGTCGGCGCTGACTTCTGATCCGGAACGCGCCGTCAAGCTGGCGGCTTCGTCGATGCTTCCGCCTGTTCGCGAGTTCATCGCGCGGCGACTGACTTACGAAATCGAACGTCAGCCGGCGACGGTTGCACTGCTGGTCGACCTGCTGGGATCGTCGTCGCCGAACGTCGACGTGCAGCTCGATATTCTGCACGGGATGTCCGACGCTCTGCGCGGCTGGCGGAAGGCTCCGGCACCGGCGATCTGGGCGAGTGTTTCTCCGGAACTGGCAAAGTCTGACAACGCCGATGTGCAGCGGCTGACGCGCGAGCTGTCCGTTGTCTTCGGCGATGGCCGGGCACTCGACGAGATTCGCAAACTGGCTCGCGACAACAACGCCGACCTCGATGAACGCCGCTCGGCGATCCGGGCGCTGGTGCTCGCTCGCGATAAGGACGTCGTGTCGTATCTGCAGGGGCTGCTCGGCAATCGAGACCTCGCGAGCGTCGCGATCTCCGGGCTCGCCGCCTTTGACGACGAGAACACGCCGACGCTGCTGATTCAACGCTTCGGCGGCTTTCGCAACGAACCGAAGCGCGAAGCGATCGAGACTCTGGTTGCTCGCCCGACATACGCAGCGCATCTGCTGCAGGCGATCGCTGACCGAAAGATTCCACGCGATCAGGTCTCGGCGTTTCAGATTCGGCAGATGCAGGGCTACGACGCGGCACAGATCAAGGATCGCATTGCTGCCTTGTGGCCGGAACTCAAGGAACAGGCCGCCGAAAAGCAGCAGCAGATTGCCGACCTCAGGAAAGACCTGACGCCAGACGTGCTTGGCGCGGCGGACGCGTCTCAGGGCCGGCTGCTGTTCAACAACTCCTGCGCGAAGTGCCACACGCTGTTCGGCGAAGGCAAGAAGCTGGCTCCCGACCTGACCGGCGCTCAACGCAGCAACCTGAACTACCTGCTGGAAAACATCGTCGACCCGAGTGCCACGGTCTCGAAGAACTTCCAGATGACGATCGTCCTGCAGAAAGACGGTCGCGTTTACAACGGAGTCATCGTCGGGCAGAACGAAAAGACGATCACGTTGCAGACTGTCAACGAGCAGGTTGTCATTCCGCGCGACGATATCGAGGAAACGACCGAGTCCAATGTGTCGATGATGCCCGAAGGAATGCTCAAGACACTGACCGACGAGCAGGTGCGGGACCTCTTCAAGTACCTGATGTCGCCGAGTCAGGTGCCGCTGCCGAACGCCGAGTGAGGTTCCGCTTGATCAACGCCGAAGGTGTTGCAGATCAAAGCCAGGCGTCGCGTCGCGCAGCGCACGCCTGGTTCCCGTCTCAACAATGGCCTGTCGCGCTCATGTCTTCGGAGCTGCCCTGCCCGCCGATGTGAAGACGCCTGACAAATCCAATGGCTGTCCATCGGCGGGCAGGGCAGCTCCGAAGACCACTCGTGACACCCGTCATGCGAACTCAGGTCCTGGCGTGCGCGGCTGCGCCGCGACACCAGGCTTTGATCTGGAACGCTTTCAGCGTTCGTCACACCGTCAGCGCAATACGCTTATCGGCATCCAGCTCCGCGACGCTGGGCAGAGCCCAACGAGTTCCGCGCCACTCAATCCTCAAACCGCACCTTGTCCTTGCCGGCCATCTCAACAAGGTTCGGGAGGTCGTACGTCGTCAGAACTCCGTGGACGGCGCTGTCGAGCTGACCTGCTGGCGGTGTCTGGCGAACAACGGAGGCCCAGTCGCGTGGGGTGTTGCGGAGCGTGACGGATTCGAACAGGCCGGGGTTCAGCGCGGCGGCGTGCAGGGCGATCAGGCCGGCCTGACCGACTCCGACCAGGTGAACCTTCCGCGGTTTGGCTCTCGGCTTCTGGTAGAAGGCGACGAAGTCGGCGGCGGCGAGTGCGTCTGCGACGCGGATTCCCAGCAGGTGTTTCTCAAGCAGGTAGGCGAGGCTGTACGTCTTCCAGTCGGTCAGCAGCGCGTCGCGTTTTCCTGAGGACGTTTCGCCCTGGCCGCTGAGATCGACGGTCACGACAGCGTAGCCCTCGGAAATGAGGTCCTCGATCGGGCCATCCGCCTGCACGTCACCGAGCTTTCCTTCATCGGTCAGATAGAGATAGGCGTCATCGACGGGTGATGGCGGATGAAACGTCAGGCCGGGCAGCGTCCGGCCGGAGCCTGTTCGCAGAACCAGCTTGTCGATGTGGTAGCTCTCACGTTTGACGCGACCGCGATCCTCGAACGCCGGCGGCTTCAATTCGGATGCAGGGCGCACCTTGATCAACGATCGCACTTTCGCGTCACGTTCATCCGGAGTCGCCTTCTGCCAGGCAGCCGCCCTTTGTTTCGCGAGTTCAGTTTCGTAGTCGGCGTTGAGATCGAACACTGACTTCTCATCCGGCAGCGTCAGCACCTGACCGGATTCCAGGCACCAGAGGTCGGTCGGTTCGAGCGTCGGGTATTCCTGAACGGGCACCGGTTCGTCGCGGCCGAGCAGCCAGCGGCGCATCCATTGGGTGATGGCGGCGAGATTCTGCGGCTGCACACCGTGCTTGCCTTCGACCTCGACCAGATCGACGCGTTCTGGAAAACCGAGCCGTCCATAAACCCGCTTCGCCTGCCGAAAGTTGTCCCACGCCCCGTCGATGCTGAAGAAGTCGCCGGTCGTCGAACTGATGATCGTCGGCTTCGGGGCTCGCAGCAGCACATAGTCCGGCTGGTCGAGACCGAACGCGACCTGCCCAAAGATGTTCTGCTCGGCGTCCTGCGGCCCGATCGTTTCGATGAGCTTGCGAAACGTTGTCAGGTAGCAGGCCGGAGCGGCGACGGCGACTCGGTCGTCGAGCGCCATCGTGTAGCTGGTCAGCGTGCCGCCGCCCGAGCAGCCTGTCATTCCGATCTTCTGCGGATCGATCTCCGGCCGACTGACCAGGTAATCGATCGCCCGCATTGCGTCCCACACGCGATAGCGCGCCGTGTTACGTCCGACGAGTGTCGAGCCGACGCCGATCAGAAAGTGTTCGGTCGTTGTGCCGGAGAATTGTGGCTGGCCGTCGTCCTTGAGCATCTGAGACCGCTCGCCCTGCCCGATCGGATCGAAACACAAAGCTGCCATGCCGTGCCTGGCCATCGCGATTCCGAACCGCTGGTTGTACTCCGCCGTCTTGCCGGTCCGGCTGTGACCGCTTGAGACAACAACGCCCGGCACGGGGCCATCCGCCTCGGGCAGATACAGGTTCGCGGTGATGCGATGCTGCGGCTGGCTGTCGAAGATCACGCACTCGATACGGTAGCCGGTGCCCGGAATCGTTCTGGCCGTTTTCGCGTTCAGCGGCGACCGCTCCGGAAATCCGCCGAGTTGCTGCACGAAGAACTCCCGCAGCCGCTGCTGGTACGCTCGCACGTCTTCCGGCGTCTTGAGCTGCTCGTAAGCTTCGGTGCGGCGATCCAGCGCGGCATACGCTTCCTGCTGCAACTGCGAATAGAGCACCGCGCCGGAGCGCTCCTGCTCGGAGAGGCATTTCAATTCATCAGCCGCCAGAGGCGCGACCGCAAATACGGCAAGCAGAAAGGCAACAATCCGATGCATGACAGACCTTGCGGGAGTTCGGGAATTCCTGAGAATGCTTCGGCAGCCTAACCGAACGAACGCAGAGTCCGGGAGTCTCGCGAGGCGGCTCGGCTCAGTGACCGTCCGGGATGCCGGCCCGACGAAGCGCACAGCGAGTCGAGTCAGTCGACGCTCGCGGCAGCCGGTCAGCTGTCAAGTTGCGGCAGGGGAGTCTACTGGCGATGAATGTTGAACCAGCGTTTGCAGTAGGCGCATTTCACATCACCGCTCGGGGAAACCTCGGCCCCGTCGCCAAGTTCCGCTCCGCAGTTCGGGCATCCATAGTTGCCCTCGCCTGATGATGTTTCGTCGGTTGGGCCGTTCTGCCGCCGCTGCTGAGCGTGCATCGACTCGGCCAGGTCCTGCAGGCGGTTGCGATTGACCAGGCTCCCGGCCGAGAACGCGACGACTCCAAAGAGCACAAAGCCCAGAGCGATGAAGCTGCCGAACACTCTGAAGAACAGCGGCGGCGAACCGAAACCATCGTCAGAGAACCACAGAAATCCGAGCACGGTCACACCGATGCCGAACGGGATGATGGCGAAAATTCGAGGGAGCCAGCTCATGCGTTCTCTCCAGGCCGTATCCATTGCCAGACGGCGTCGTTCTCCGTGACCTGCAGAACGGCGCGATAAAAAACGGAGACGCCGGAAGCGACGTCTCCGCAGGTACGGTTCGATCGACGATGGGATCCTGCGCGGCTACAGAATCGAGGACGCTTTAACGTCGATCCCTTTCAGCCGCATCTTCAGTTCTTCGATGTTCGGGGAAATCTCAAACGCTGCGGCGCGGGAGATCAGCTCTTCGTTGATGAAGTAATAAAGACTGTCGTTGAAGAGCTGCATGCCGTCGTCTTTTCCAATGCGAATCGCCGAGTGCAGCTTGTCGTCTTCGCCTTCGCTGACGAGCTTCCGGACCATCGCGTTGAAAATCATGATCTCGACAATCGGGACGCGCGGCGGCCAGTCGGGGATGGTCTTGAGAAGTTTCTGGCCGACGATCGCCTTCATGCTCATCGCGATGGCCGCGCGAATCGCCGCGTGCATGTCGGCGGGGAACAGGTCGATGATACGCGGAATCGTTCCCGGCGCACTCGATGCGTGAATCGTTCCGAACACGAGGTGCCCGGTTTCGGCCGCGTGGATAGCCGTTTCAAATGTTTCGCGGTCACGCATTTCGCCGACGAGCATGATGTCGGGGTCTTCTCGCACGGCGTGCTTCATCGCCGTGTGAAAGTCGACGACGTCCTGCCCGATCTCGCGCTGATTGATCAGGCACTCGTCTGATGTGTACACAAACTCGATCGGATCCTCGATCGTGAGAATGTGCTTGTTCATGTTCTGGTTGATCCAGTTGAGCATCGACGCGATCGTCGTACTCTTGCCGGAACCAGTCACGCCTGCGAGCAGCACCATGCCCTGGTCGAACTTGCACAGGTCTTCCATGATCGGCGGGAGAAACAGCTTCTCGAACGGCGGAATCGAACGTTCGATCTTACGGGCGACCATGCCGATTTTGCCGAGCTGGGTCAGCAGGTTAATACGGAACCGCCATGGTTCGCCGTTGTGTTCGACGACTTTACAGAAGTCCGCGCCGCCGTCCCGGTGGAAGATGTCCAGGTTTCGCTGGTCCATCATGGGAAAGGTCAGCTTGATCATGCCTTCGGCTGTGATCGGCGGCATCTTCAGCGGTGTCAGTTTGCCGCGAATTCGAAAGATGGCGGGGCGATCAACCTGCAGATGAATATCGGAGCAGCCCTGATCGATGGCGGCGCGAAAAATCTTGTCGATTTCGATCGGCTTGTCAGGAACAAAAGTTGATTCCGTCCACTCGTGGGCCATCACCATAAGAATGTTCCTTCGATTGAGATACTGTTTGGAGCTGAAGCCCGCCGCAGAGTTCTGCCGCGGAATCGGGATGGGTCAGGAAACAAGCCGCACGGGAACGCCTCGGTCGGCCATGTACCGCTTGGTCTCGTCGATCGTGTACTCGCCATAATGAAAAATGCTGGCCGCCAGAGCTGCCGAGGCGCCGCCTTCGGTCACGGCTTCAAACATGTGGTGCGGAGAGCCGGCTCCGCCACTGGCGACGACGGGAATCTTCACGGCGTCGGCGACCGCCCGAGTAATCTCAAGATCGAAGCCGTCTTTGGTTCCGTCCGAATCCATGCAGGTGAGGACGATTTCGCCAGCTCCCAGCTCTTCCATTTTGAGCGCCCATTCGACGGCGTGCAGGCCGGTCGGGATGCGACCTCCGTTGATATGGACGTCCCAGACCTCGCTGCCGTCGTCCTGCCGGATCCGTTTCGGATCGATATTCACAACGATGCACTGGCTGCCGAACCGCAGAGCCGCCTCTTTGACGAGGTCGGGATTCTTCACGGCGGCGGAGTTGATCGACACCTTGTCGCAACCGGATCTCAGCAGCGTGCGGATGTCCTCGATCGTGCGAATTCCGCCACCGACCGTCAGGGGCATAAAGATGACCTCGGACGTACGGCGAACGACGTCGAGGATGATGTCGCGCTCTTCATGACTGGCGGTGATGTCCAGAAAAACGAGTTCGTCGGCGCCTTCCGCTTCGTAGCGCGACGCAATCTGGACCGGATCACCGGCGTCCTGCAGGTTGAGAAAATTGACTCCCTTAACGACCCGGCCGGCATGGACGTCGAGGCAGGGGATGATCCGTTTGGCGAGCATGGAAGACCGTGAGCAGATGTGAAGAAACGCGAGCAGCCGGAGTGGCGGATTTTTCACCGAATTGAGAGCGGGCCACTTTAAAACCGCCCCCGCGAACCGTCAATCTGCGGCCCGGAACGCTCCGACCGGATCTCGCGGACCGCTTTTCACGACGCGAAGAACCTGACAGCTGCGTGCCGTTCTGTTTTTCTGAAGCTTCCGGGAGCGTCGTTGATGGACCGAGTGATCAGTTTCTGTGGTCTGTTTGTCATGCTGGGAATCGCGTTCGGGATGAGTTCCGCGCGACGTCAGATCAACGTGCGTCTGGTAATCGGCGGGCTGCTGCTGCAGTTTGCGCTGGCGTTGCTGATTCTGAAGACCGAAACCGGCCACCTCGTTTTTCAATGGCTCGGCGATCGCTTTCGTTCAATGCAGGACTTCACCGAGGCCGGAACCGGCATGATGTTCGGGATTCCTCAGAGCGACGGTCCGCCGGACCTGGGCCTCCTGCGGACGCTCGCCTTTGGAGTGCTGCCGACGATCATCTTTTTCTCCGCGCTGATGTCCGTGCTTTATCACCTGGGGCTGATTCAGATCGTCGTGCGGGCGCTTGCCCGAGTGATGCAGTTCTCGCTCGGCACTTCAGGAGCCGAAACGCTGGCGGCGGCCTCGAACGTTTTTGTCGGACAGACGGAAGCGCCGCTGGTCATCAAGCCGTACCTGAAGAACATGACCCAGTCCGAACTGATGGCTCTGATGGTCGGCGGATTCTCCACGATCGCTGGCGGAGTGCTCGCGGTTTATGTCTCGTTTGGAGTCGATGCCGCGCACCTGATGACGGCGTCGGTGATTTCCGCTCCGGCCGCGCTGGTGATCGCCAAGATTCTGACGCCGGAAACGGAAACTCCTGAAACGGCAGGCCAGTCGATTCCGAACATCCCCCCGGCATCTCACAACCTTGTCGAAGCGGCGACGCAGGGGACGACCGACGGCTTGAAGCTGGCGCTCAATGTCGCCGCAATGCTGATCGCGTTCACCGCGCTGGTCGCTCTGGCCGACGCCCTGATCGGCTGGTGCGGCGCACAGTACGCGTGGCTGGCTGGCCAGTCGGCTTCCGGCGAGGCACCCTCAACGACATGGTCACTGCACGGCCTGCTGGGCTACGTGTTCGCACCGCTGGCCTGGTGCCTGGGAATTCCCGGCGAGGATCTCTACGCGGCGGGACAGCTGCTTGGGCTGAAAACGGTGACCAATGAGTTCCTTGCTTACCAGCAGATGACGGGCAGCGAAGCCCCGGAACTCTCCGAGCGATCGCGGGTGATCCTCACGTATGCCCTGTGCGGCTTTGCGAACTTCGCGTCGGTTGGCATTCAGATCGGCGGGATCGGAGCACTCGTCCCGGAACGCCGCACCGATCTGGCCCGCATCAGCGTGAAGGCGATGATTGGCGGCACACTGGCCTGTTTCATGACGGCCTGCATCGCCGGCGTGCTGCTGGGATGATCTTTCGGTGTTTCAAGGCCTAACGGGCCGGCCTGATTTCAGCCCAGGGCGCAGCCCTGAGACAGCTCGCGGCCTGCCGCTATCAAACGAATCGGAAAGTTATTCCGAACACGTTCCCAGATCGTGGTTCCGATGCGATCCTGAGCTTCTGAACTCAGAAACGCCAGTAGCTTGCTTTGATGTTGCTGTCCGTTCGAGGCTCCGCGCAAAAGCCAAGGCCGCCGCGAACTCCCGCTGTCCGCGACGGCCTGGCACCCCGACTCAAGTGTTTCGGGTGAGCTGTTGTCAGCTCGGTCAGTCGATTTCGATACCGAGCAGTTCTTCCTCTTCCTCGTGAATCACGATTCGAGGCGTGACCATCAGCATCAGACTTTCCGTTTCACGACCGACACCAGAGTTCTTGAACAGTCGGCTGATGTACGGGATCTTGTTGAGAATCGGCACGCCAGCCATGTTGCGGCCTTCACGGAGTCGCTTCAGGCCGCCGAGCAGGACCGTACCACCATCGGGCACGCTGACTGATGTCGAGACGAAGATGGTCGCGATAACCGGCTGCTGCACCGTGGCCGTGACACCGGCCAGGCCGCCCTGACCCTGCTGGCCCTGCTGACCGCCGAAGCCGCCGCCGCCACCAAAGCCACCGCCGCCGCCACCGAAGCCGCCGCCGCCGATCCCGCCGAAGCCCATCTGCGGGTTGACCTGTGCCATGCCGGAGAAGCCGTTGATGGCCTGACCGAATCGACCGGTCCCGGAATCGGTATTCATCATGCGGGATGGTCCGCCGCCGATTCCGCCGACGCCGAAGCCGCCGCCCAGACCGCCGCCGAAGCCACCCTGGCCGCCGCCACCACCGAAGCCGCCACCGCCACCGCCGAGCTGACCACCGCCGCCGCCGAGCTGGCCGCCACCGCCGCCGAGCTGGCCGCCGCCGCCCGCTCCGCCGAGGAACGAGAACGTCTGGATTTCGATGACGTTGTTGAAGGTCGGTGCCAGAGCCAGGCGGACGAAACGCCGGTCCGCCGAGATGACCGCGGTCACAGTCAGGTTGATACCGTCCTGGATGACCTGAATGTTCGGTGTGAAGCCGACGGAGAACGCTCCGACTGTTGGCGTCAGGCCACCGACGAACGGTCGCTGAATCTGGTCGCCGACGCTGGCTGTCTCACCGTTGAAGAGCGTGACTTTCGGAGCGAACAGCAGGTTGGATCGCTCGTCGCCCTGAGCCGCCTGGATGAAGAAGAACGTTTCGATATCGCTCAGGATGGCCAGACCAACCTGCATACCGGCGTTCGGCATGAAGTTACCGAAGTCCGGCACGCCGATATCGAACGACCCCTGCTGGAACGCGATGTCCAGGTCCTGGGTGAACGTTCCTGGATTGCCCAGGCCGATGATCGAACCGCTGCCGTAGTTGTCGCGGTCGGTCAGTTCCCGCTGAGGCGGCGGCGTGAAGAATGTTGCTGCACTCTGCTGTTGCTGTCCCTGCTGACCCTGCTGGCCCTGCTGCCCCTGCTGGTTCTGGCCGCCACCGCCGATCACGGTGCCGAACGGAGGCAGGGGATTGCCCGGACCGGAGTTCTGGTTGTTATTGCCACCGCCACCACCCTGCTGGTTCTGGCCGCCGCCGTCGAAGGCTGGGCCGCCGATGGTGTCCTGCACGTCGAAGTCGAAGTCGATCCCGATTCGTTCGAAGAAGCGGTCGCTCACGCTGACCAGTCGGACTTCGATGGTGACCTGCAGATCCTGCAGGCGACGCAGCTGGTTGAGCAGGTCGGAAATCTCGTCATGCACCTGCTGCGTCTGGCGAATAACCAGAGACAGCGTGGTTTCGTTGGATTCGATCTTGCCCGCACCGCCGACTTCCGTCCACGACTCCGGTTCAACCACCGAGGTGATCAGATCGATGAGCGTGTCGAAGTCGTACTGCTCCCGCTGGCCGGAAACCGTTGCGTTCAGGCCGGTGCTGCCCATGAAGGGAGACGCTCCGCCGCCGGACGCGACCTGAAACTGACCGGCACCAGCCGGGCCGCCAACTGGCGACACCGCACTTTCGCCGGTGTACATGAGCGGTGAGGCGAAGGCTCCGCCGCCCTGCTGAGTCTTACCTCGCAGCGAGACGACCAGGTCTGCGACCGGGTAAGCCGCCGCGACCAGTTTGCCCTGCTGGCGAATGGCACTCGTAATGTTGAGTGCTTCGTTCTCGATGCTGTACCCGAGGCCCATTGGTTCGAGCAGCAGGTTCAGAGCACTCTTCACCATGATGTTGTCGACGTCGATCGTCACTGGTGTGTTGGTTGTGAAGCCTTCTTCTTCCAGAGCGATCCCGTCGATGACGACGTTGATACCCGCGGCGGTTTTCACGTAGCGGATGACCTCGACCAGCGGAGCTTCCTCGAAGTGCAGCGAAATCTTGTCGCTGAGGCTCTTCTGAATCCGCTTTTCTTCCTCGGTCCATTCCCGATTGTCGTTGCCGTAACGGCCACGGCGACGGCGCGTCAGCTCATCCCAGTTCTCGGGGAAGGCGACGGGGTTGTCGTCGCCCACGTTGACGACCGCTGCTCGCTCAACATCCCAAAGCTGGTCATAGAAGCTCTCTTCCTTGTCGTCCTTGAGCTTCTGAATGTCAGCGTCGCGAGCGGCAAACTTAGCCTTCAACTTCATGTTGACCGCAACCGGATTTGTCGGATCAATCTCTTCGGCCTGCTTCGCAATGACCTGTGCTTCGGCGAACCGTCGCTGCTTGTAGAGGCGGTTGTAGTCTTCAACCAGAGACGCGAATTCCTTCTCGACGCGGATGCGGTTTTCGCGGCCGGTCCTGATCTGATCCTTGACCACATCATTCCGACGCTCAAGATCGAGAATCGGAGCACGCTGGGCCATGAAGCCTTCGATCGAGCCGCGGCTGCGCTGCAGTTGTCGAACGAGCGACGCCACCTGCTGAGCTTCGAAACCGGCGTTCTCGACATTGGCCATTGCCTCGTCGAGCACCTCGATGGCTTCGTCAGGACGACGTTCCTTCAGCGAGTCGGCTCGCAGCATCGCGTTGAGCACCTCGCTGCGGAGACGGTCGAATCGAATCTTGTCACGCTGGCTGGCGACATCGATCGGGCTCGTTTCGTCATACGCTCCCTGAACGACTTCGCCGGAGGTCAGCTGAATCTGCGAACCACGTCGCGGGTTCAGTTCCCGCAGGTAGTCCTGCAGCTGCTGCGACTTGTAAGCGTCGAGTCGCTGGCCGGACTGCCACGCTTCCAGAAACGCCTGGTAAGCCGCTTCCTGGTTGCCGCGTCGCAGGTAGTTCTGGCCTTCGTTGAACTTCGTCTCAGCGGAAACTCCCGACGGGTGAATCGCTGTGATGTTGTCGTACGGGCTGTCGCCGGTGAATGAGCCGACGGCCGGAGTCAGATCGCTGGCGGGCGTCAGGTCCTGCGGCTCGAAACTGCCACTTCCCGGATTGTCACTGCCCAGATCGCCGATCGATATCGACGCTGGCAGTTCTGCCGGAGGAGCGGCCACCGGTTCTGGCTGACGAGCAGCCGGTCGAGTCAGCTGACCGATCTTCGCCTCAGCAATCTCCGCGAGAATCGTTTGCGGCTGCAGCTCGTACGGCCCGAAGGTCAGGTTCATATCGCGAACCTTGTGAGCGTACATCTGAGCCTGATCGAGGTGGCCTGCCGCGACTTCTTCGCGGGCGAGTTCCAGCAGCACCTGAGCCTGCTCGCGACGGGCGTCGCTGGCGGGTGTGGATGCGGCCGTCGCTGCCGGCTGAGCCGAAGCGGTGTCGACCTTGGCGACCGTATTGCTGGCGGCGTTCGCACTTTCAATCCGAGCGATCTCCAGCAGGACATCCCGCGGCTGATCAGCAAACAGGTCGTAGATGACGTCCAGCTGGCTGGCTTCCTGAGCCTTCCCGCGAGCCGCGTCGAGATTTCCTTCTTTGATCAACCGGCGAGCTTCGCTCAGGAGTTTTGCGGCCTGAGCGGCACGCCGCTCGTTGTCCAGTTTCGCCTGAGTGTCCTCGGCGGCTGTCAGTCCAGTCGCCGGCAGCGATGGCGCAGCGTCCCTGCCAGCCGCTGCGACCGGGAGCAGGTTGTCCGGCAGCGTTGGAACGGCAGGCTCAGCGATCTCCGGAACCGAGTCCGGCATCGTCGCTCCGCTTGCCAGTCGAGCGATATCGGCGAGCACGACTTCCGGCGTCTCATCGAACGGACGGTAGGTGACATCAAGTTCCTGAGCGTCAGCGACCAGTGCTTTGGCCGTGGCCAGGTCACCGCTGTCGGCTGCTGTTCGAGCTGCCGAGAGAAGCTGCTGTGCTTCGGCGTGCCGCTGTTCGGCAGCCGTCCGAGCATCCGTCTGCGGGCCAGGCTGTGGCATGGCCGGAGCAGCGGTCGGCTGAGCGGCGGCCTCTGACAGAGTCACCGTGCCGCTGAGTCGGTCGAGCTGTCGCAGGACCAGTTCCGGACGGTCATCGAACAGGCCGTAGCTCACCTGCTCCGCCTGAGCCTTCAAGGCAGCGGAACGAGCTTCGTCATAACGACCTTCCCGCATCAGCTGTCGCGCTTCCGCGACGAGCTGCAATGCGTATTCGCGTTCCGTCAGCGGTTTCTCAGGCTGCGTTTTCTCAGCGGCAGCCGGCTGTGCCTGTGCGGGCTGCCCAGCGAGATTGGACTGTGCTGCAAACTGCTGTGGTGGCTGGAAGGGGTCGGTGCCAGGCGAGACGCTCGGCAGTGGAGCGACTTCCGGCATCGGAATCGATTCTTCAACCGCGGGCGTCGTTGCCGCCAGCGGGAGTGGCGTGGGAGTCGCCTGCTTCTGCCGCCGTCGAATCTCGGCGACCAGCTGTTCTGGAGTTTCCTCAAACAGCGTCCAGGCAACATCAAACTCGCTCGCCATCAGTGCCTTCTCGTAGGCATCTTCCAGTCGGTTGGAGCGGATGTCTTCACGAGCCGCCGTCAACAGGGACGCGGCATACTGCTTGCGTTCCTTGCTGTCGGCGAGGGCCTGACGGTCAATCGGGGGCGGCGAAAATGCACCGCGCGCCGAAGCTGTTTCAGCGACGTTTTCGAGTGGCTGCGGAATTGCCTCGTCACGAGGCTGCGGCACGACCTCAGGCAAGGTGGCCATCCGAGGCTTTTCGACTGCTGGCCGTGAATCCACCAGAGGAGTTGTCGGAAGCGGCGACTCAATCAGCGGAGTCTCGATGACCGGTGTCGCGGGAAGCGGCAGTTCCGTCAGCGGCTTCGAACGCGACGGCGTTGACGCGACCGGATTCACAATCGGCTGCGTTGCTTCGGCAGGCTGCTCGTTGTTGACCTGACGCGTGGCCTGCGCTGGAGGCTCCGAAAACGGATCGCTGGCTGGAACCTGCGGGGGACCGACGGGCTGACGCGGCTGCGGAGGATTCAACGCGATCGGCTGCTGCGGATCGATTCGACCCGAGCGAACGCGGGCAATGAACTGTGAGGGAGTCGGCTCGCCGGCACGCCAGGTCACGCTCTCGCCAAGCAGGTCCGCGACGCTCGCCAGGCGAATCGCCTCGTCACGGTCTCCCGCCTGATAAGCGTCCCAGGCACGCTGCATGTAGTCGTCGACGCGCCGCCGGATCGGATCGACATTGCCGGACCCGGTTGCCGGTTGTCGGCTCGCCGCCGTCTGGCCGCCAACCTGACGAATGGCTCCCGGCTGAGTGCCAGTGTTGTTCGACGGGATGTTCTGAAACCCCGTCGCGGCAGGTTCGCTCGCGGCTGCGAATCCGCTGTTCGCCGTGGCTGGCTGCTGCGTCGAACGCAGTCCGGTCGGAGCCTGAGTCGGGCGAGTCGGCTGCAGCTGACGGCTGGCGACCGCGGCCGGGTTCAGGCCGGTCGACGGCGAACCGCCGAGCTGTCGCAGGAGCTGCTGCGGGCTCGTCTCATTCGGCCCCCAGGTGACCTGATAGCGGGCGGCCGTCAGAGCGTAGCGCCGGGCTTCGGCAACGTTGCCTTTCTGAGCCTGGTCGGTCGCCATCTTCATCAGACGTTGTGCCGACTGCTTGTAGGCGCCCGACGCGTTCCGCGTCGAGTTGCTCTTGAACAGCCCCGACAGCGAGGAGCTGCCGGATGTCGACTGACCAGTCTGGGCCGACAGCGGGCGCCCCGTGGTCTGCGGGATCTGCCACCATGCGAGTCCGGTGACGGCGGCCACGATGAGAAGTCCGGATAGCTTACGCAAGGTAAGTTCCTCCAATTGACCGAACGGCGAGAGTGAGTTCGAGGGGTGCCTGGCTGATCGTCAGTCTGATGTCCGAAGTCCGATTAAGAATCTGGAACATCGTACGCAACTATCAGCGATTCCACACAGACCAGTTTCCAGCGGTCCTCGGTGAGGATGCTCGAACTGCTTCTGATCGGAATCGAAACAGGTAGGAATTTGAGATGGGAATTGAGTGGTGGCCCGGATGGGCCTTAGACCAGAGAGCGAAAGGTGTGACTGATGTGCTCTCCGTTTGTCAGACGCGCGGAATAGCGTCTGAGCCTCGGGAAATGCCCCAGGGCGGCAGAGTGATATCGCTAAGCCGAAAATCAGGTCAACATGTTCTCGCGCCATTTCACGCGGCGTTGGGCGTTTTCTGAAAAAATTTCAGCCGTCGGATGTAGCAGCCGCGTGTAGCTGGATTCTCAGGAATTCCGTTGTTTCCAGTGAGCCTCATTCACTCGTAGCTGGATTCGCCAGAATTCAGGCCGTTCGAATCGCGTCTGAATTCTGGTGAATCCAGCTACGGATCAGATTGTCCAGCGCTCTGGATTCCTGCGAATCCAGCTACACGCAATGATCAAGTCGGGCATGCTTCCCAGAAACTACAGTGTTGGGGGCCGGGGTGTTACGATCCTCGCAACTTTGAACCTGTTTTGGCCCGACAAACACCGCAGGAGCATTCAGCATGAGCCAGTGGCCCATTGGAGTTTTCATGTCCGTCGATGAAGGTCTTGGAGTCCATCTGGACGTCGTCCAGGAACTCGGCATTCCAACCGTCCATCTGCACGCCCCCAGCCTCGACAAACGCAACGAAGCCGGTGCGAAAGACTGGCTCGAAAAGTCACAGGCCGCTGGTATCGAAGCGACGGTCGTGTTCAGCGGTTTCGCAGGCGAGACTTACGAAAGCATTCAGCGCACTGCTGAGACCGTTGGCCTGGTTCCGGAAGCTCTGCGTGATCAGCGCGCTGCCGAATACCGCTCGGTTTCTGACTTCGCAAAACTGATCGGCTGCCCGATCGTCGCGCTGCATATCGGCTTCGTGCCGGAACGTAATTCGGACAGCTATAAGAACCTGATCGAAGTCACGCAGAGCCTGCTCGATTACGTCAAAAACAACGGCCAGAACCTGCATCTGGAAACCGGCCAGGAATCCGCCGATCACCTGCTGGAATTCATCGCCGACGTTGATCGCGACAACCTGTTTATCAACTTCGATCCCGCCAACATGATCCTCTACGGAACCGGCGATCCGATCGAAGCGTTGAAGAAGGTCGGCCACCTGGTTCGCAGCATTCACTGCAAGGATGCAATATGGGCTCCAGAAGGCGTCCGCGGCACCGAATGGGGTGCCGAAGTTCCACTCGGCGAAGGCGACGTCGGCATGGAAACTTACCTGCGAACGCTCAAGGAACTCGGCTACGACGGCCCGCTGACGATCGAACGCGAAATCGCTCACGACCGCGAACGCCAGAAGGCTGACATTGGCAAAGCAGTCAGCCTCCTGACCGACCTGCGATCGCAGATTCTGTAGGCGGTTCAGCACGCGTCGACAGGGCCGTCCGTTGGCAGAATGATTGAGGGCAGAATGATGCCAGCGAGCTTTATTATTCTGCCCTCAATCATTCTGCCTGCTGTCTGACCTGAAAAGATTCAGCAAACGACAAAAGAAAACGCCCGGCAACGAGTCACTCGTTGCCGGGCGTTTTCTATTTCTATTGAGCTGCTGAACTACTCGTCGGCTTTCTCTGACATGTCTTCGCCGGGCGCTCCCATGATGTGGAAGCCGGCGTCGACATGGACGTTTTCGCCGGTCACGCCGCTCGCCAGGTCGCTCAGCAGGAACATGCCTGCCTTGCCGACTTCCTCGCGAGTGATGTTGCGTCGCAGCGGTGCCATTGAGCTGTAGAGCTTGTCCATCAGGCTGTGATCGCTGACCGCGCTGGCGGCGAGTGTTCGGACCGGACCGGCGCTCAGGCCGTTGACTCGAATGCCCTTCTCGGCGCCCAGTTCGCTGGCCAGGTACTTAATGCTCGATTCCAGAGCCGCCTTGCAGACGCCCATGACGTTGTAGCCGGGGATGACGCGTTCGCCGCCGAGGTACGTCATGGCCAGCATATTGCCGCCGGGAACCAGAGCATCCTTCGCCCGCCGCGCCAGGGCGATGAGACTGAAGGCCGAGATGTCCATCGCCAGCTTGAAGCCGTCACGGCTGCAGTTGTAGACCGGGCCTTTCAGGTCTTCGATCGTCGCAAATGCGATCGAGTGAACGACGAAATCGAGTGGCCCGATCTGCTCTTTGGCGGCGTCGAAGACCGCGTCGATGTCTTCCTCTTTCTGCACGTCACAGGGCATGACGACTTTGCCACCGATCGGCTCGACCAGCTTTCGCAGCTTGCGTTCATTCTTGGGTCGAGCGGGATCGCTTTCGGGCAGGTGGGTGAAGCCCATTTCCGCCCCCTGCGCCGCCAGTTCCTGAGTGATCGCCCAGGCGATTGATTTATCGTTGGCGATCCCGAAGACCAGCCCCTTTTTGCCGTCAAACAAACCCATTAGTGGCTCCTGATTCTCGCTGTGAAGTGCTTCCGTCACGGAAGCCCGGCACGATATCCCCAGCGCGACAGACCTTCAACCAGTCGTGTGACGACGTCTGTTTCAGTTTCCTCGCCAGATGCGAACATCGCCCGCCAGGCTACCGGAGGCGATGGTCTGGCCGTCGTCCGAGATGGCTATCGAGAAGACCTGCCGCCCGTGCCCGTACAGCGTGGTGAGCCGCTCGCCCGATTCAACATCCCAGAGTTTCAGTGTCCGATCACGGCCGCCAGACACAAACGATCGGCCATCGGGAAACGCCGCCAGCGCGTTGATGCGTCCGGAATGAGCCTTCTGCTCGGAGAGAATCTGCCCGGTTTCAGTGTCGAGGACGATCAGTTCTCCGTTGACGGTTCCAACGACGAGCGTTGAACCATCGCCGCAGAAGGCGAGAGCGGACGGTGAGCGACCAACCCGCAGAATGCGTTCTTCCGATTCATTCTCTGCAGCGTTCCAGAAAGTCAACCTGCCATCCCGCCGCGCGACAAGAAGCCGGCGGCTGTCGGGGGTGAAGGTTGCCTCGACGAACGTGCTGTCACTGGAGCGGACATCGCACTGCAACTCGGGCCGGGCCGCTGTGGAAATCAGCCAGCAGGTCACTCGACCGGCGTCGGAAATGGCGAGCAGTCGCTGGCCATCCGGAGAAAACTGCAGTCTCACGATCTGGCCGTCGTCAGAAGGAATTGATTGTTGCAGCGTTCCCGTCTTCGCATCACGAAGTTGAATGTCGCGATCTCTACCGGACAGGGCAACGAGAGAGCCGTCACGTCGGACAGCCGCAGCAGTCAGCTTCTCGACGGCGTCCTCAGCGTCCTGCAAATCCGTCGCACTGGTTGATGTGCCATCGTCAAGAACCCACCGGCGAACGCCACCAGTTCCGTCAGCAGCGATGACGGAGGTGGCTCCTGGCAGAAACGCGACGGTGCGAACTGCGGCAGCGTGCCAGAACACGCGCGGCTTCAGCAGAACATCGGCGTCCATCACTTTGAGACTGCCGTCGCCGCTGCCGACGACCAGTGTCGACTCACCTTGGGAGCAGGCGAGCACTCCGGCGTTTAACTCGTGCGTCGACGTGCGGCTGATTTCCGTCTGCGATTCCAGATCGAACAGCAGCAGACTGCCCGTGATTCCCGTCACGCCGACCCGGGAATCGTCGAGGAATTCAATGTCGCCGATCAGCCCCATCCCAGCTGACGTGCGGAAGAGTTCCTGTCCGGTTTCCCGGTCGATCACGATCAGGTCGCCCGAGTATGTGCCGATCGCGAGTCGCTGGGCATCTGATGAGAGGGCCAGAACTTCCAGTCCGTTGATCGGCCCGAAGGTCTGCGTCGGTGTTCCGATGCTGACATCGATGACTCGAATCTGGCCGTCGGTTTTGGCGGCGACGATCAGTGAGCCATCGTTCGAAAGCTGTACGTCGGCGGTTTCACCCTGCCCGGTGGGAAGCTCGGCGATCCGTTCCTGTGTCTCGGAATTCCATAGCCGCACAGCCCCCGAACGGCCTGCGGTCAGCAATCCAGAGCCGTCTTCGCTGACTTGCAGAAACCGGACCTGCGGACCGTGTTTGAACTGTGCCAGTGCACGTTCGCCGTCGAGCGGATTCCAGATGCGAACGATGCCGTCCGTCGCTCCAACAGCCAGCCGGTTTGTGCCGGGCAGGAACGCCAGCGTCAGACAACGAGCCGCCGGCTGTGGCAGCGTGCGAATGAGTTCTCCCGTCTTTGTATCCCAGATGCGGACGTCGCGATCCGTTCCGATCGACGCGGCCAGCGAACCGTCAGCGGTCACGGCAACACCTTCCACAGGAGTTCCCTGGCTCATCGTCTGCCGGAACTGACGAGCGGCATTCTCAAAGTAGTGCCACTCAAATCCGCGGAGTTGCCCGAGACGGTCGTCCGATCGGAAGCGATCCAGTGTCTGCCGCAGCGCGACGATGTCGGCCCGCGCGAGATACTCCGGTGCGAGGTTCATCTGCGACCGGTACAGCGACTTTCGAGTGAAGGTGTCGCTGCGTTCCGCCTGCCGCCAGAAGTATGAGACGCTCAATAACCCGATCGTCAGGCTGAGAAACAGTCCGGCCACGAGGCTGCTGGTTGTGGGACGCCGCTGGCACCACCGCCACGCTCGTTCGACGTTGCTGATCGGCCGGGCCTTGATCGGCTCACCGTTCAGATAGCGGTCGAGTTCTTCCGCGAGTTCTTCCGTCGTCTGGTAGCGTCGGGCCGGGTCGCGTTCGAGACACTTCAGGCAGATGGTCTCCAGATCGCGCGGCAGTGTCGGGGCGAGCGTCCGTGGTGACGGAGCGTCCTCGAACATTTTCTGATGCAGCACCGCCTGCACATTTCCGCGAAACGGCAGATGGCCCGTCAGCATCTGAAAGAGGCACACGCCCAGCGAGTAAAGGTCCGATCGATGGTCGGTCGCCTGAGTCTTTCCCGCAGCCTGCTCAGGCGACATGTAACGGGCGGTCCCGAGTACCTGGCCCTCGAACGAGATTGTCTGCGTTGTCGACAGCCGTTTCGCGAGACCGAAATCGGCCACGCATGGCTGCCCATCCGTGTCGAGAATGATGTTTGCCGGCTTGATGTCGCGATGAATGACGCCTCGATTGTGCGCGTAGTTCAAAGCCCGGGCGACGGTCGTGACCAGCTCACACGTTCGTCTGATTGGTGGCTTGCCCTGGCTGAGCAGGTTCTGCAGCGTCAATCCGTCGAGGTACTGGCTGGCGACAAAGACGCGTCCTGCATCGCGGCCGATTTCGTAGATGGAAACGATATTGGGATGTTCGAGCCCCGCTGCGATGTGCGCCTCGTGGAGCAGCGAATCAACGTCATGCTCCGGAGAAATCTGCAGCTTGAGCGCGACCTGGCGTCCCAGAGATTCGTCTTCGGCCAGCCACACGGCCCCGAACGCTCCCGCGCCGAGCAGACGAACCAGTTTGAAATGGCCGACCTGCCGCATCTCGGGCGAGGCCTGCTGCTGCATGTAGCTCAGTGTCGCGTCAGGGTCCTGCGGCAACGGGACCGAGCCGCAGTTCGGGCAGTCGACTTCAGCGATCGTGCTGCCCAGAAGAGGCCCGGCATCGGTGGTCGCGTCGAGGTCGACTTCGATCGGTTGCTGACAGCTGGGACAGGGGAGTTCCATGACGCTGCCTCAGGATGAAGGCGGAAGACAGTCGAATGCCCAGCTCGGCCGGCGTCGTTAGAAGCAGCCCAGGAGGTTTCCCACCGCGAGACGGTGCACATTCCGGCGCATCCGGAGAGGAGCAGGCCGGAACGAACGGGTGCGAGTCTACGCAACGGTCGTTCATTTGACGACGATCGCGATCGATTTCCCGCCGGGCGGCAACTGCCGGGCCTCATCTGACCTCTCCTGCAGATTCTACAAACAACTCGATGCATCCGGCGGCGGGCTCGGTAAACTGTGCGGTCTGGTCGGTTCGTGCCGTGGCCGGAATTGTCAACTCTGCAGAAGCATTTCCCGGTGAGGACTGGCGCTGCAGCAACCTCAAACATTTGCGGGAATGGCTTTGTGCCGGGAGTTTCAGACAGAATCTGGCAGCACGTTCTGGATGCGGCGGTTTCGTACGGTGTGACGGCACTGCTTCTGCTGACCCTCATCTTTGTCGCTCTGAAGGTGCGGTCCTGGTATCGCGAAGATTCCGGTCCTGCGGCTGCTCCGGAGGATTTGCTGCTGCACTTTCGGGATCTGCATCGACGAGGTCACCTGTCCGAGGCGGAATTCCGATCCATCAAGGGTCAACTGGTCGACCAGCCGGGCAGGTCGTCGGCTGAGAGTCCGGAGACGTCTCCCTCTCATGAGGCCACCGATCAGCAGGATGCAGTTTCCGAGCGAAGCTGACTCTGCCGATTGCACAAGGATCAACGATCAGGCACAGCAATCCGCGTCGGCGGTTCGCAATTGCGGCCCCTGACGAATTGCCGAACTTTGGCCGTCGCACGGACCGCGGCCGGTCGTAACTGTCACGGACGCTGGCATCGACCAACCGGTTGGGAATTCCGACGGCAATCGCGGTCGGACGCGATGCGGAGCTTCCGCCTGTGCAGCGTTTGCACGGGCAGGATTCCGGCCTCAGTTCCCGGAAAGATTGACAGCACTGAAGGAAATCGAATGTCCTCTGGAAAAGACTTCAACTCCGGCAAGCGGTCCACGGCGGGAAAGAAAAACGCAAACTGCTCGTTCTGCCGTAAGAGCTACCGTGAAGTGGGGCCGCTGGTTGAAGGACCAGATGACGTCTACGTCTGCGGCGACTGCATCGAACTCTGCCAGTCGATCCTCGAACAGGAACGCCGCCGTCGCGGTGAGCCGCGCAAGCTGTTCTCAAAAGTGCCAACGCCGCGTGAGATCGTCGGCCATCTCGACGAGTACGTCATCGGCCAGTCGCGAGTAAAACGCTCCGTCGCTGTCGCCGTGCACAACCACTACAAGCGACTGATGCTCGCGGCCGAAGGTGACGGCGAAGTCGAGATCGAAAAGTCGAACATCCTGATGATCGGCCCGACCGGTTGCGGCAAGACGCTGCTGGCTCGCACGCTGGCCAAGTTCCTGCAGGTGCCGTTTGCGATCGGTGACGCGACGACGCTGACCGAAGCCGGCTACGTCGGCGAAGACGTCGAGAACCTGCTGCTGAAACTGCTGCACGCGGCCGACTTTGATGTCGAAGCCGCCCAGCGCGGTATCGTCTTCATCGACGAAATCGACAAGGTTGGCAAGACGTCGAACAACGTGTCGATCACCCGCGACGTCTCCGGCGAAGGTGTTCAGCAGTCGCTGCTGAAGATGATTGAAGGCACCGTTGCCAACGTGCCTCCACAGGGCGGTCGCAAGCATCCCGAGCAGCATTACATTCAGCTCGACACGACCAACATCCTGTTCATCTGCGGCGGGACGTTCGTCGGACTCGACAAGATCATTCAGAAGCGTCTCGGCAAGAAGATGATCGGCTTCGGGGTCTCGAACGAAGAAGCCGAGGAGCGCCGCGACAGCCTGATGTCTGAAGTCTCGGTTGAAGACATCATGCAGTTCGGCCTGATCCCCGAATTCATCGGCCGCCTGCCGGTGATCTCGGCCCTGTCACACCTCGCCGAAGACGATCTGGTCCGTATCCTCACCGAACCGAAGAACGCTCTGATGCGGCAGTACGAAAAGTTCTTCGAGATGGAAGGTGCCGAGATCGAGTTCACCGAAGACGCCGTCCGCGAGATCGCCAAGGTCGCGATCCAGCGGGAAACCGGAGCCCGTGGCCTGCGGAGCGTCATCGAAAACGCGATGTTCGAAATCCTCTTCGAGCTGCCCGATCAGGAACGCGGTCGCAAGTACGTGATCACGCCGGAAATCGTCCGCGGCGAAGCGACCCTGTTCCCGGATTCCGCTGCCGCGTAACGCGACGCCGTAAGACATTCAGTCATTCGAACGCCCGGTTGCGAGTTTGATTCGCAACCGGGCGTTTCGGCGTTTGCAGAGGATGACGTTGTCGTGTAGCAGCGAAAGCAATTACGGCGAAGCCGTTATACCCAACAGCCAGGTGTCGCCGCGCAGCGGCGCACGCCTGGTTTCGATGCCGGAGCGGTTTGGTCATGTGTGGTCACCCGAGAGGCCCCTCCCGCCGCCTGAACGTCGTTCAACATCGGAAGGGCGAACCGGCGGCGGGAGAGGCCCCTCGGGTGACGTAAGCGTGACTCGGCTTTCTGACTCACTGACTCACATACCAGGGGTGGCGCTTCGCGGCTCTGCCGCTGTGCTGACCCCTGGCTGTTGGATGCAACGGCTTCGCCGTACGGGCCGGTGGTTTCAGATTGTGGATTTTGAGAACTCCACTCACTCGATCACAACATGTTGCAGCGTGAGCTTCTCCAGACGCTGCGGATCCGGCTCGGGAAGAACGCCGGATGCACGGACGCTCGGCAGGCCATCGACGGTTTCCAGTGCCAGCGGCGGGTCGGCGAGATCTTCGACATAGAACTTCGCACTCGGAAAAATGTCGGCGGCGTAGGTGAAGTTGTCGAGCATCGCCAGAGCGACACAGTGAGCGCTTCCGCAGGCGCTCTCCAGCATGCCGCCGACCCAGCACGGGATGCCGGCTGCCTGGCCGACGTTGTGGATCTTCACCGCGTTCGTCAGCCCGCCGACCCGACCGGGTTTGATATTGAAGTAGCGGATGCTGCCGATCGCCGCGGCCTGCTCGGCGCGGCGGACTGTGGTCAGGCTCTCATCGAGACAGATCGGCGTGCGGACCTGGCGGCCAAGTTCGGCATGGTCGATCAGGTCGTCGTGCTGCAGCGGCTGCTCGATCATCGCGAGGTTGAACTCGTCGACCTGCCGAAACAGATCGATGTCTGAGAGCCGGTAGCCGCAGTTGCAGTCGATATGAAACGTCTGGTCCGGATAGCGATCCCGCACGGCCTTGAGCATTGGAATGTCCCAGCCGGGGCGAAACTTCAGCTTGATCCGCGGAAACTTCTGCTCGACTGCACTGCTGATCGATTCGACCAGATCGTCGACCGAGTCCATGACGCCAAAGTCCGCTCCGACGGGAACGGTATCGCGGGTTGCTCCCAGCAGATGATGCAGAGGCTGGCCGGTCAGCTTCGACTGCAGCGACCACCAGGCGGTGTCGAGAACCGACTTCGCGAATGGGTTGCCCTTGTAGACGCTGAGCCGCTGCTGCAGGTCGTCGCCGGACGTGACGTCCTGCCCGAGCAGTGCCGGCGCGAGCCAGTCGCGGGCAATGACAAACGCTCCGCCGGCGGATTCCGGGCTGTAGCACGGCGCGGCAAACGGAGCACTCTCGCCCCAGGCGTCGACCGAGCCACTCGACATCCGACACAGCACGGCATGGATCGCCGCGTCCTCACCGTAAGCCGTCTTCCACGGATAGATGAGCGGCATGGCGACGTGAAAGAGTTCGATTCGGTCGATACGCATGGCAGCTGCCTCACATGGGGAAAGCGGTCGATAACGAAGCAACGTGGGAGACGAAGGACGAAACTCTTCAGCGGTAAAGAGGAGCATGGTGAAGGCGAAAGAGTGATTGTCAATTCGCAGCCCCTCCCGACTGCAGCCGTTCGATTCGCCCCAACATTTCTGTCGCGGTTCCAGTGCCAGCCGTCGAATCGCCATGCTGACACGCGGCGCTCTTGAATCACAATTTCAGAGAAGTTGTTTCCGACACGTTCCCAGGCAGCACCGGCACCCACCGACTATTCCTCGGAGACCATTCCTCATCGCCCCGCGATCTCTTCTTCACTCTCCCGCTTGCGGGAGGGTCGCGGTCTCAGCCGCAGGGAGGGCATCACGCCGCCGGGTTCAAGAACCGAACCCGGCGACGCGTCACGGACAGCCCCGCTTCGTCACGAATTCTCACGCACAAACTGGCCGAGCACTTCGTGAGCAGCCACCTCGTCGCGGTGCAACTCCAGCACCCGGCTCTGCAGTTCGGCCAGCAGCCCGTCGCATTCGGCAGAAGTCAGCGGGAAGTCCGTCGCGACTGACGTCTCAAGCTCGGCCAACTCGCTGGCAATCTCGTGCAGCCGGGACAGGGCTTCAGCGCCGCCGCTGAGTACCTGCTCGGCGCGTTCAGCGACCAGTTCACGAAAGCGACGGAATTGATCGACATTCTCCGGCAGTGCAGCTTCGGAGAGCGCGTCCCAGGCAACGCCCAGTCGCTCGTAACGCTCGGCCAGTTCTCCCAGCAACGGTGCGTTGAGCAAGGGGCCGGCCTCGCGGAAGAACTCGCTGTACAGTGGCCGCGACAGACCGCCGCCGGTTCCGTAATGGATGAACGAAGCGATCGATGTCAGGCCACGCCACAGATTGACGCCAGGCCGGAACATTGTCTCCCAGCTCTGTTTGCCCGAGCCACCGTGCAGTCGCTCGCCCCACGTCTTGAAGGCGTCAAGCGTGAAGTTCCCCGCCATCGACTTGCCGCTTGGCGGCTTGACCGCTCCGCGACCGATCAGCGTGTCGTGACAGGCCGCGACGCCCGCGACCACGACCGATTTCAGATCAAACGGCTTGCCCGCTTTAGTCACACGCAGAATTCGATTCTTCTGCTTTCGGATTCGAGCCCGCGACGCCGCGAAAACATCCAGCGGCACTCGTTCGGGATCGTCAGCCAGATCGCCAATGACCGCTTCGGACTTCGCGTCATCGATTTCATAGACCGTGACGACATGATACAGCCCGCCCGCCTGAGCCTCGGGCAGGACATACCTCGGCAGCCCGGCCCGGTCGACCCACGCAATGACCGGCGAGCCTTCCGTCAGTGCGTCCCGCAACTGTCTGTCCGCCGCCTTCGCGCCGCCGGACTCGTTGACCTCAATGGTCAAGCCGAGCCGCTGACAGGCCACCTGCAGATACGCCAGGTCGTCCTGCCACAGATGTCGGCCCGAAACAAAGAACGACGAGAAATCCTCCTTCTCATACCGGAAGGCGAAAACGCCGGCGCCGACTCCGCCGGCAAGACCAAACAGCAGTGCCTCACTGAGGCCATCGACGCCGTCCGGCTGAACGTTCGCCGCATTCAGCAGAACGCGCAGCGCCGTTGTCGCAGGGACGTTGCCAGGCAGATGAAATCCAGCGGGGCCGGTCGCGGCAGGCGGGCCAGCTTTGGCGAGCACATGGCGGCGAGCCACGGTGTAGCGTTCGCCCGTCTTATCCATGCGGGCACGAATTCGATCCTTGAGATGCTTCTGTTGAGTCATGACGACATCACTTTCCAACGGTCCGGAATGCGGAGGCCCCTGCACAACCAGCGCGTTCCGAGAGGTCGGAAAGCAGACAGACAGCGAATCCCGAGGACATCGATCCCCTTTGCTCTCACGCGACGAACCGTGCAGGAGTCCGCTCAAGAGAGTCCGGCGCGGGCCTCGCCGAATCGCCGGGCAGGCTACGATTGAGTTCTCCAGAGGTCAACCCGCCAGTTCCGCTTCCAACCGAGGCGGCATGACCTGACAAACGCTTGCGACAACCGCGCGATGACAAGCGGCGGTCCGGATTCGAGTTCCATTTCTGGATGAAGTTACAGTGCCGGGTTCATAATGCCCGCCCCAACAGAGCGAACCGCAGTGAGATCCCGACATGGCAAAGAGAAAAGCAATGAAGCGATCATCCTCACGAGGTCTTCCGTCAGAGGAAGAACTGCGTGAACTCCCACTGCGAGCAATTGTGGCCTACGCCGTCCGGGCTGGACGCCGCGTTCAGCCACTGTTCGACGTTTCCGACGATCGTTCTGACCGTGACAGGCATTTGCTCGCAGTCGAGCGTGCATTGACGATCGCTGAGTCGTACGTCACGTCGGACGAAATTGAGGACGCTTACGACGCCTACGCGAACGCCGCCTACGCCGCTGGCCATGCCGCTGGCAACGCCGCCGGCGCCGCTGCTAATGCCGCTGGCTATGCTGGTTACACAGTCGGCAATGCCGCCGCAGCAGCTGTCAATGCCGCCGGTCACGCTGACAACGCTGCCAGCGTGGCGGGATCACAAGACGAGTTTACTGCCGCAGCGAGGCAGGACTTTGAACGACTGAAGGCACGTCGTCTCGGGAAGTATCCCGAACCGGGGCAGGCGTTCTCTCTTTCGACTCGTAGCTTCCTCGGAAAACTGTGGCCGAATGGCGAACCGGACTGGTATCGGTCGGCGCTGCGGAAGATGCGAAAGACGTTGAAGGAAGCTGCTGCCGCAGAACAGTCGGAGCCTGCAGTCTCAACGACTTCGTCTGCTGCCGAGAACGCAAAGGCGTCAGCCGAGAAGCCCGACGAAGTCAAACGCGAGATCAAGTCGATCTGGAAGCGTCTCGAAGAAATCAGCGGGGCTCCCGAGCAGATTGACGATCTCAAAGCGGCGATTTCAGAACTGACCACGAGGGTCGGTGAGATCAGCTCGAAGGCCGCGATTGGTAGGTTTCAACAGATGGCACGCGACGCGCTTATGGAACAGGCTGAAACTCTGACGCGGATGCAGAAACAGCAGAGCGACCTCCAGAAATCGCTGACGGAGATGCCCGAGCGGATCGAGGCTGCGAAACAGAGCGTCACCGACCTGCAGGGGCAGCTTGAGTCTCGAATCAGCGAACAGTTCAGTGGTGTCGAGGAGCGGCTCGCGAATTCTCGGGAAGAGATCAACAAGGCCGTCGCGAGTTACGAAGAGGCCGTCACGAATGCGCTCGGAACGCACGAGGCGGATCAATACTGGGAGACGAAGGCAACTGGTCACAAGAAGCAGTTCAAATGGTGGGCAATCGGAGCTGGCTGCCTGGCAGCGGGCGGACTGACTTTGGCGTGGTGGCTTTGGTGGTGTTTTCTGCGAGAAATCACTGACTTGCATCCTTGGAGTGTTGGACTTGCCGCCTTCACCGTGACTGTAGCGCTACTGATCCTGCGGCTACTGACGCGGATCGCAATGAGCAACCTTCATCTCGAGACTGAGGCAGATGAGCGGATCGTCCTGATGAAATCCTACACGCGTCTGTGCATAGACGATCGCCTGACGCCAGAACATCGCGCGCTGGCACTGCACGCATTGTTTCGACCGTCAACAACCGGGCTGGTCAAAGAAGACGCCGTCCCACCCTCGATGCTCGACCTCGCGACGCGGATTGCTGGTCCCGGTAAGACCGGATCGTCGTCGAGCGGCTGACGATTCCTTGCGAGAAGAAAGCCGCATCATGGTGACGGCATTGCTCTGCGAGGGTGAGCTGAGATCGGCAGAGGGCGGGTGCCCAGACTCTGAGCGAACGTGGCGACTTGAGGCTGCGAGGTTCGAGATGGTGCCTACTCGGGGCGTCCATTCTCCGCCGGTTTTCGGCCTGCGATGAGCGCCTTGGCCTGTCGTACATAGCGGCGGCCGAGGAGTTCGTATCCCGGCTTTGTGTAGTGCAGGTCGTTGCGGAGCTTGCCGGCCTTTTCCTTGTCGTTCAGATCGTCGCAGTCGACCCAGGCGCCTCGCGGGTCTTTTCTCGCCAGAGACACCTGAGCGTTGCGGACGGCTTCCCATTCCGCGTCCGTTCCGAAATCGCTGAGCCTTCCGATGACGAAGTTCATTTCCGGCTGCTTCAGGTCGCGACGGAGATTCGCAATCAGTGTTGCCAGGGCTTCTTCGTACGCGGCACTCAGTTTCTCACGAGCATCCCGCTCGCCCTGCATCCAGCAGAACGTGACGGACGTCGGCTGCGGATGCTTCTCGATGATGGCCTGAAACTGCTTGAGGATTGGTTCGTAGTAAACCGTGCCGTCAGACGTCGACTTCAGTCCGTGCTTCTTCGCGATCTCGTTCCACTGCTCGACCCACAAGCGAATCGGTCGCCCGCCCTGAGCCACTTTGATGTACGGCACGTCGGCGTCTGGAAACAGCTTCGCCGCTTCCTGCTCGAACCCGGCCTTCGGATTCATTCCCGCCATGTTTGACTGCCCGGACAGAATGAAGATGTGGACGGGTTTGTCTGCGGCGTCTGTGAGACCACTCATCAAAGCGAGAACAGCAAGAACGAGTATGGGACGAGAGTGCATGGCGAGTTCTCCAATGGAAGATGCGGCATTCGTTGATAACGGGAATGAGAAACGCGGTCGGTGTGTGCAACCCTTTCAAGGTTGATGCGTCTGGTTCTGAGTCCCCGGATTGCACCTTGCAACCTCGACGACTCCAGCTGCCCGGCCTGCCTCCAATCGAACGATCGAGGGCTGCGTTGTGAAAGCGCGTTGAGGTTTTGATGGAACAGGGAAGTCTGCGATCGTGTCGAAAATAAGCTCCCGACTTCATCAATTCCATTCGCCCCAACATTTCCGTCGGGGTTCCCGTGCCAATCAGCACGCGAATTCGACCGCCAGCCCGTTCTGCCCCGTCAACCCGCCGCGCCGCAGCGGGCTGGCGGTCGAAATTAACCATTCTGCTAACCGTCAAAACCCAGTGCTGAAGCACGGGGCGAATGCATCACAATTCCCAATCGGGAAGTTGTTTCCGACGCGATCCCGATGCCGTCCTCAAATCGCTGGTCGAGGATTCGGTACAGAACTTCGGCAGAAGTCCCGCCTCCGTCGCCAATTGGTAAACGCAGGCGGATTCCACGACGACAGATCATGCCTGGGCGTTACTAACGTGTTGGCGTCAGTGTGAGGTTTCGAAAGCTGAACATAGCGGCGTCGCTTCCGAGGAACAGTCGGAGGCCATTTCGGACCTTCCAGCGTTCCGGAGTCTCAGGAAAGTCATTGCGGCTTGTCTGCGAGAAGACGGTTCGATTCCCTGAGGAGACCGCCACGCCATCACGGCGAACGCGAATTGTCAGCGGAATCGTCCGACCACGTTTCATCAGCGATGCGGACAACAGCGGACGATCGAGACCGTCGATGCCGGACGCCGTGCTTCGGTCGAAGTACAACACGGATTGCACTCCCTCGCGAACGATGCCGACGACCAGTTCGCCCGTGCCGAGACTGCGCGTTACCGTGAACGACAGGTCGTATTCCTGAGGCGGGTCGACGGGTATTTCAATCCGAGCTTCACTGGTACGCGGCGAGATGAGCGCGCCATTGCTGGCAGACCAGCGGCCACGAATCGCGTGCTGATTGGTATCGATCCGGCTGATGAGATCGCCGTCGTGGTTCAATGGCCGAGCCGGGGCGGCCCCGGTTGACGACGACGTCCTGTTCGAGTTCCGCAATGCAACGCTCGACCGGGAATCGACCGTCATGGCTCGCGATGTTCGGTTCGGCTGCAGCTCAGCGTTCGTCAGGGCTACGAATGCCGGAGAGTCGTCCTTGCCGCGTTTTTTCAGAGACCGGTTTCGGTCTTCCAGCCACTTTGCGAATCGCGGTGTCGCCGTGTCGCGACCGGACTTTTTCAGCCTTTCGGCCTGCTGGACCAGCGTTGTCATTTCGCGAGTGTAGCTCTGCACGCGTTTGTCGAAGGCCGCCTGTCCGGCGACAGGAAATTTCGTCCGGCAAAGTTTGAGCAGGGCGAGGTAGAAATCCGGTCGGAGTTCCGGACGCTTCGCGTGGTGGCAAACGAGCGCCAGCGCCGCACACCTCGCCGCGTCATCCCACTTTTCCAGATCACGGTAGTAGACGGCGAGATCGTCCCATGCCTGGCCAGCCAGATTCGGAAACTTCTTCACAGCCTCGATCCAGACGATCTCGGCTTCGGCCTTACGGCCAGCGTTTGCCAGTGTCAGCCCCAGCCAGCGGTACCCGGAACCATTGCCGCCCCACGGGTCCATCTCCAGAGACGTCAGCAGAAATCCTTCAGCTGCGTCGTACTCCTGATACGACGTCAGCATGACGCCCAGCATGTAGTAAGTCGCCGGGTTCCCAGGATCGTTCATCAGTGCTTTCTGGTAGGTCTGCACGATCAGAAATCTCAGCAGTTTGGCACCGGGTTCTTCCGTCCGTTTCGATTTCTCAAACTTGCCGTATTCCGTCAGCATGGACGCCGCGGCTTTGAGCAACTGGCCAGAGCGTTCTTTATTCGGGCTCACGCGGCGCGGCGGGCCGAACTCGGAAAGATCGAGATTGGACAGAGGGATCGCAAAGCCGACATTCTCGGCATCGGAAGCCTTCAACGTCACAATGCCCAGGACGTTGCCGTCACGATCCGTCAGCGGCCCGCCCGAGTTGCCGGGATTCACCGCTGCACTGATCTGGTAGTAATCGACTCCTTCGATCTTCCGATCGATGCCGCTGAGCAGTCCGGCCGTGATCGTTCGATTCAGCACCATTCCCTGGCTGCCAGGATTTCCGATCGCGTAAACGCGCTGTCCGGGGACGGCCTTCGACGTGGCCAGCCTGGCCGGGATGAGCTTCGCACCGGGATGCTCCTTCAAGTCGATGCGAACAAGGGCCATGTCCTTTTCGGGGTGCATGGCGACGATTTGGACATTACTGAATTCAGCGGTCTCGATCCCGCCGCCTGTTTGAATATCCGCTTTGGCACGGAACGGAACCGGCGAAACGACAACGTGCGCGTTCGTCAGAATCAGCCCTTCGTCGTTGAGCAGAATGCCGGTGCCATGACTGGAAACACTGGTGAGTTCAACAACGGACGGCGAAACCTGTCGGAAGATCCTGACAGGTTCTTCTTCGCGACCGGGGCTGTCCTGAGCGGCCACCGACCGAAGCGCCATCAACAGAGCGAACACTGCACAAGCCGTTGGGAATCGCTGACCCATGATGCATTCTCCAGCTTGAAAGAGTGGAACGGGACAGAGGTTGAGTACCAGTTCCGAAGCAGAAATACAAGCATTTCGTAATGTCAATGTGCCCTGTGGCGATTGCCCTGCAGTCCGCCGTGCAGCAGACTGTCGCCAGTCACTCCGTCAGCGTTTGAGGATCAAGGTCCATGCCGAAGCGATCGTATTTCGTGCTGTTACTTGCCGGCCTGCTCATATCAGAGGTGTCTGCCGCGGAGTCCCGGCGGCCCAATATTCTGTTTGTCCTGACCGACGATCAGGGGTGGTGGGATGTTGGGATGCGGGGTAACCCGGACATTGAAACTCCGGTGATGGATCGTCTGGCCAGCCAGGGCGTCGACTTCACTCGGTTCTATGCGGCTCCGGTCTGCGCTCCGACGCGGGCGGGGCTGATGACGGGGCGGTACTGCTTTCGGACGGGGCTCTACAACACGCGGTTCGGCGGCGACACGCTGGGCATCGACGAAGTCACGATCGCTCAGATGCTCAAGCGGGCCGGTTATCGGACCGGCATCTTTGGTAAGTGGCATCTCGGCAAGTACGCGCCGTACCAGCCGCACCATCGTGGTTTTGACGAGTTTCTCGGGCACTATGCCGGGCACATTGACGAGTACGACTACCCGGACCAGCTTGTCCATAATGGCAAGCCGGTCGAAGCACGTAAGTATGTGACGGACCTGTTCACCGATGCGGCCATCGAGTTCATCGAGCGCGATTCCAAGCAGCCGTGGTTCTGTTACGTGCCGTTGAACGCGCCGCATTCTCCATTCGTTGTCGGCACCAGTCACGACGGGCAGGCGCGGGGCGACGCGCTGATCAACAAGTACCTCAAGAAGGGACTGGCTCTGCGCGAAGCTCGCATTTACTCAATGATCGATATCATCGATCAGAACCTCGGACGGCTGCTGAAACAGCTCGACGAACTTGGCGAAACGGAGAACACAGTCGTCCTGTTCATGACCGACAACGGCGGCGTCAGCAAGCACTTCAAAGCGGGGCTGAACGGCAACAAGGCCTCGGTTTACGAAGGCGGAGTGCGCGTTCCGCTGTTCGTTCGCTGGCCGGGACAGTTTCCGGCGGGCGCAAAGGTTGAGGCTCAATGCTCGCACGTCGATCTGTTTCCAACCTTCTGCGAACTCGCCGGAGTTGACGTCCCGACCGACCGGAAAATCGACGGCAGGAGTCTGCTGCCACTGCTCAAGGCCGGGAAGGGCGAACGGCATCATGAGTACGTCTATCACGCCTGGGATCGCTACTTTCCGAACCCTGACAACCGCTGGTCGATTTCAGATCCGCGCTGGAAGCTGCTCTGCCAGGTCGGCAAAGGTGCGACGGGATCGCGAAAGAACTGGCGGCTGTTCGATCTGCAGAATGATCCCGGCGAAAATAAGAACCTCGTCACGAAGCACCCCGAGATCGCGGAGCGGCTGCGGAAGGAGTTTGTCCGCTGGTTTGACGATGTGACGGACGGAGTCACTTACGAACCGGTGCCGATTCCGGTCGGGCATCCCGCCGAACCGTTGATCGAGATTCAGCCGAGCTGGGCGACGTGGCACGGCAAAAACATTCAGTACGTTTTTCGAGGTTACGACTGGGACACGATCGAAGGCTGGAAGACTCCCGGCGAGCACGCGGACTGGAAACTCGATGTCCTGCGGGGCGGACGCTACGCCGTCGAAATCAGTTACGGTCGACTGAGTCGCCATCGGGGCACGCTGCGGCTGCAGGCCGGCGATTCGTTTCTCGAAATCGATCCGCCGCCAACGCCCACCGCTGACGTCTTTGAGCGGGTGCCCGTCGGCACACTCGATCTGCACCCAGGTGCGGGCGTGCTGAAGGCGGAAGTCGTCGATGCTCAGGGCGACGAAGTGCTGCGGCTGAACCGGGTCTTTCTGCGACGCCTGGATGACTGACGGTTCAAGTCGCATCGCAATCGGGTGGTCGGGGCTGGAGCGAGGCACGAGTGAAGCTCGGAAAGTCGCCAGTGCCTGGGCCAGAAATAAGCATCGACCGGGGCTTCCTTCGCAAGCTCCGGCCAGCCGCAAACTACCAGGGAATCCAGAAAGCTCCGCGATGAAGTCTGCAGCCTTAGTTCTTGTGTCACTTTTCGTTCTGGGCGCGTCTCGGTCTTCGAACGCCGCCGATCGGCCGGACATTCTGCTGATTGCGGTTGACGACTTGCGACCGATGCTTGGCTGCTATGGTGACACTCGGATTTCGACACCGAACATTGACCGCCTGGCGGAGCGGGCCGTCGTGTTCGATCGAGCGTACTGTCAGTACGCGAAGTGTGGAACGTCGCGGCTGTCGCTGATGACGGGGCTGCGACCGGACGCGATTGGCGTTTTCAGCAACAACGAAAAGGACGTCGTCGACTTTCGCAATCGCCGACCGGATGCCGTGTCGCTGGCCCGCTGGCTGAAACGGCACGGCTATCACACGCAGAGCTTCGGCAAGATTTATCACGATGGCTGGGACTCGCCGAGCGACTGGTCGGTTCCGTCGTCGCCTGGGCGCGATCGCGAGATGTGGGAAGTTACCGATGAGAGCGATCCGACAAAGCCGACGACCATCGCCGAACGACTCGCCTGCCCGGTCATGCAGAGTCCCGACGTCGCGGACAATCATCTCTTCGCTGGCCGCATGACGCAGCAGGTGCTGCAGACGATGCGAACTCGAACATCCGACAAGCCGGTGTTTCTGGCCGTGGGCTATCGGCGTCCGCACCTTCCATTCGTCGCTCCGCAGCGGTACTTCGATCTGTATCAACCCGATGAACGCTGGCTGGCCGCGAATCCGCAGCCGACGCGAGATTCGCCCGTCATGGCCTGGTTCAACTCGGACGGCTATGTCGGTTCCGCGCGAAAGGTCGGTCTGACGATGCCGAATCCGCCGAACCGCGAACAGGCGATCGACTGGAACGGCTACGAAATGCGGAGCTATCTTGGCGTGCCGAATCACGGGCCGATTGAAACGAAGCTGCAGCTTGACCTGCTGCACGCGTACGCGGCCTGCATTTCGTATGTCGATGCTCAGATTGGGAAGCTGCTCGATGAACTGCAGGC
>Ga0070726_10000730_pt1 | contig 37632 bp, 30 predicted proteins | sample tdAd471_FD_67275 | JGI IMG/M metagenome (GOLD analysis project Ga0070726, IMG submission 67275) | Marine sediment microbial communities from the Atlantic coast under amendment with organic carbon and nitrate - tdAd47.1 | ecosystem: Environmental > Aquatic > Marine > Coastal > Sediment | place...
GACTATACCGACTATCTGTTCGTGGGCCAGTACCTGCCTTACTATATCTGTGACGGCTCGGTTACCTATCCGGGTGACGCTGCCCCATCCGGTACCTGTCAGGCACCAAATCTTTATGTGGCGTCAGAGACTGAAACAGAAGTCTGGACGCATGAGCTGCGCTTCAACACGCCAGATGACAAACGCGCACGGGCAACATTCGGTGGCTTCTACAGCGACCAGAAGCTGATCGAACGCAACGACTTTACTTACCCAGGTTCGCAGTTCGCGGAAAGCTTCACGCCGGGCGTGTTCGGCTGGCCACAAAACGGCCCACTGCCAGGCTCCAGCGTTAGCGACCCGAACCCAAGGCCGCTCGGGGTGATCTTCTTTAACGATATCACCCGCACCGACAAACAGGTTGGCCTGTTTGGTGAAGCAACCTTTGACGTGATCCCGGATACGCTTTCCATCACAGCCGGCGCGCGCTGGCACGATGTGGATGTGCGCCTGAAGGGTAGCGCCAACTCGTCCTTCTATAACTTTGGCGGCGAAGACGTGAATGCCTTCGGTACCAACCTGGACACGCAGTTTGACGGCACGCAGGTGATCAACGGCGTAACGGTTCCGAAGGGCGCAGAAGCCAAGGGCTGGGTATTCAAGGGTAACGTGTCCTGGACACCGAATGAGAACACGCTCATCTACTTCACCTATTCCGAAGGCTTCCGCCCTGGCCTACCTAACCGGCCTGCGGGCGCAGGTGGCGGTGCCGTACCAGCCGTTGTACGCACAGACGAAGTGACCAACTATGAGCTGGGCTGGAAACTGGACCTGTTCGACAATTCAGTGCGCTTCAACGGTAGCGCCTTCATTGTCGACGTCAAGGACCTGCAAACCACCATCTTTGACCCGACTGTGACGAACCTGTTCTTCTCGGATAACGCGGCAGACGCCAGGATCAAGGGTATCGAAGGCGACATCCAGTGGGCGTCGCAATCCATTCCGGGCCTGAGCGCCTTTGGTGCCTTCTCATTCCTCGATACCGAGGTGAAGGAACTGGTGGGTGCCAGTGTGGCCATTGCCCAGCCGGGCGAAGACCTCTCCTACGCGCCAAGCTTCCAGGGTAACCTGCGCGTGCGCTATGAATGGCTGATGGATAACGGCCTTGAGGCCCACATCCAGCCGGCGATCGCTTATTCCGGTTCGTCTTATTCGGACATCGTGCTGATCAACCGCGCCAAGCAGGATAGCTACTTCCTGATGAACCTGGCGTTCGGTGTGCGCAAAGACGGCTGGATGGTTGAAGTGTTCGGCGAAAACCTGACCGACGAGCGGGCACAGCTCAACAACAACCTGGTGTTCGACCGCGAACGGATAACCACCAACCGTCCGCGCACGTTTGGTGTTCGCTTCTCGTACGAATACTAATCCGGGCAACAGCCCAAAAAATTACCGAAGGCGCTCCGACTTGGGGCGCCTTCGCTCTTTCCCCTTCACGCTCAGCCGCTATAGTAGGCCCATGCAGGACATGTCCCACACAGAGGCGCTCAAACAGGCGCAAAAATTCATTTACGACGGGCGCTTCGATGAGGCCCTGAAAAGTCTGGACGGCGTACTTGATGCCGCGCCGGAGCATATCGACGCGCTCTATATGAAAGCCGTGTGCGAACGCTATGCAAACAATGCACACGCCGCCCTCGCAACATTGCAAACCCTTAAAGGCATCAGCCCTGATTTCGGCCGCGCACTGCAGGAAGAAGGCCATCTGTACCGCGCGCTCGGGAAAAACGCGGAAGCCCTTTCGGCCTATCAGCTTGCATGCCGCGCCAACCCCGCGCTGGTCGCCAGTTGGCAAGCGCAGGCAGACCTGCTGCAGGCAATGGGCCGCAACGGGGAGGCCGGGCAAGCTGCTGCGCAGGCAGCGCGACTTTCATCGCTGCCGCGCGAACTACAGGCCGTGACCAACTTCATTTATGAAGACAAGCTCCTGAAGGCTGAAAAGCTGTGTCGCGCCTTCCTGCGCGCAAACCCGAAGCATATTGAAGGCATGCGCTTGCTCGCCGACATCGGCGTGCGCTTTGGCGTACTTGATGAAGCCGAGTTCCTGCTGGAAAGCGCGCTGGCGTTCGAGCCTGAAAATGTGCAGGTTCGGCTTGATTATATCGCGGTCCTCCGGAAGCGGCAGAAGTTCGACAAGGCGCTTGAGGAAGCCAAAGCGCTCCATGAAAGCGATGTGGAAAACCCCGTGTTCCTGAGCCACTATGCCGTTGAAAGCCTACAGGCCGGGGACTATGACACGGCGCTTGAGATGTTTGACCGCATCCTTGAAAAGCTGCCTCATGACTCCACCACACTGACGTCAAAGGGCCATGCGCTCAAGACCATCGGCAGGCACGACGAAGCCGTGACCTCTTACCGCGCAGCCTTCGCAGCCCAACCAAGCCATGCCGACGCCTATTACGCACTCGCGAACCTCAAGACCTACCGGTTCGAGGACGCCGAGATTGAGGCGATGGAGCAACAGATCAGCAGCGGTGCGCTGTCACTTGATGGCCGCATCCAGCTGGAGTTCGCGCTGGGCAAAGCCTATGAGGACCGCAAGGATTATGACCGCTCCTTCCCGCACTATGAGGAAGGCAACGCACTGAAGCGCCATCAGTGCCGCTACAAGGCAGACCAGATGCAGGAAGAGCTGGAAACGCAAGCCAGTGTCTGCACCAACGAGCTTTTTGAACTGCATGCCGGCCATGGCTGCCCTGCCCCAGACCCCATCTTCATTGTGGGCCTGCCGCGCGCGGGCTCCACGCTGCTGGAGCAAATTCTGGCGTCCCACAGCCAGGTTGACGGCACCATGGAGCTGCCGAACATCCTGTCGCTCGCGCACAAGCTGCGGGCGCAGAAAAGCGTGCAGGCAGAAGACGGCTACCCGAAGAACCTGTGGCACCTGGGCGCGGATGAGCTGCGCGCCTTTGGCGAAAAATATGTTGAGGACACGCGTATCCACCGCGCGGGGGCGCCCTTCTTCATTGATAAAATGCCCAACAATTTCCGCCATATCGGCCTGATCCAGCTGATCCTGCCGAACGCCAAAATCATCGACGCCCGCAGGGACCCAATGGCGTGCTGCTTTTCAGGCTTCAAGCAGCTGTTCGCTGAAGGCCAGGAATTTACCTATGGCCTCACAGAGATCGGCCGCTACTACCGCGACTATGTAGCGCTGATGGACCACTGGGACAGCGTACTGCCCGGCAAGGTGCTGCGCGTACAATATGAAGATGTCGTGGCGGACCTAGAGCGCCAGGTGCGGCGTATCCTGGATCATTGCGGCCTGCCGTTCGAGGACGCCTGCCTGGAGTTCTTTAAAACCGACCGGTCTGTTCGCACCGCCAGTTCCGAACAGGTGCGCCAGCCAATCAACACCAAGGGGCTTGAACCCTGGCGGCCATTTGACGCCCACCTGGGCCCACTGCGCGATGCGCTGGGGCCGCTTGCGCCGCCCATAGATAGCTGACCAGCAACTTTATGCGCGGGCGATATTCAGGAAGTTGATATGCTTGTCATATTGGCTGAGGATATCGTGGATCAGCTGCTCTTCCGTGAAGCCATACACACAATATTCCTGGCTGCCTTCCAGCAGGTGAACCTCCGCCCGGTAGAAGCGTTTGGCGCTTTCCTCCTGGCGGATATAGGCGAAATCCGGCTGCATCAGACGCCGGGCCTCAACGGCATAGCGGAAGTCTGTTTCATCCCCATGCAGGATCTTGATTTCCGTACCACCGGCCAGGATTTCCACTTTCGCGTCATGGTCGCTGGCCTGTATTTCTGTCGCCACTTTCTTGAGCGCCGGGCGCACGACATCTTCCATGAAGGCATCGATTTCCGACTTGCCCGGATAGGACATCAGCGCGTTCAGCCTCTGCTTCCAGGAAGCGCCCTTGCCCACAATCTGAACGTCCGGCACCGCAGAGGCGCCTTTCGCTTTCGCCGCTTCCATGCGCAGACCTTTCATCAGGCCGAAGCAGGCCACAATAATCACAAAAGTGAAGGGCAGCGCCGTGGTGATGGTTGCGGCCTGAAGGGCGGCAAGCCCACCGGTGAGCATCAGCACGGCCGCCACAACACCTTCCGCCACAGCCCAGAAAACCCGCGGCCACAGCGGCGGGTTCATATGCCCGCCCGACGTGATCGTATCGATCACCAGCGAGCCGGAATCAGACGATGTCACGAAGAAGGTGATGATCAGGAAAATCGTGATGAAGGAAACAATGCTGGAAAACGGCAGCTGTTCAAGGAAGGCGAACAGCCCAAGGGGCAGGTTGTTGGCAACCACATCCGCAATACCCGCACCCGCCGCTTCGAACGACAGCGCGCCGTTGCCGAACGCCGTCATCCAAACAAAAGTGAAAACCGAAGGCACCAGCAGCACGCCAAAGACGAATTCACGAATGGTGCGCCCCCGGGAAATACGGGCGATAAAGATGCCCACAAACGGCGACCAGCTGATCCACCAGCCCCAGTAGAACAGGGTCCAGCTGCTCATCCAGGCATGGTCACCATTATAGGCGTTCAACCGGAAGCTACGCTCAACGATCGCGCCGATATACTGGCCAATATTCTGAACGAAGCTGTTGAAAAACAGCAGCGTCGGACCAAGCACGATCACAAACCCCAGCAACAGAAGCGCCAGCACCATATTCAGTTCAGACAGCCGCTTGATACCCGCATCAAGGCCGGAGACAACGGAAATCGTTGCGCAAGCCGTGATCACCGCGATCAGGATGGCCTGCACGTCCGTGCCCACAGGCACATCGAACAGATGGTTAAGCCCCGCGTTCACCTGTGACACGCCAAAGCCCAGCGAAGTGGCCACACCAAACAGCGTACCCACAACCGCGAGCACATCGACCCCGTGCCCGATCGGGCCGTGGATGCGTTCCCCCAGCATCGGGTAAAGCGCCGACCGGATCGTCAGCGGCAAGCGGTGCCGATAGCTGAAATATGCCAGGATAAGGCCCACAATGGCATAAACCGCCCAGGCATTGATGCCCCAGTGGAAGAAGGTGATCAGCATGGCTTCCTTGGCAGCCTCAACAGTACGCGGGTCTGCGTCCTGCGGCGCCAGATAGTGAGTGATCGGCTCCGCCACGCCGAAGAACAAGAGGCCAATCCCGATGCCTGCCGAAAACAGCATGGCGAACCAAGACGGGAAGCTATATTCGGGCTTTGCGTGGTTGGGCCCCAACCGCGTTTCCCCGTGCTGACTGAAGGCCAGATACAGGCAAAAGACCAAAAACCCTGTCACGGCCAGCATGTATATCCAGCCGACCGTTTCCGAAATCCATAGCTGCAACGAAGAAAACAGGGCCGCAGCATCCTGGCCCGCGATGATGGTGCCAATCACGATCAGCCCGATCGCGATGGCCGCCGGGAAGAAGACTGGCGGGCATACACCGGCCCAGGTACCAGTCTGGTCTTTTTCTTTCATCGCAAACATCGGGGAACCACCTAAATCATTCGATTTCAAATATTTACAAGGCCATCAACGACACAGCCAAAACAAAAGGAAACAGCCATATTTCTGCTATATGGGCCTGTTTCCGTTTCCTGCTACCTAGTCATAACCATTTGAATTCGATAGAACAACCCCCGCCCCGCAAATGGCGGAACGGGGGCAAGCATTCCCAGTGGTATTACAGCCCTGTTACGCCGCCTTCGCGGGCAGGAACCAATCGCGCAGGTGCTCAATGATGTCCGTCGTCAACCGCTCAGCAATAGCTTGTTCGCGCCAGAAGGGGTTCATGAACACGCACCGGATCAGCACCAGCCGGTCGTCATCCAAGACGCCGCCATAGGCGCCCACATGGCGCTCGATCACCTTGGCGTGCGCCTTGCCCGACAGCGTGGTTTTGGAAACGGAAAATTCCGGGCAGGCAACGAAACGGTCAAACACGGCTTCCGTGGCGGCATTTGAGGCCTTCAGACTCATGCCCTCATGCGCCAGCGAATAACAGAGGATGTTGGTCTCAGAAGGGTCCAAGGGATGCACGAACGGCAACTCAGCGACCAGCTTTTCCCGGAACGCCCGGCAGGCCAGAATGGTTTCCGCGATCACGCCGCCAAGGCCGGACGTGTCGAACCCCATGGTCTTGCCCGTGAGCCATGTGGCAGCCGCTCCGGCGGCAGAGCGCGAGCCTTCAAGCGTGGTCGACCATTTGTCCGGCACCTCCAATTGGCGCTCAAGATACGGTGCCTTGAAACTTGAGACCGCATAAGCCTGTTCGTCCTTTGTTATAATCGCCCCGCAGCTATAGGGCACATAGCCCAGCTTATGGGGGTCGATGGTGACGGAATGCGCCTGCCCGATGGCCGCCAGCGCCGCGGTGTTCGCGTCACTCAGCGCGCTTGAGGGCTCCCCGCGCAACAGGCTGCACAGAAAACCGCCATAGGCCGCATCCACATGGTGCCATATGTCCCAGCCCTCGCGCTCTCGCACTGCATTCAGCACGGCCTGCACCTGATCCACGGGGTCGATCTCGCCAGTTTCCGTGGTCCCGGCAACCGACACCACCATGCTGATGGGGCGCGTCTCCTGCTTAGCTTTCTGGATCAAACCCGCAAGCGCTGTCACATCCATTTTGCCGCGCGCGTCCAGCGCCACGGGCCAGAAGGCATGCTCGCCATAGCCAAAAATGTTTGTCGCCTTGGTCCAGGAAAAATGCTTGTTCTCCGGCACCAGCAGGATTGGCCCGCGATAGGGCTGGGCAAACGCCCGTGTCATGCGCTCGCCGAACTCATAAGGGTTTGTGGCCACGCCGCTATAGCTGCGGAGGTCGTCAAGCGGCACATTGTGTTCGGCCAGCAGTTCTGCGAAGCGCTTCCAGCCCATATGGGCCGCAGAAAAAAGGTCAAGCTTAACGCCGCGCTCTTCCGCGAGATAGAGCGCCAGGCTCAGCCAATGATCCTGCCGGAAACGGGCGCGCCAGACGGCCTCGAAGTTCGCGACCGTGCCGCCCCCGGTGATGTGGCCTGTGGCGCGGGTTGGGTCAAACCCCATCATTTCTGCCAGCATGGCGATGACCTCGGCCTCCACCTTCTGGCCCACTTTGGAGGCGTCGCGGCTGGTGTTGTTGGGGTTATGCAACAGCATGGCGAAATGGCCCATCAGCGCCGGCAGCGTCAAGTCAGACACCATGTGGCCGATATAGCGCGGCGTAAACTTGGGAAGCTCATCTTCAAGAAGCTCGGTCAAGTCTTCAAGCCCCGCGATCATGCGCTCGCGCGCCTCAAGATAGGCGGGTGTCCGGCGTTCGGTTTTCACAGACACCGGCGCGTCACCGGGGAACAGGTCTTTCCGCCACTGAAACCAATGCTCAAGGATCGCCTGGAATTCGGAACGCACCCAGGCTTCGTTTTCCGCCTTGGGGCCAAGAAAAAAGGCCTTGTAGGCCCCGCTTGCTTGATCGGTCGTCATGCTTGTCACCACATAGTTTCACTTGTAACCATGTGGTTTTCTACTTCACTTCTCCTCAGCGAGTGTTGACCGAGGTCAAGTCGCAACCAATTTCCCGCTGGATCAGGCACCAAAATTCAATATAGTGAACAAAAGCCCGACAAGGACAGAAGCATGACACGCAATTCGCCGCCCGACGTGGGCCAGAAAATCAAGTCGCTGAGAACGGCCGAAAAGCTGACGCTGGACGGCTTGGCCAAAATGTCCGGCGTGTCGAAATCCATGCTGTCGCAGATCGAGCGGGGCCTCACGAACCCAACACTTGGCACGCTCTGGAGCCTGACTCAGTCGCTGGGGATCGATATCGCGTCGCTTCTGGATGACGGCGCAGGCGAAACGCCAGGCGGGCCTGAAATCAAGCTCACCAAAGCCTATGAAACGCCAGAGATACAAAGCGCCGACGGCCGCTGTACGCTGCGCATTCTGGGGCCGATTGATCTGGTAAGCAAAACAGAATGGTATGATATGCGCCTGGAGGCTGGCGGCATCCTCGAATCAGAGGGCCACGCCAGCGGCACCATGGAGCATCTGACGGTGCTTGACGGCGCGCTCAGCGTACGTATCGGCACCCGCGTGCAGGAAATTGAAGCCGGCGACACGGCGCGCTATCAGGCGGACGTGCCGCACTTTATTGAAAATAAAGGGCAAAATCCCGCCCGCGCCCTGATGCTGGTTCTGGCGCCATAAAAGCACAGTATCGCGGATTATATTGGCTATTGACCAATATATTGAACAATGTATTTAACATATCGAACTCAGCCGTCACCCTGAACTCGTTTCAGGGTCCATTGGCAAACCCCACTGGATACGGCAATAATCTTGGGCATGGATGCTGAAACAAGTTCAGCATGACAAGTGGTATTTCAGGAGGACTTTGGGCATGACCGATCGCTATACAGCGTATCTTCAGGAACAGTTGGCAGAGGTAAAAGAAGCGGGGCTCTATAAGAAAGAGCGCGTCATCACCACGCCGCAGTCATCTGCCGTGCATGTGGAAGGCAGTGGCGATACTGATTTCATCAACTTCTGCGCCAACAACTATCTGGGCCTTTCCAACGACCATATCCTGGTCGAAACCGCCAAAAAGGCGCTGGATGAGCATGGCTACGGCATGTCGTCCGTACGTTTCATCTGCGGCACACAGGATGTGCACAAGGAGCTTGAAGGCAAGCTGGCGAAATTCCTGAAAATGGAAGATGTGATCCTTTACCCAAGCTGTTTTGACGCCAACGCTGGCCTGTTTGAAACGCTGCTGAGCCCTGAGGACGCGATCATCTCAGACGCGCTCAACCACGCCTCCATCATTGACGGCGTGCGGCTTTGCAAGGCCAAGCGTTTCCGCTATGCCAACAACGATATGGCCGAGCTGGAACAGTGCCTGAAGGACGCGCAGGATGCGCGCTTCCGCCTGATCGCCACAGACGGTGTCTTCTCCATGGACGGCATCCTGGCGAACCTGCCTGCCATCTGTGACCTGGCGGAAAAATACGACGCCATGGTGATGGTGGACGACAGCCACGCCGTGGGCTTCATTGGCGAAAGTGGCGCGGGCACGCCAGAGCATTTTGGCGTGCAGGACCGGGTTCACATCATCACCGGTACGCTTGGCAAGGCGCTGGGTGGCGCGTCCGGCGGCTATACGGCAGCATCTGCTGAAATCGTGGACTGGCTGCGCCAACGCTCCCGCCCTTATCTGTTCTCGAACACGCTGGCGCCCGTGATTGCGGCGACAAGCGTGAAGGTGCTGGAGCTTCTGGAAGAAGGCTCTGAGCTACGTGACCGCGTGCATGCGAACTCACGCCGCTTCCGCGAGGGCATGGAAAAGCTTGGGTTCACGCTTGCGGGCGCTGACCACCCGATCATCCCTGTGATGCTGGGAGACGCCAAGCTGGCCGCCGACATGGCAGACAAGTTGCTGGGTGAAGGCATTTTTGTCATCGGCTTCTCCTTCCCGGTCGTACCGAAAGGACAGGCGCGCATCCGTACGCAGATGTCCGCGGGCCACACGCCGGAGCAGATCGACCGTGCGGTCGAGGCATTCGGCAAGGTAGGCCGCGAACTGGGTATTATCAGCTAAAGCCCAAAAGGGCACATGTGAGGGAAAAAGGCCATGAAAGCACTGGTCAAAGCAAAAGCCGAAACCGGCATCTGGATGGAAGACGTGCCGATGCCGGAAGTCGGCCACAATGATGTTCTGGTACGCGTCAAGAAAACCGCCATCTGCGGCACTGACGTGCATATCTATAAATGGGACCAGTGGGCGTCCCAGACCATTCCGGTGGGCATGCATGTGGGCCACGAATTCGCGGGCGAGATTGTGGAGCTGGGCTCTGAGGTCAAAGGCCTTGAGATTGGCCAGCGCGTGTCGGCTGAAGGCCACATCACCTGCGGTCACTGCCGCAACTGCCGTGCGGGCCAGCGCCACCTGTGCCGCAACACCGAAGGTATTGGCGTGAACCGTCCAGGCGCGTTCGCGGAATATATCTCTGTGCCTGCGGTGAACATCTGCCCGCTGCCGGATGGGGTTTCAGACGAACTGGGCGCGATCCTTGACCCGCTCGGGAACGCAACCCACACGGCGCTGTCGTTCGACCTTGTCGGCGAAGACGTGCTGATCACCGGCGCAGGCCCCATCGGCATCATGGCGGTTGCCATCGCCCGCAAGGTGGGCGCACGCAATATCGTGATCACGGATGTGAACGACTTTCGCCTTGATCTGGCGCGCAAGATGGGTGCCACCAAGGCCGTAAATGTGACGACAGACAGCCTTCGTGACACCATGGCGGACCTGCATATGACCGAAGGCTTTGACGTGGGGCTTGAAATGTCAGGCGTGCCGCAGGCGTTTGGCAACATGCTGGAAACCATCAACCACGGCGGCAAGGTTGCGCTGCTGGGCATCCTGCCTGAAGGCTCCGGCATCAACTGGAACCATGTGATCTTCAAGGGGCTTGAGATTCACGGCATCTATGGCCGCCGGATGTTCGAGACCTGGTACAAGATGATCGCCATGCTTGAAAGCGGCCTCGACATGAGCCCGATCCTGACCCACCGGTACGGTGTGGACGATTTCCAGAAGGGCTTCGATGTGATGTGTTCGGGCCAATCCGGCAAGGTGATCCTGGACTGGGCAGCTTAAGCTTCAGTGGGTTCAAAGCGGGGCGGCCTGCGGGCCGCCACCAGCCACCTGGGCAAGTAGAATAAATCCAGCTTCCCTGCTCATGGGGCTATTTCCCCTATTCCCAAGATGGTCCTGCTATGTCACAAGAGCGTGGCTCCACCGAAAGACCATGGCAATGCAGACCTATCCCCCAAACGCCTTTCTGACCGGCCTTATCCTGGTATGCAACACGGTGCTTTTCTGGGGCATCCTGCCCATCGCACTGGTGTTTGCGCTTGAACTGCAGGACGGGGTGACGATCACATGGTTCCGCTTTCTGGTAGCCGCCATTGTGGTTGCAGGCATTCAGGCGTGGCGCGGCAAATTGCGACAGTTTTGCAGCCTGACAGGGCGGGAATGGCTGATGCTCTTGTTCGCGGCCATCTTCCTGATCGCAGACTATGTGCTGTTTATTTATGGCCTGACCTACCTTGAGCCCTCTGCCATGGCGGTCTTCTCCCAGACCACGCCGGTGTTTCTGGCACTGACAGGCGTGGTGTTTTTCCATGAACGCCTGAACCGGTTCCAGACAGCCTGTTTCCTGGCACTGTTTGTCGGGCTGGGCCTCTTTTTCAATGCCTCGATCGCTGATCTGGATTTCGGACAGGAAGGCTTTATGGTCGGTGTGTTGATTGCTGTCTCAGCCTCCTTCATCTGGGCGCTATATGCGGCCCTGCAGAAAAAACTGATCGGCAGGCTGTCATCAGCCAATATCCTGTTGTTCATTTATCTTGCCGCCGTTGTCAGCTTGCTGCCAATGTCTGATCTCTCAAGCTTTGGCGCGCTTGAGAGATCAGACTGGATGATCATCACCTTCTGCGCGTTCAACACGCTTATTGCCTACAGCACCTTTTCGGAAAGCATGAAATATTGGCCGTCCACCCACATCTCCAGCGTCGTGGCGACGACACCGGTCGCAACCATCATCGCAAGCTATGTGGGGCACCTGCTGTGGCCAGACGTGATCCGCTTTACCAACGTAAACATGCTTGGCTGGATTGGTGTTCTGGTGGTTCTGACGTCAGCTGTTGTTTTCAATACCCGTCCGCGGCGTAAAGCGGAAGTCGCTGTACTGGGCCAGGACTGTATAGAATAAGCGCCTACACCAGCGGAAGCGGCTACTGGTCCTGCTGCCAATAGCGGGCAAGCACGTTGTGCCTCACCGTCTCAAGGCTTTCGTTGGCCGCTATCAGCCGGTCGATCAACTCGTCACTTGTTTTCAGCGAACAGCCAATGGCAACGGATGCTTCCTGCAGCACATAGGCCACGCGAAACTCTTCCTCACGTCCGGTTCGCGCCAGCAAGGTTTTCGACATCAGCAGGCCTGACATGAGAAGATCGCCCCGCCCACGCGCGAGCAGGTTGAAGCCGTCCATATCACTGTCCACTTTGACAATGGTGATGTTGGGGAAATCTTCCAAGCGCTTGCTTGTTGCCTCTGCCGTGCGCGACAGAAGCACATTGCCTTTTATGTCTGCGTCCGTCTCATACTGGCGCGGATCGTCCGCGCGGGCATAGAAGGCTAACCCGCCACCGCCATAAAGCGGCTTGACCCATTTAAAAAGCGGGGCGCGCTCTTCGGTATAATTCATGGAAAAGAGACAAACATTGGCGTCGCCCTGCGCCTGAGCGAACGCGCGGCGCCACGGCATGATCCGGATGTCATATGCGAACCCCGCGCGGCGCATCATCTCATGAACCAGTTCAACGCTGGCGCCTACAATGGCTCCGGTTTCATGGTTGCTATAGTTGAAGGGCGGATTCTGTTCCGTCAGCATCAGAAATTTCGGCGGGTCGCCAGCTTCATCCGACTGACCGGCATCCGGCAAGATACCATTCCCAAACGCAGGGAAAGCCGCCAGTTGACCTACCGACAGGCATAAAAATACACCGAGAACGCGCACAAACATGCATACATCCAATGTTTGGGCGACCTATGCCGCCACATACTCTGACCCCGGGTATCGGAAACCATACATCGCCTACATTACAGAAAAGTTAAACTGCCCATCTTGCCTTTCTGGCAAAGCACATCAACAGACCAATGTGGTCATCAACCATGGACATAAGCTTGATCCGTGCCATCTTATGATCAAAGAAACCATGGGAGGGACACTTCATGCTTCGACATATTTTGAAAGCCGCAATCGCAAGCGTGCTTTTGGCCTTCAGCGCCCAGGCGGAACAAACCGCCCTTGTGGGCGGCAGGCTCATTGACGGCTTCGGCCACCGTCCCATCGCCAACAGTGTGATCCTGATCAAGGACGGCGTGATCGAAAAGGTCGGCACCAAAGAGACGCTCAAGGTACCCGAAGGCTATAATGTTGTGTCCACCGAAGGCATGGACCTGCTGCCTGGCCTGTGGGAAAGCCATGCGCACCTGATGCTGAACGGTCATGCGGATTATGAGCATTGGGACAAGGCCTACATTAACCGCCTGGCGGACGAGATTATGCCCGCAAGCGCCGCACAGCTGCTGTTGGCCGGCGTGACCTCCGCGAGGGACTTGGGCGCGCCCCTTGAGGCTTCCGTGTCCGTCAAGGCGCGCATCGCGTCGGGCGAAACGCCGGGGCCTAGGCTCTTTATCTCCGGCCCCTTCCTGCAGGATGAGCCCTACCCCGGCACGGAAGCCTTCCGCTGGGGCGTCAAATCGGTCTCCGAGGCTAGGGAAAAGGTGAAGATACTCCATGAAGCGGGCGTCGATATCGTCAAGCTGATCGACCAGGACAAGATGGACTATGAAGTGGCGAAAACCATCGTTCACCACGCCCACAAATACGGCATGAAGGTGGTAGCCCACTCCCACCGCCCTGATGAAATCCGCCGCGGGCTGCAAATTTGTGTCGATAATTTCGAGCATACGGGCCTCACGACCGCGCCTGAATATCCTGCTGACGTAATGGAAAAGCTGAAGGAACGCACGGCCACCGGCCGCGTGGCGGGCGGGCCTTTATATTGGACACCCACGGTCGAGGGCCTGTGGAACTTCCAATATACGGTCGACAACCCCGAAAAGCTGGACAGCAATTGCTGGCACCGCGGCCTGAAGGATGACACCATCGCGGATATCAAGCAGTCCATCCAGAACCCCGGCCAGCTTGGCTATACGCAGCTGACACCGCTTAGGCGGCCTACGCTCAAGCGCAAGATCGCACAGCTTCGGGAAGCGGGCCTTGTGTTCCTTGTGGGCACCGACAGCGGCATTCCGATGAAATTCCACTGCCAGAGCACCTGGAACGAAATGGACGTGTGGGTGAATGTGATGGACATCCCGGTGATGGATACCATCCGCGCCGCCACATACTGGCCCGCCGTGATGATGGGTGTGGCTGACAAACAGGGCACCGTATCCAAAGGCAAATATGCCGACATCATCGGCGTGAAGGGCGATGTGCTTCGCCACATCAACCTATTGTCGCGGGTCGACTTCGTGATGAAGGGCGGTACGGTTTATAAGTATGATGGCCAGGTCAACGAGGCCGCCATGGGGCCATTGGCCCTGACCAACTAAGACAACTAACCCAGATCAGCGGTCAGTCTGTAGAGGGGCTGGCCGCTATCACGGTACTTGCGCTCGAAGGCCGTCAGCGGATCGGTAGCCTCGAACTCTGCCACATCGGCCTTGAGCCCGACCACATCAAGCGCCACTTTAAACTCTTCCAGATACAGCTTCCAGTTCGAGCGCATCTCAAACACGCCACCCAGCTTCACCATATGGGGGAACACCGGCGACGCGTGCCAGCGCCGTTTCAGGTGAACCGATTTCGGGTAAGGGTTGGGGTACAGCACATAATGACGCGCCAGGCGCCAGCCCGCCGCCACGGCAAGGCGGTAAAAATCATTCAGGTCCGCCCGCATCAGCACAAGATTGTCACGAAACAGGGTTGGCCGTTCGCGCATGATCCGGCTTTCCGACTTGTCGATACCGATGACCCAGTGGTCTTCATGCTGTTCAGCGATCGTCCGGCTACTATCCCCCACGCCGCAGCAGGCATCCAGGATAAGGGGGCGCTTCGGCGCGTCATCCAGCCGCCTGCACACCGCATCAAACGCCCGCTTGGTGTGGTCTGCCACCGGTTTCCTGAATTCTGATTCGAGGTGTTTTTTTACAACCGATTCCAGATTTTCATGGATACCCGACTGGTTGCTGATAATTTTTTTTGAGGCCGAGATCATGCCATTTCCAACGCCTGTGCCACTCAAAACCGGCGCACATTAGCAAAAAGCGCCCCAGAATTCCAACTGCCAGTTACCCGATAAGCCACATTAAATACACGAGATTTCATGCCATCGAAAAATTTATCGATATTTTATATTTATTCAAAACGAAGCCAGTAAAAGCCCAAGAAAATCATCCATTTTTTATTATATTTTTCAAAAAAATAGGACCAAATATTGCGACGACGATATGTTTCGTTGATTTTTGACATCGAATTATTTTGCGATTCTTTCAGGCAAAGCTCGCTCGGCCACAAAGAAATCGCAAACCGGCACGGGAACAACCGACCGGATTTCCATCAGGCAAATGAAGATACACGCCGGTTTGACCGGCAAGGGACGAACCTGTTGTTTGATAGGATGAAGTAAACGTGTTCAAAAAATTGCTAACTCTGGGTTTGGCGCTTTTCCTCCCGGCCTGCATGGGCACCGGCGAAGGCATGGGCCCTGTTGCATCCCTGAGCACCCTTGCGCCCAAATCCGCCATGCCCGCTGGCACAAAAACAGCCGCGCCGCAGGCCTTTTCAGAGTTTTGTGCGCGCAACCCTGGTGAATGCAAATTGCCTAGCACAGATGCGGTGCTTGGCGACGTTGCCTCAGCCCACGCGGAAACCAAAGCGCTGGTCATTCCTGAAGATGAAAACGGCACAGATGTTTGGAAAAGTCTGAGCGATGTCGGCCCGGGCGACTGCGAAGATTTCGCCCTGACCATGCGCCGCATCCTGCGCGGCCGCTACCCCGCATATAGTGGCTCGTTCCTTATCGCCACGGCCTATACGGAAGAAAGCCAGTATCATGCGGTCCTGACGGTTGAGACCTCAGACGGCACGCTTGTCTGTGATATCCGCTTCCCTGAATGTGCGCCATGGGAGCAGTTCCCCTATCAGTGGCGCATGCGCGAAGTAGCGGGCGCGGATCATTGGCAGGAACTCGGCCCCGTCCGCTACCTGCCACAAACGGCAACGGCGTCTTCCGGCCGCTAATATCAATTACCCCCAAACTACCCTCAGGCATACGGGTGGCGTTCGGCATAACGCCACCCGTTCTTCATTCATCACCCTTCGGGCGGCCCTGATACGTCTTCTCTGGCACGTCAATGCGGGCGTGAAATCTGGGCGTGTTCTGCATCGGCCGTCATTTTGGCAAAGGCCATCCGGTCAATATGCAGCAGGTTCCGGTGATCCCCCGCCTCCAGATAAAGGTCATCCTGGTCGTCAAGGCAACTGTCGATAATCATGGGCATGCCGTAGGCACTACCGCAGGCCGGTACAGCGCCCGCGTCACAGTCATCGAAGATACTGCAGGCTTCCTCTTCGGTGGCCAGCCCGAGCCGCACATGCGCCCGGTGGCTCAGCTCCTGCAGGTCCACATGATGCGATGCCGGCACAACGGCCATCATAAATCCGTGGTCCGACTTCAAGAGCACGCCTTTCGCCATGGCGTTTCCGGAAATATGGGCAGCCTGGGCGATCTTGGTCGCAACAACTTCCCTGTCATGGGGCATGATTTCATAGTCAATGCCATTTTGCTCCATATAGCGCTGGAGCCGCGGGGCAATAGTCATGATGGTCCTCCAAAATGTGGGTCTGAAAAGTCCCCATATGGGCATGGAGGTATGGGGGAGCGGCGCATTATAGCACAAGCACGCTTGCTTGGCTGTCGGATTCAACCGGCTTTGCCAACCCCAATCTCTTTATGGTTTTGCAGATAAACTTTTTGCGATACTATCTCGCCTAAGGGGAGAAAATCATGGCAATACATGATTGGCTTAACTGGGGCCTTCAAATCTGGCTGGCGCTTATGGTGGCGACGGTTGTCGTCAAGATGCTGCAGGGTGATATTGCCTTGACAGAAGCCATGGCTCACGAACACCAGGGTACATTGGCCCCTGAACGCGCCCAACTGTTTCTCATGTCCATCGGGGCCGTCGCCTATTACGCCTTCCAGGGGTTTTCGCTGCTGGGCACAGGCGCAACCAGCCTGCCTGACGTGGACGACACAGTGGTCACACTTTTTGCCGGCAGTAATGGCATCTATCTTTTCGGAAAACATACTTTTGCCAACAGGCGTTTACCATAGAAGGGGAGAATTTTCATGGACAGCGCACTCAAGGGGCCGGAATTTATCAGCCTTGTCACATTTGGGGTCTTAAGCCTCATCCTGCTGGGGTTTGCCGGCACCGTTCTTTATAAAATCTGGGTCGGCAAGATCGACATTACACAGCTTCTGGTGGGCAAAACCAAAGCCAGCCTGTCGCGCTTCCAGTTCCTGATTTTCACTTTTGTCATCGCGGGGCTGTTCCTGGCGCTGAGCATCGAAGCCGGTACCTTTGTCGATATTCCGGGCAATGTGCTGGTGCTTCTGGGCATCTCAGGCGCGGGCTATGCCATGGGCAAATCCATGTCCAAGCCGCCAGCCCCCACGAACCCTCCAGCCACCGACGGAGACGGCAAGTGACGATCGCGCGGCTCTTCAAGGGCGGCGCACCCCTTCTGGCGGCAGCCCTGATTGGTGGGGCTTCTTGGGCACAGGACAGCGAAGTCCCTGCTGCCACGCCTGAAAGAACGGCAGCCGCGCCTGCCGCCGCCCCGGATGCCGAGGCCGCGGTCTCAAGCGTCGACTGCGACAAGTCGCCCTTCATGGCCTGGAAGCCTGAAGACATGGGCGACCTGACGGGCATGATCACCCTGTGCCGCGTGGCCTATGCCGCGCGCTTCAACCCGCAAACCCGCAACCCGGACTGGGTGGTGGAAGTTTTGAACCCGCAGAACCTCAAGGGCACGGCGGATCGGGACGACGCTAAGTTCCAGGCAGACCCGGACCTTACGCGTATGAATGTGGAGACCCGCGCCACGCTATCTGACTATAAAGGCAGTGGGTATGACCGCGGCCACCAGGCCCCGGCGGGTGACATGAAGCGCAGCGACGAAGTGATGATGGAAAGCTTCTATCTCACCAACATGGCGCCACAGGTTGGCATCGGCTTCAACCGGGGCGCCTGGCGCAAGCTTGAAAGCGTTGCGCGAGGATGGGCGGAAAGCCGCCCGGGCACCAGCCTGATCGTGATCACCGGCCCCATCTACCATACAGATGCGGAAAAGCGTTTCATGGACAGCTCAAGCGGAGAAACCAAGGTCCGCATCCCTGATGCCTTCTACAAGATCGTTTTCGACACCACGCGGCGGCGGTCCATCGCCTTTGTGCTGGACAACAAGAAGCTGGATTATAACGCCTACAAGGACTCGCTGGTGACGATCCGTAGCATCGAGGACCAGACGGGCTATAATTTCTTCCCGCACTGGTCAGAGCGTGAATCCACCATTCAGGAAACAAATGTCGCCAACCTATGGCGCTAGCTGGCGGTGGGATTTCATTAAAAAGAAAGGGCGCTCCATTCGGGCGCCCTTTTCACTTTCAGCGTCAGTCTTCTGCATGGTAGCGGTCAATCCCGCCAATAACGGTGCGTAGAACCTTGGTGGCCTTGATGGTCACCGGGTCCACATCAAACAGATTAGCGTCCAGCACCACAAAATCCGCCAGATAACCTGGCTTGATCAGCCCCAACCTGTCTTCCTGATAGCTGGCGTAAGCGTTATTCACCGTATAGGCCCGAAGGGCATCCAGTACGCTGACCTTCTCGTCTGGTATCCAGCCGTCCGGGTTGGCACCGTCTGTTGTGCGGCGGGTCACGGCGGCATAAATGCCCATGATGGGATCAAGTGGCGCCACCGGCCAGTCTGACCCGAAGCTCACGCGCCCACCCGCGCGCATCACAGACCCGATGGCATAGGTGCCCTTAAGCCGGTCCTTGCCCAGGCGCTTTTCCGCCCAGCGGCCATCGTCAATCAGGTGGAAGGGATGCATCGAGGCTGTCACATCCAGTTCAGCAAAGCGCTTGATAGCGCTTTCCGTCAGATGCTGGGCGTGTTCGATACTGAAGCGGAGGTCCTTTCGGCCCGCCTGCTCGGCGACATTTTCAAAGATATCCAGAAGCTTGTCGTTGGCCTTGAAGCCGATACCGTGCACCGCCACATGCAGGCCCGCCTGCGTGCCACCAAGCACGCTCTCCTGCAATTCATCCATCGGCAAAAGCGGAAAACCAGATGTCTCAGGCGCGTCGGCATAGGGTTCGTACATCCAGGCCGTAGTGGATCCAAGCGCCCCGTCGACAAATCCTTTCAGGCCGCCCCAACGCAGCATGTCGTCGCCTCGGCCGTTTTCATCCACATAAGCCGCCATGCGCTGCCACTGGTCAAGCGGGGTGTAAGCATAAATCCTGAGCGCCAGCTCATTCTTCGCTTTCAAGCGGCGGTAGGCTTCCAATGACCGGTAATTATAGGCCATGTCACGCACCTGTGTGACGCCCATTTTCGCGGCATAGGCCATGCCCATACGGTAGACATCGTCCATGCGCGCGTCAGACGGCGCGGGCACCGCCCTGTCCATCATGAACATGGCGGCATCCTTCAACACACCCGTGGGGCGGCCATCTGCGTCGCGCACGATCACACCGCCTTCTGGGTCCGGCGTTGTCTCGTCGATCCCGGCCAGCTCCAGCGCTTTTGAGTTCGCAAGCACCATATGGCCGTCCAGCCGATTAACGGAAACAGGGACATCGCCTGTTAACTCGTCAATCCAGGTGCGATCCGGCAGTTCCCCGCCCCACAGTTCATGATCCCAGTTGCCGCCCAGTACCCAGGCCCCTTCGGGTGCGTTGGCCGAGGCCTCCGCGATGCGCCGGGTGAACTCCTCTGGCGTTGCAGCGTCGCGAAGCTGTACCTGCGTCAGCGTGAAAGAGCCTTCAAAGAAATGGACATGGTTGTCGATCAGGCCGGGCACGACAAACGCGCCCTCAAGGTCGATCACGTCTGTATCCGCGCCAATATGGGCCGCCATATCAGCTGACGATCCCACAGCCAAAATCCTACCATCCCTGACCGCAAAAGCTTCGGCGTCCACGCCCTCTGCCACGCCACCGGTCCAGACCTGGCCGTGGGTAAACACGCGGTCTGCGGTCTCGGCTTTATGGTCTTCTTGTCCGCAGGCGCCCAGAAACAAAAGGCAAAATGCCGCGAATACAGTTTTGAATGTCATAATGAAATCCTCCCCTGGCCGGTTACCCGTCACATCAGCAAACATGCCGGAAAACGGCCGAAATTGACCCAGAAACTCAAAACAGGAGCCGGATTTTAGCGTGCGCAAATGCGCCTAGATTACATAAAGGTAAATCGCCACAAAATGGCAGGCCGCGCCCGCCACCACAAAGACGTGCCAGACCGCGTGGGTATAGGGCACTTTCTTGAGCGCATAGAATATGGCACCCAGCGTGTAGGCCAAACCACCCGCGATGATCCAGTTGATGGCCACGCCCGGCAGGCGGTCCGCCAGTTCACCCATAATCAGGACAGCCGCCCACCCCATGGCCAGATACAGACCGAGTGAAAGCGGGCTGAACTTCTTGGCTGATTTGCGGACATAGGCCCGAGCCTTCAGCACTGTGCCCAGAAGCGCGGCGCCCCAGGCCCCCGCTGCCACCCACGCGCCCAACGAGACAGGCAGTGTGACAAGTGCGAAAGGCGTGTAAGTGCCGGCGATCTTGAAATAGATTGCCGAATGATCAAGCATCTTGAAAAAATCGCGCGCCTTGGTACGAAACAGGCTGTGATAGAGCGTCGAAGCAGTGAACATGAATACCATACAGCCCGCGTAAAGCGCGGCCGCTGTAATTTCCAGCGCGCCACCAACCTCCGCTGCCTTGATCACCAGGAACACCAAGCCGACAATCGCAGCCACCGCGGCCACACCGTGGCTGATCGCATGCGCGATCTCTTCACCCAGTGAATAATCCCTGCTCACGGTAGCAGTGCTCATGGTTCGGCTCCTTGCTTGCGTAAGATTAGACTGTAATGGCTTTTGCGCCCCGAGTATAGTGGGCAGCATAAGGTGGCCAACAGCTTACCAATATTTGGCGATGACCTTTTCGCGCAGCCCGTCAAGCACCGGCATTGCCGAACGGAGCTTGGCAAGCGCGGCAGCATCGGTGCCTTTGGCACAGCCCATATAGACCACCGACTTGCGCCACATCAGCTTCAGCTCCGGCTCCGCCAAGCCTTCGAGCTCCGCGCTTTTGCCGACATGCACAATGCCCGTCAGCCACAGATCGGCTCGGCCGCGTTCAAGCAGCCGCACCCCTACCCTGTCGGTTTCCACGGTCAGCATCCGGGCGTCGGGCCGGGCGGCAGCAAATGCGTTTGCGACCGCGTCACCGGATTTCACTACCACGATCTGGTCCTCGATGTCCGTCAGGCTGTGGAGCTTGATAGTCTTGTCATAGCCATAAAAGGCCCAGCCACTTTCAAACAACGGCCCGACCCATTCGAACAACTCTTCCCGGTCATGGGTCCGGTTGATGCCGTAAATACAGCTGTTCGGGTTTTCAAGCGCCCGGCGATAGCCACGGTGCCAGGGCAGCAGGGTGGTAGTGAACGGCACCTCTGCCTCAGCCATCAGGGCAACTACCAGTTCATGAGCGGCACCCTTGAGCACGCTGGTCGAGCCTTCGGCATAATTGAAGGGCGGATTGTCCTCCGTGATCAGCTGCAGTGTCTGCGCGCCTGCAGGCTGGCCTACAATCGCCAGCAAAATCAAAACAATGGTCGTCCGAACAGACATATAGTCCCCCATTCCTTCCTGCTCCCATACCATGGGGCCGGGTGGTTCAAAATTGTTCAAGCCCTGTCAATTCCGCGGCCCCATAATCAGGTGACGGCCACAGTCCGCCACGCGTGCGCAACCCGAAAGCGCCATGGACCGCTGAATTTCACTGGTCACCAGGCCAAGCATCCTGTCCACGCCTGCTTCGCCCGCGGCCGCCAGCGCATAAAGATACGGCCTGCCAAAGGATACAGCATTTGCCCCAAGCGCCAGGGCCTTCACCACATGGCTGCCGCGCCGGACACCGCCGTCAACGATCAGTTCCATCTTGTCACCGACCGCATCACGCATGGGCGCCACACAGTCAATGGGTGCGGCGGCACCATCAAGCTGCCGCCCGCCGTGGTTCGATATCATCACAGCCGTTGCCCCCGCGTCATGGGCGCGCACGGCATCCGCAGGCGAAAGGATGCCCTTGATGGCAAAGGGGCCGCCCCAGGCCTCGATCACCTTTGCTGCATCATCCCAGGTCACGCTATGGTCGAACTGACTGTTCACATAGCCGATCACGCCCATGGCGCCACCCGCCAGCCCGTCCTGACGGTGCGCCACATTGGCTAGGCGGAAATCGCTGTTTTTCAGCAAATTGAATGTCCATTTCGGGTGTGTCATAAAGCTGCCAAGGCTGGATAGCGTCAGCTTTGGCGGCATGGTAAACCCGGTTCGCAGATCACGCTCTCGGTTGCCACCTGCCACCATATCCACAGTCAGGCACAGGGCATCATAGCCTGACGCTTTGGCGCGTTCGACAAACTCCATGGTCAGGCCGCGATCCTTGTGGACATAAATCTGGTACATCTTGGGCCCGGTGCTGGCCGCCGCCACATCTTCCATACTGGTGGTGCCAAGGGTGGATAGGCTGTACATCAGCCCATGCTTTGCCGCAGCCCGTGCCACAGCCGGTTCGCGCTCATGATGGAACAGCCGGTTCATACCGGTGGGCGACAGGATCAGTGGGGACTTCAGTTCAGCGCCCAGCACCCGGGTACTGGTGTCCACCACGCTCAGGTCCTTCAGATACTCCGGCACCAGACGGTAGCGCGCGAAGGCGTCTGTGCTTTCCGCCAGCGTCCATTCGTCATCCGCCCCGCCGTCCAGATAATGGAACATGGGCGCGGGCAGTGCCCGTTTGGCTGCCTTGCGAAAGTCCTTTGTGTTCAGAAGTTTATCCAGCCGCACCAAGTGCTTGCCCCCTTAGCCATCCTCGCAGGCATTCTACGCAGGGAAAGTGATAACCGGCAAGCCTGAAGAGGGCATAAAAATCGGGCTGGCCGGGGGTTCCATCGGCCAGCCCGAGGCTGTGAAGGAGCGAGAGCTACTCTGTTATCCTTCACACTGGGATTGAAAGGCCCCGCTGACGTGCTTCGGGCTCAGCTCGCGGGCCTCGCAGTAATCAGCAAGGGCGCCGCTCATGTCGCCCAGCGCCTTGCGCGCATGCCCGCGGTTGACAAAGGCTTTCCAGTAACGGGCGTCCTCATCAATGGCGTCGGTGCAGGCAGTGGCTGCTTCTTCATAGGCCCCCTTAAAATAAAGGGATGCGCACAGGCTGTTCTGGACAATCGCGCGGTGTTCACTTGACAGATCACGGCGCGCTGCTTTCTTCAGATACCGGACAGCACGCTCATAATCGCCAGCACGCATGGCATCCTGGCCCTTCTCAATATCGCGGTCGGCGTTCACATAAAACACTTGGGCCTGGGCATTCGACGGCACGCTCAGGAGGAACAGCGCCGCCAGAAAAGTCACCACCCCGAAGGCCAATAGTCTCGACATATACTCATGATTTACAGACATTATATTTACTCCTTATCCTCGTCTGAGTAATAATATCTGTGGCCTTCAGCGTTTTTATAAGATAGTTTTTTCTCTTAAAATTATGAGATATATTCATGAATAGCAGATTGGTAAAACTGGTTCAGGCAAGCCCTTTCCTGGCGGCCCTGCATCAGGAACAGAATTTCACAAAGGCCGCAGAAGCCCTGGGTGTGCACCAGACAGCGGTGAGCCACCGGGTGCGCGCCATCGAAGACATGCTGGGCATGCAGCTGTTTGAGCGCACAACCCGGTCCCTGAAGTTCACTCATGCTGGTGAAATCCTCTGCCGCGCGGCTTTTTCCAGTGTTCATGACCTTGAAGACGCGCTGGACCGCATCCTGCAGGCGCGTCATTCAAGCGCTATCCGCGTGTCCGTTCCACCCTCGCTGGCGATGAAATGGATGGTGCCGCGATTGATGCAGGCACGGGCCGCCGGGCTGACCCTTTCGGTGCAGGCGCAAACGCGGCTGGTGGATTTCACGCGCGGGGAGGCAGATGTGGCCATCCGCTACGGCATCGGCCCCTACCCTGGCCTCAGGTGCGTGAAACTGGGCACATCCATGATGCAGGCTGTGGCCAGCCCCTCCTATATCAAGGAAAAGGGCATCAACCCTTCCCGCCCGTGGACGGTGGAACATGACGTCCTGATGGATCATGTGACAGAGGTGGACCCCATCCCATTCGGTTGGCGCGAATTTGCTGACGCCGAACCTGATTTCACACAGAAGATAGACCCGGTCAGCCGTTTCGACCGCACTGACCTTGCGCTGCAGGCCGCCATGAGCGGCCTTGGCGTCGCGCTCGGCCGGTCGCTGCTCTATGAGCATGATGTTGAAAACGGCTTCCTTGTGCCGCTCGGGAGGCCTTACCCTGTACAGCCATCAGACTGGCTTGTTTGTTCCTATGAGTTCGCGGAAACTGACAAATACAAGGAATTCTCTGCCTGGCTCAAAGGCGAAGTGGACAAGACACAGGCCATCATGGTCGGCCTCTTCCCGGCCACCGGTAACTAAAAAAAGGGAGGCCGAAGCCTCCCCAAATTCCGGTATCCGGCGTTTCTTACCGAATGCTGCTTTCAGGCCGGTCGGCCCAATAGAAAGGCTTGGGCGTAAAGTCGCCTGTGGCTTCCTCCGCCAGCGTATCAGCCCGGTAAAGCCGGCCATTCAGCATCACATGGGTCAGCTTGTCGCTGTCCTTGATGTCCGCAAGCGGGTCACCGTCGATGATGATGAGGTCCGCAAGCTTGCCCGCCTTCAGGCTGCCGATGTCCGCGTCCATGCCCATATAGCGGGCCGGGTTGATCGTGGCGGTCTGAAGCGCCTGGTGCGGTGTCATGCCGCCGCGCACAAAGGACCATAGCTCCCAGTGGGTGCCCAGGCCTTCACGCTGGCCGTGTGCGCCCGTGTGCACACTGACGCCGCGCTCCATCAGATCTTTGGCGAAGGCAGCGTTCATCGCTTCGCCATAATCTTCCTCTGGCGCGATTTCCCGCCGCACAGACCGCGGCTGAAGAACGGTAGGGGGCACGAAGTGGCTGAGGCGCGGGTGCTTCCACACATCCATATGCTTGTACCAGTAATCTTCGCCGCCGATGCCGCCAAAGGCCACCACCAGCGTCGGCGTGAAGCCCACGTCCGTCTGCGGCCAGAACTGCAGCACATCATCGTAGATATGCTGGTTGGGCAGCGTGTGCTCAACGCCCGTATTGCCGTCCACGATCAGGTTCATGTCCTGATGGAACAGGGAGCCGCCTTCGGCCACAACATTGAGGCCCAACTGGCGACCGGCTTCCACTACCTGCTGGCGCTGGTCGCGCCGCGGCTGGTTATAGTTCTTGATGCTGATCGCCCCTTGCGCCTTCAGGCGGCGGGCGTGCGCAAGCGCATCGTTGATTTCATCCACCGGCGCCCAGTAGCTGGACTTGGCACCATAAACGATTTCAGCGGTCGAGAAAGTGCGCGGCGCCAGGATCTTCCCGGCCTGCTGATATTCAGCCGCCGAGAAAACAAGCGTCGCCCGACTGGATGGATCATGCGTCGTGGTTACACCGAACGCCAGATGGCCCATCTGCGACCAGTTCTGCTGCGGCACAATCTCGCCGCTGCCGTAGGGGCCGTGGGCGTGGATATCGATAAAGCCCGGCAATACAGTTTTGCCTGCAGCATCGATCACGGTAGCACCTTCTGGCACCTGAACATCCGCGCCCAGCGCCTGGATGCGGTTGCCGTCGATGACGATGGTGCCGCTTTCAATCACCTCATCGCCTTCCATGGTGACAATGCGGGCGTTCGTGATGGCGGTGATACCCTCAGGCTTCGCGGTCGCGACTTCCTGCGACAGGTCAAGCCCGCCTTCAGGCGCCTTGAAATCCGCCCCGAAAGCGTCAGCCATATCAACCCGCTTCATCACCGGACCGATGGACCAAAAGGCCGTATCGTCATCCGCCCAGCCAATATAGGTGCCGCCGTCGCGCGTGAGCTTCGTCACCGGCACGCTACCGCCAGAGGTAGAGAGCGTAATCGCCTGCCCGGTCGCGGGCACAGGCGCCATGTAAACATGATAATTTTCACGCCAGATGATATGACTGCCGGATTTGTTCAGGCGCAGGTCAGACGCATATTGCGCACTCGCAATCGTGCGGGCGTCATAGCCGTTCGCAGACAGGCTGACGAGCGCATTGCCGCGCTGCACCAGGATGCGGCCATCCGGGCCGAACGCCGGGGCGCTGCCTTCCTTGGTGACCAGCTCAGGCGTGCCGCCACGAGCCGCCATGCGGTAAATGCCCTGCGCCTCGTCGTGGGTGTCGTCCAGCAGATAGCCGCCACCGCGCTTCTGAAACAGAAGCGTGTCGCCAGCATCATCAATCGCCAGATCGGCATAGTGGCCCGGCACGCCAAGCACCGCCTTCGGCCTGCCGCCCCGGGCGCTGACGCGCTGGATGCTGCCCAGCTTTTCGTCCTCCCAGGTAATGAAATAGATGGTCTTGCCGTCCGGCGACCAGATAGGCGACAGCTCAAAGCCGTAGTCGCCGCCGCGTGTCAGCTTCTTGGGCTCAGCGTCGCCTGACTTCACATAAAGCGACCCCAGGCTTTCAAATACCACAGACTTGCCGTCCGGTGACGGGGTGGCGAAACGCACCATCTTGGTGCGGAACACGTCGGGCGCCACATCCACCTTGAAGCGCGGCGGGGCGTAAACCGTGCGCGTGTCCTGAACATGGAACGGGATCTCCGCCTTTTCGCCGCTCGCGGCATTGATGCGCCAGATCTTCCCACGCGACCAATAGATGATTTCCTTGCCGTCCGGCATCCAGTCCATGTTCGGATAGAGGCCATGCACGGCCCAGCCTTCCTGCATGTCATAGTCCAGATCGTCGTCGAGCATGGTCAGCTCCCCCGTTGTCATATCCTTGACGAACAGGCGGGATTTGGCGCGCACGCGCTTGACGAACGCCAGCTTCGATCCGTCTGGCGAGGGTGCCGGGCGCACGGCCCCACCCGGGCCGCCAACAGCGGTTTCCACGCTGCCGTCCTCAAGGGAGACTTTCTTGATCTGGAACACTTCCGTGTTGCTGTCCTGCGCGTAAAGGAAGGTATTCCCCGGCGTCACATTCATTGTGTAATAGATGGATTTGCCGTCCGGGCTGAACATGGGCTCGCCCAGTTCTTTCTGGAAAGCGTCGTTCGGGCGCTTCACCACCTGCAAGCCGCCAGACGCCTTGCCCGATGCGTGATAGAGCCAGATTTCCCCCGTCCCGAGCGAGCGCCGCGTGGTGAAATGCTTGCGCGCCGCGATAAAGTCGCCGTCCGGGCTCCAGGCCGGGTTGTTCATCAGGCGGAAGCTTTCCTTGGTGATCTGGCGCGCGTCAGAGCCGTCAGCCTTCATTACCCAGATATTGTCGCCGCCAGCGCGGTCGCTGGTGAAGGCGATTTCGCTGCCGTCAGGCGAAAAGCGCGGCTGCATGTCCCACGCCACGCCGCTTGCGATCGGGGTGGCCTTCCCGCCCGTGATCGGCATCACATAAATATCGCCGAGCAGGTCGAACGCAATCATCCGCCCGTCCGGGCTGACATCCAGGCTCATCCATGTGCCTTCGGTCGCATCGACCTCAACTTCCGTGGCCTCGCCGGACACCGGCGGGTTGTTCACATCCCATTTTTCCTTGGCTTCCATGGCAGTGGCGCTGGTGCTGATCGCAAGCGCGGCACCAAGGGCGGCGGCCCATCCAAGCTCCCTGAATTGCATATTGTATCCCCTCATGATGTTTCGGAACACCGTAGGGTCAACATCTGTGCCGCGCAAGCCCACAAATGCGTGATACGACAAGCGATAAACCAAAGATATATCCGAAGAAATAAGCGGAGATATGAAGGAGGCTGAAAACTAGTCTGGCTGCAGCGCCGGGTGCCGTTCGCGGGTGTAATAATAGTGGCGCGCCTTCAGTTGCTGCCGCAAGGCATCAAGGGACGCGTTGGCCGTATTCAACCGGGCGATAACCTCGTCGTTTGTCGCCTTGTTGCAGGCAAGCGACAGCTCACTCGGGCGCCACAGGAAAGCCAGTTCCGGTACCACGCCCGCCCTATCCCCACCGATAAAAGCGGTGAAAATACCCGACACCCACAAATCGGCACGGCCTTCGTTCAAAAGCACCAGCGCCCGGTGGTCTGTCGGGACTTCGAGCAGCTTTATGCCCGGAATTTCCTTGATGCCTGAGATATTGATGGTACCCGTTGTGGCGGTAACCACTTTGCCTACCATGTCTTCAACGCTTTCGATCACAAGAGGTGCCCCGGCAGCCCGGTAAAAGGCCCAGCCACTGATGAAAAGCGGGCCAACCCATTTGAACTGCCCTTCGCGCTCAGGCGTTCGAACCGTGGTAAAAATGCAGGTATTGGCATCCCTGAGCGCATAGCGGTAAGCACGGTTCCACGGCAGCAGCGACAGCTCATAATCAAAGCCCGCTTTGGTCATGATAGCTTCAACAAGCTCAGTGGTAATGCCCACAACCCGGCCAGTTTCCGGATCCCGGAAATTCATGGGCGGTTGTGCTTCGGTCACGAGCTTGAAGGTCTGCGCCGACACCGGTACAGACAACATCAAGAGCAGCAAACCTATCCAAACCAAACGCATCCAAACTCCAGACCGACCCCATGCGCCTCTTCATAATATGCAGCAAATTGTTAACAGGCTACAAATGATCGCAGGCCAGCGGACGCTGGGTTTCTTCCAGGCGCCTGGCGCTGAGATACATGATCGCCTTATGAAATGGCATAATGGTATAAAGATAAAGCCAGCCATACCAGGCATGGGGGTGCACCCATGTGGCCACATACCATGCCACCGGCGTGCGAAACACGCTCACCCGGAAATCCAGGTGGCGATCATCCTCACCCAGGATGATCTCATTTTCATAGCGCTCGCGCACTGTGAAGACGATTCTTTCGCTCGGCGATGACATCTCCAGCGGGGCGTCCTCGCCAGCCTCCCCTTTCCGGCTGTGCTTCCCGGCCTTTAGCCCCAGGGGCCCGACTATGCGGTTGCGAATATCCATCAACCACCGGACCCAGCCCGGCATGTGGTTGAGCGCGGTCCGCACAGCCTCTTCCATGCCCAACTCAATGGGCACTGCGGTTGCGCGGTAACAATCCAGAAAGTCGCCCGCCTGAACATGGGCCCAAAGGGCGCTTGACTTCGGCAAATCTACAGCTGACACGCTCATGGCATTCTCCCAGTTTCGGAAGTCCATTGTGTCTGGTTACGGGCTTGCCCCCAACTGGCAATTTGTCGCAGTGTCAGAGGCTGTCACTCGTCCAATGCGAACGTGAGCCCCGCATGCTTTTCAAGCCTGCCGATCAGCTTGTCGCCCATGGCTGTTGCCGGGGTCCAGAAATTGCCCGCCAGATCTTCCTTTGCGATGTCCTGCGCCATGCAGATACCTGCCTGTGCCAGCATCTTGGCGGTTGAGCCATACCCTGGGTCACGGTCACCTTTCACCTTGGCGCGAAGCACATCGCCCGCGTCGGCCTTGCCATGGAAACGCAGATCATAAAAGCCGGTGCGCTGCGCCTCCGGGCTTGGGCCTTCGCCGGGTTTCGGCACGACGAACCGCTCCAGCAGATACCGGGTGGGCGCAAGTGAGGCCAGCACCATGAAAACCCCCATGCCCAACGCGGCCATGGTGGCCTGCATCCGGCTTGTCATGAACATGGCTTCGTCATACCGGAACTGGGGCCCGTATGCCTTGTTCTTCAGTGCGTTGGTCCGGTGCACGACCCGCGTGTTGATCGCCGCCATAATGAAGGGCGCGAGCCAGCGGCCGAAATCCTTGTCGAATTTTGCGCCTGTGATATTGCGCTGTTTCGCACGGAAGCCATGTTCGCGCGGGCAGATGCTGTAGGGGTCTGCCAGCTCTTTCTTCAGTTCAGGCTCTTTGGCAACTTCTTTCATCACATTCATCAGGCTGGCAACCGTGCCGCCGGACATACCACCCTTGATGGCCTTAACACCCATCTTGACCCGCGTTACCGGCGCGCCGAACCTGGCCAGCGCCTCGCGCTCCAGAAAGTGCACGCCCAGGTCGCTTGGTATGCTGTCGAACCCGCAGCAGTGAACAATACGCGCGCCCGACTGCCGGGCCACATCCTCGTAGCGGCGAACCATGCGCCTGATCCACTGGGTTTCGCCTGTCAGGTCGACATAATCGGTGCCGGTCTCAGCACACACTTTCACCAGCGGCTCGCCATAGAGCGCATATGGGCCAACGGTTGAAATCATCACTTTTGCGCGCGCCACCATGGCGTTCAGCGCCACTTCGTCCGCCGCGTCGGCCACGATCAACTCCAGCCCATCGGCGCCCTTGCCAAGGCTTTCCCTGAGCGCTTCGAGCTTGGTCAGCGACCGACCGGCCACAGCCCAGCGCACGCTGCCGCCCAGGCCGTAATGTTCCATCATATAGTCGCACAAAATCTTGCCCACGAAGCTCGTTGCCCCGAAGACGACAATGTCGAATGGTTGTTCTGTCATATTGGCTCCCGGCCCCAAAATAAGCATGCCCCCATGCGTGGCGCTACTGTAGCGCAAGAAGGGGGTAGCTCAAAATGGATTAGATACAGGCCCGGTGCCCCACTGCCCTCAGGGACGGTCGGCAATCTGAACGGCCTGGGCTTCCGGGTCTTCCTCGAAGCCCAGATCATCTTCTTCCTCCGACCTGGGGTCCAGCTCATAGGCCATAGCCGTGGTGCTGGTGACAGGCACGAAGCTTTCTGTATCTTCCGCGTCCACGCCAGCGCGCTGCGTCATGCGGTAAGCCGTAAAGGTGGCAAGCACGACGCCGGCAATCGCCAGACAAAGGAACAAACCGCCCGGCCCCACAAGGCGCATGGCAACCGTTCCCAGAAGTGGCCCCGTCACCGCACCGATGCCGTATAGCATCAGAAGCGAAGCCCCCGCTGGCACGAAATCCTCAGCCTCAAGGTGGTCGTTGGTATGGGCAAGCACCAGGCCATACAGGGGCAGCACGAGCCCGCCCATCACGGCGCCCATCACATAAAGCCATGGATCGTCCGGCAATACATCTGTCGCCACAAGAATGCCCACAGCAGCAATAGCGATGGCCACAAAGCCGATCACGATCCGGCGGTCCATCCGGTCGGACAGGCGCCCGAACGGCCACTGCGTCACCACGCCACCCAGCACCAGAAGCGTCATGAAGATGGCGATATCATCAGACACAAGCCCCTTGGCCTGCGCGAACACGGCCCCAAGCCCCCAATATCCCCCGGTGATCACCCCCGCAGCCAAGGTTCCTACCACTCCAACGGGCGAGACGTTGTAAAGCCTTTTGAAGCTCATGCGGTCGGGTTCTGAAATCTCGGGGCTCGGCGTCGACGTCAGCGCGATCGGCACCAGCGCGAGCGACAGGATCACGGACACGAAAACAAACAGGTCATAGCCAGATGGCGGCGCCATCATCAGGAAGGCCTGGCCCGCAGCCGTCATCGCAAGCATCACGACAAAATAAATCGACACCACAGTGCCGCGGTTGAGGTTGCTGGCCCGGGCGTTGAGCCAGCTTTCCGCCACCAGGCAGAGGGCCGCAAAACAAAAGCCCGTCAGCGCCCGGAAGATGATCCAGCTGATGGGATCAACAAACACCGCATGGCAGATAGCCGCCGCCGACACCATGGACGCGAAGGCCGAAAAGGTGCGAATATGACCCACCCGCGCCACCACCTTGGGCGCATAAAGGCTGCCCGCGACGAAGCCTGCATAGTAGGCCGACATGATCACACCGATCAGCAGAGTCGGGAAATTTTCCATGCCCGCGCGAACACCCAGAAGCGAGGCCTGCAACCCCATTCCCAGATTGAGGGCACCAGCCCCCAGAAGCAGTGCGGCAATGCCCAAAAGTGTCGCGCGTAAGGTCACACATCCTCCTAAACTGAAACAGCCGATTCCTTTTTTCGGCATAAAGGCCTATCAGGCAAAACCGGATAAGGCAACGCCTGCCGATCCCAGCTTGAAACATCGCCCATTCACCATAGCTCACAAGTCTAAAGCATGATTTAATCATGACCATGTCAAGCGGGAGGGGAAGGCTGTGACAGACGTAAGAAAAACCCATTACCGGTCCTGCCATTTGTGCGAGGCCATCTGCGGTATCGCGATTGAGACGGAAGGCGACAGGATCGTCTCCATCAAGGGAGACAAACAAGACCCTTTCAGCCGCGGTCACATCTGCCCCAAGGCCACAGCGCTGCAGGATCTGCACACAGACCCGGACCGCCTGACCAGACCCCTCAAGCGCGTGGGCGATGACTGGCATGAGATCAGCTGGGATGAGGCGTTCGAGCTGGTCGCGGAAAAGATTGTATCGATCCAGGAAGCGCACGGCGATAACAGCATCGGTTTTTTCGCGGGCAACCCCAGCGTTCACAATTATGGCACGCTGACCCACGGCGGGGAACTCAGGCGCACCGTGGGCACGGAAAACCATTTTTCCGCCACGTCGCTTGACCAGTTGCCGCACATGCTGGTGGGGCACCTGATGTATGGCCACCAGTATCTGGTGCCGGTGGCGGATATCGACCACACCAATTTCCTGCTGATCATCGGCGGCAACCCGCTGGCGTCAAACGGCAGCATGATGACAGTGCCGGATGTGAAGAACCGGCTGAAGGACATCCAGAAGCGCGGCGGCAAATTTGTGGTGATCGACCCGCGGCGCACCGAAACCGCCATGATCGCGGACGAGCATCATTTCATCCGCCCGGGCAGCGATGCGTTCCTTTTGCTGGCCATGATCCGGACCGTGTTCGAAGACGGCCTTGTGGACCTTGGCCCAATGGCTGACCATGTTGCGGGGCTTGAGCAAGTGCGCGAGACCGTTAGGCCGTTTACGCCCGAGCTGGCGGCCGGGCAAACAGGCATCGACGCCGATGTGATCCGGGGCCTGGCGCGCACCATGGCTGAAACCGAAGGCGCTGCAGCATACGGCCGCATGGGGGTTTCCACCCAGGCCTTCGGGACCCTGTGCCAGTGGGCGATCCAGGTCCTGAATATCATTACCGGCAATATGGATGTGCCCGGCGGCATCATGGTGCCGACGCCTGCGTTCGGCAATGTCACGCCCGGCGCGCGCGGTGCCGGCTATTTCGCCACCAAGCACAGCCGCGTCAGCGCCCTGCCGATTTTCTCCGGCGAATATCCTGCCGTGGCCATGGCAGAGGAAATCATGACCCCGGGCGAAGGCCAGATCAGGGGGCTATTTACCATTGCGGCCAACCCCGCGCTTTCCGCACCCAACGCGCAGGACCTGAACAAGGCGTTCGAGGGGCTGGATTTCATGGCGTCGATCGACATCTACCTGAATGAGACCACGCGGCACGCCGATGTGATCCTGCCGCCGACCTCGGCGCTGGAGCATGACCATTATGACATCAGCTTCAACCGGTTGGCGGTTCGGAACATCACCCGCTACAACGCGCCAGTGTTCGACCCACCTGAGGGCACCAAGCATGATTGGGAGATCATGATTGGCCTTGCCAGCGCCATCGCGAAAAAGAAAGGGCAGGACTATAAGCCCCTGCCCGCGCCCCATATCCTTCTGGATCAGGGGCTGCAATACGGCCCCTACGGCAAGGCCGTTGGCGCCGAAATGGGCCTGACACTTGAAAAACTGATGGAATATCCGCACGGGCTGGACCTTGGCCCGCTTCAACCCAGCATGCCAGAGCGCCTCACTGGCCCCGCAAAACTTGATCTTGAGCTGATGCTTGATGACCTGAAGCGCCTGATGGACAGCCGCCAGACGGTGGCCGAAGGCGAACTACTCTTGATCGGGCGGCGGCATGTGCGCTCCAACAACAGCTGGATGCACAACAGCACCCGGCTGACCAAGGGCCCGGCGCGCTGGCAACTGATGATGCACCCGGATGACATGGCGGCCCGCGGCATTGAAAATGAGGCACGCGTGCGCATTGCCTCCCGCGTGGGCGCGGTGGAGACCGTGGTAATTGCCAGCGAAGACATGATGCCCGGCGTTGTCAGCCTGCCCCACGGCTGGGGCCACAAGGAAAAAGGCGTGAAGCTTTCGGTGGCTAGTGAACAGGCGGGCGTCAACTGCAACATCCTTACGGACGATAAGTTTTTTGACGCTGTCAGCGGCAACGCGGCACTCAACGGTGTGCCGGTGCGCGTGATCGCTGCGTAGGCCGAAAAAGCCCTTCACACATTGCGGCCTACCCCGTCGTCAGTGCGATAAAGGTATCGTGCTGGCGCGCCAACCTGCGCCGATACAACCTAATGTTTGTAACTAAAAGTGACGGGCGCTTCCCTGCCTGAATTTTTCGCGCAATGATTGCACCTTGGCAATCATTAGCAGGAGGACTTAATGGCCGCTCTGGACTTCACTTTCACCAACAACAGCAGCCTGCCGGAAGGCGACGTGCATATCGGTTTTATCCCAGGTGCCGGCGCACCGCTCGATATCACCAACACAAAGACAGGGGACGCGATCGCGTCCGTCTATTCCGTGACCGACGGCAACTGGTACACGCTTGAGGAGCTTTCAGACGGCATCAGCATCAGCCACTTCAGCGGCCGCATCTATGTGTGCTACGGCACGCCCTGGACGCCGCAATATGAAGGCTATGAGCCCGGCCAGGCGGTCACAGACCCCAACTTCTACCTGCGCTACGACAAGATGGAAATCACCTTCAACGGCAGCCCATATGACGCCGCCAACCTGACCAGCATCGACTATTGGGCCATCCCCATGTCGCTCACCAGCTACAATTCAGGCGGCACAGTGGTTCAACAGGACAGCGGCCTCAAGGGAAGCACGACGTCTGAGCAGGTTTACACCAAGCTTAAAGCTCTGACGACACCGCCAGTCTCAGGGCTGCCGGGCCCCGGCGGGACTGACGGTGCGCCGCTTCCCGCTGTGGTGCCCGGCGATTTCAAGCAGTATGGCGACGGCCCCAACCCAGGCACCAATTTTGCCCGCGTGATCGGCCCATCATCTTACCCATCTGTTTATCCTACCATCGGCATTCCGGTGATGCCCTATAACCTGATGGAAGACTATCTTGGTTTCCTGAAGGAGACATACGGCCCCGGTACAGCGGTCGGCGGCGTGGTGCCCAACCTTGGGGACGGTGTGATCGCCATCATCAAGGGCGAGTTCGCGGGCGTCGGGCCAAATGTGCCGCCATCGGGCCCGCAGTCAAAGCAGAGCTACCAGTATCTGGCGACGATCGACGCAGACCTGAATATCCTGCTATCGCAGGCAGAGATCGTTATTCAAGGCCCCGTAGAGAAATTTGTGCCCGTGGAGGGCGGCACCACCATGCTGTTCAAGAAGGATGATCTTCTGAACCCAAGCGGTATCTATGGCGGCAATGCGCCTTATTATTTTGATGGCGCCAGCACGTCCACCGCGCCCGGCAACGATGTGTACGGCTGGATCAGCGGGGACCTGTTCTCCGGCATCAATATCGGTGCCGTTGGCAGCCAGACCAAAACCCATGACGGTGTTGTCGGCTCGCTGTTCAGCCAGAAGTGGTTCACGCTGGACAGCAGCCTGTTCTTCGAAGGCATGCAGAAAGACAAGCCTTACTTCAACCAGTGGGCAGCCACGTTGGCGCCGCTGTCGGAGGCCTATAACTTCGCCTATTCCGACCGCTTCGCCCATGTGCTGGTGAACCTCAACCCGGCGAATGTGGCAAAGCTTGAACTGACGCTGGAGCCAACAAAGCTGACATACAGCTGACACTCCTGAAGCATGTGGGGCGATGGCGGCGCCCCATGTGCTCAGCCCCGGGGACGGCCCATTGCGGCCACCACCCCCGGGGCATTATTTTAGGGACCGCAAAGCCCACTGCTGCCGAAAACAATTGCACGGCCGCGCGGCTTTCGCTTTACTGGTCTAATGATCCGGGTGGAAAACAAGCGTGCCTTGGCGGCTGGAACGGCAGTGATCCTGGTGGGGTTGCACCTGTCCATCATCATGGGGAATTATTTCCTGCCCTGGACCGACCAGCAAGACCTTATCGGCACGCGCTGGTTCTGGGATTTCTCCTTTTACCTGCAGGCCTCCTGCATCTGCCTGATGATCCCTTTTCATACCGGCCGTATCGGCCTGCTTTCGGGCTGGCGCAAGGCGCGCGCCGTCTGGCGCTTCTTTGTGGCGCTTGTGGGCGTATCGGCTCCGCTGTTTGTCATCATAACCGCAGCCTATAACGGCTGGCTTACCGTTACTCCACCCCTGGAGGCCATGATCCTTTTCGGCAACACGCTGTTCATCGTGTGGGTGTTTATCGATTATGCATTGCCGCTTGTGCTGCGCTGGCTGGCGGGCAGGAAAGCGCCAAGCGCAAGCCGATACAGCCGCCGCGCCGAATATCTGATTCTGACGCCGCTAGTGATACTGGTGGTGATAACCTTGGGGAACCTGGCCTTCGGCGGAAACCTGTATCTGGCTGTGTGGCCGTTCCTTCTGTATCTGCACAGAAGCCTTGGCTATTTCCTCGTGGCCTTCACACCAGACCGGGAAACGGCAACCGGATGATATTCATCAGAGGTCCATATAAGGCGGGCTATTCTTCTTGCGGGAGGTACCAAAAACCATGAAACGCACAGTCACCACAGCCTTTCTCGCTGCCATGCTCATAGGCCCTCAGGCCGCAGCCTTTTCGGGCGAACGCGAGCTTGAAATAACAGCATCGAGCATCGAAACCTTCCCAACCTTCAGCTTGGGCGACCTTGCAAGGCTGGGGACATCTGCCCGCTATATCGGGTCTGTGGGGGAATGGCATATTTTCGGCGAACATCTGGTCTCGGACGAAGGCGGCATGCCCTTCAGTTCTGTTTATGGCTATAAGGTGCCCGCATCCATCCTCTCGGCTCAAGGCGGCCGCACGATTGACCTGACGAAATCCTATTATGCCTTCGTGCAGAACTGCAGCAGCTTCACTGTTCGGCCGGTAGAGTGCGGCCGTGCACGCATGACGGTCGACAAAGGGGCTAGGTGCCTTTACCCCAAAGATGGCGACTAGCTTGCAACGGACCAGACATTGATGGTGGATGCCAAGAAAAACGGCGGCGCATGATGCACCGCCGTTCCTGTTTTCTAACCTCTTGGGCGCTTAGAAGCGGTCCAGGTTCATCACTTTGGTCCAGGCTGAGATGAAGTCGTTTACGAACTTATCTTCAGACCCGTCGAGGGCATAGACCTCAGACACCGCGCGCAGCTCGGTGTTGGAGCCGAAGATCAGGTCAGCCGGTGTTGCAGACCATTTCTTGTCGCCGGACGTGCGGTCGAAACCTTCATAGATACCGGCGGTATCGGACTTCTTCCACTCGGTGCCCATGTCCAGGAGGTTAACGAAGAAATCGTTCGTCAGCTGGCCTGGCGTATCGGTGAAGACACCGTGCTTGGCACCGCCTGTGTTGGCATCCAGTGCGCGCATACCGCCCACCAACACCGTCATCTCAGGTACGGAAAGCTTCAGAAGTGCGGCTTTTTCAACCAGCATTTCTGCAGGCGACCGGTCATTGCCTTCCGCAAAATAGTTACGGAAGCCGTCTGCTTTTGGCTCCAGCACGCTGAAGGAAGCAGCGTCCGTCATCTCAGCCGTCGCGTCACCGCGACCTGGGGTGAACGGCACCGTTACCTTGTGGCCTGCTTTTGCAGCTGCATCTTCAATCGCTGCCGCACCGCCAAGGACGATCAGGT
>Ga0070726_10000731_pt1 | contig 37600 bp, 43 predicted proteins | sample tdAd471_FD_67275 | JGI IMG/M metagenome (GOLD analysis project Ga0070726, IMG submission 67275) | Marine sediment microbial communities from the Atlantic coast under amendment with organic carbon and nitrate - tdAd47.1 | ecosystem: Environmental > Aquatic > Marine > Coastal > Sediment | place...
AATAAAGAACGCCAAATTGCTGTCAGTGATGCTATGTTGGCCGCGTTGAAGCGCTGGCGCAAATTCCTGGGACTTACGGCACTTCCTTCTCCTGCCGATGATTCACCGTTACTGCCCGTTCATCGGGGTCAGGGACCCATGTCCAGTACGACGCACATACGGTCTATTGTCCAGGGCTGTTTTGACCACACTATTCAGCGCCTGGCAGCTCAGGAACAGCCAGAAGAGGCCGAAGCAATGATGGATGCCACTGTACACTGGCTCCGCCACACGGGCATATCGGATGACGTGAAAATCCGGCCCCGAGAGCACGTCAGGGATGATGCAGGCCACAGCTCTGGCGCCATTACCGACAAATACATCGATATTGAGCTCAAGGAACGTCACAAATCAGCGAAAAGAAAGCCCATTTAAGCGCCTGAGAAAAACGCCGGGGAAATAGGTTGTAAAAACAACGGCTTATGGGGTGAGAACGCAAGATCTCGTCCCCTTATGCCCGCGAACCCTACCTTCGCCACCACTTCCGGAGTGTGGGCCTAGATATGCCACAGCGGCGACACACGTAACCTGCATCACCGTGTTTTTCGTAGAGCTTTACCCACTGTAAACGTTGCTGAATTTCTCTGTTCATAGCACCCCAGTATATTGAAAAGATGTCTATGAATCACACAAGTACCCCTACATCATAGATGTTCTAGCATGGTCTCAGCGATTTCTCACGTAGTCATACCGTGGCATACAGTGAAATATTTTTCTCATTGAACGCGGGCATACGGGTCTGGTGCTTCCTAACGATTGTGGGTTCGAATGACCCATCGCGGTCTCGTGGCGTATCGAGTATTTGCCCATCCTCACTGGTCTTAAGTCGCTTACTTGAATGACCATTGCGGTTAGTGCTTTGTTCAGACTGCTCGAGCTTGGTGTAGCCCAGATGGTCGTCCATCTCGGCTTCCAGCATGGTCTCGAGCAAAACCTTTCAGAAGGTACTGCTGAATTTGGCGACATCAGCCTTGGTTTTAATGTCTTTGGCGGCCTTGTTGCGGGCCAGAGCCTCTATTTCTTTTTTCTTCATTGCCTGCCTATCCTCACCCATCGCATGTGTTAATAATAGGCAGTTATACAGGTTTAGTTAATGTCTCTAGATGACTCACTGATGGAGTTTTTGGCTTCGCTCTGATTGTGCCGAGTAACATCTCATGACATCCCTGCCTCACATACGTTCGCCTCCGTTACTCGACATAATCCGGCACTCGGTATTTTCATGTTTATGCGAGCACGAGTTATAACCGAATCTGGTGCTTGAGGATTTGAGAAAAAGCGGCGTATCTGGTTGATTTGTTATCGCCAAACAACTCATCGACCAAAGAGATACGCAACCATGAGTAACAGTAACGTTATTGAACTTGAAGGTCCGGCAGGGAGCACCGGTCCGTTGGCAGAGCTAATGCGTTCAGGCACGAGGCAGCTCCTCCAGCAGGCCATTGAGGCCGAGGTAGAGGAGCTACTAGCGGCCAATGCCCGGCTACTGGAGGATGGTAGAGCCAGCGTGGTGCGCAATGGCCACCTGCCAGAGCGAGAAATTCAGACTGGGATTGGCCCGGGACGGGATGCTGCATATGATGTCCAAGCTGGGGCTGTGTGCGCAGAAGAATTGACGCCGCCTGCGAGGCTTCAACTATCTGGCTAAAGCGATAACTGGATTGAAATTCAGAGATGGAATCGAGGTAACAAAATCAAACCAGGTCGCCGCTTGATTCAGGCCTCTGAACACCAGAATTGACAATAACTCGCCGAGCACGGCATAAACATGAATCGTGGCCGGTCCCCTATTCTATGCGGATCGCATACCGCATATCGACTCTGTACAGATACACTGCTGGGCTTAGGAGTGAAGCTTCGATACCCCCAAAAGTGGCTGCAATAATTATATAGTTTTGGCTGTGCGGCGTGCCTGCCCAGTCGCCTATAATTAAATCGAATATTTATCTTACGAAATTTGAAATTTCATTTATTAGTCAAGATGGTATCTTTGACACATTAGGTTTCAGTCTCCATTTCCTGGTCAAATTGTTTTTTGCCTCGAGTCGGTCAGCGACTGCTCTGCAGCGGGCCTTCAAGGTAGCGGTAAAACAGCGCCATGAATCAACGATCATATAATGAGACAAAGAAAGTATTAATGTCCGTTCTTGTACTTCAAATTATAGGTCTCGCGGTACTTGTGTTGGTCGTATTACATTTGGTGGTTTCTGCTGCTGGATGGTACCAGGAAGTCTCAATTGACGATTGGCAATTCGCTGCAAAGCGTTTTCACGAAGACCATCCTGGATTGACGGTGTCATCGGGCATAGTCTCCCAAGATCATAGGGCGGCCCTTCTCGAAATAAATGAGGATTCAAGACTAGCGCTCGGAATCGTGACCGTGTTAGGCGATAAGTGGGTTACTAGGGTTATCGATACCGACGGAGCTATATTGGCATCGAATGAAGACGGTATTCTTTTAACTATTCCCGATATTACGTTTCCCCCACTCAATATTTCCTTACAAGGCAAAGACGCCGACTACTGGCTATCTCTCAATCGCCGTATCAAAGGAGCTAGCTAATGGAACAACTTCCTGAGCTACCGATAACACTGCTTGCGATCCCCCTATTTGCAGCGGCCATGCTTTGTGAAGTGATCGTCGGAAAGTGGCGTAACACGGCAAAGTACGAAACGCGTGATACGCTGTTGTCCCTCATTATGGGTCTCATCGGTGTTTTGGAAGGATTACTATCTGCCTCTGCATATGGAGCAATTCTTTTCTTCTTCTACCAGTACCGGATTACCGATATTGAGTTCAGCTGGCTTGCAGTTGCAGTATGCTTTGTGCTCGAAGATCTAAAATACTATTGGATACACCGAATTGAACATCGCGTACGATGGATGTGGGCTAGCCACGTCAACCATCATTCCAGTCAGCATTATAATCTGTCCACTGCACTAAGACAGACTTGGACCTTTTTCTTTACCGGATTGATAGTGCTTTCGATTCCTCTGGTTCTTCTCGGCTTTAACCCCGCAATTGTTGCATTCTGTGCAGGTGTCAATCTGGCTTATCAGTTCTTTATTCATACAGAGACGGTGGGAAAACTGCCTAAGTGGATCGAAGCAATAATGAACACACCAAGCCACCATCGCGTACACCACGGTTCTAATCCCAAGTACCTGGATGCCAACTACGCAGGTGTATTCATAATATGGGACAATATATTTGATACTTTTGTGCCCGAAGATCCTAAAGAGCCTTGTCGGTACGGTATTGTACAGAACCTGAATACGTTTAACATTCTCGTAGCAGAATTTCACGAATGGATCGCTGTTTTCAAAGATATATCTCAGCCAGGAATCAGTTTTAAGGACCGCATTTGTTATATGTTTAAACCCCCGGGCTGGAGCCATGATGGATCTCGCCAGACAGCTGACATGATCAAACAACAACATGTTCGTCTGATCCCCGAAACCGCGGGTCAGCCAGGATTACCACAGCCCGCATCTTACGCTAGGCACGCCGAGCAAAATTGACGATCTCATTTGCACAGGTTAGCACAATATTGGATTAATCCGGTCCTCCATCCGAGACCACTCGCTGCGGCAATGGGTTCTTCCGACACATTGCTCAGAACTGTATGACAACGTACAACTATCAACAACTGAACATGGATAGACACGCAATGAAATTACCAGACAGTACGACACTGATTTTTGGCCTACTTCTACTGACCGTTATAGTCGTGTTGGATATCATGTTGCGCTATTTTGATCTGCCTACATGGCCGGCCTTCATGGTGATGATCTTCTTCTTTGAGGTGCATATGGAACCGAAGCGCGCTACTCATATTGTCTTGGGGGGGCTCGTTGGAATAGTCTGTTATATGCTGGCAGTTCAGTTTGTCGATTTTATCTCGCCAATTATGGGAGTGACTACCGCGCAACTGACTTACGTCTGCCTGGCTGTCTACGTTTTCGTCGCGTTCGGCGAGTCATTCCCTATGATATTCAATAACTATGCATTTATGTTTTTTCTGGTAAGTGGCTTAGCAGGTACTGTCGTAGGTGAATCGCCGGAGCCATGGCTTTGGGTCGGGGCGGAACTGGTGGGGGGAGCGCTGGCGATAATCGGCATCTTATTCATTAACAGGCTAACCCCACTTCTAAGTCGCTTACCGCAGTAAGCACCAGTCAAAAAGGTGCACGATTTACATGGGAGAGTTGACGTGGTCCAGCATTTCTTTACAACCCAGTTAAGCTGCTTTTTCCATTTCAGCCATTTCTGCCTCATTTTGATTCGGGCTCACGTAGCCCAGGTTTGAATGCAGCCAATAAGACCATGGGCTTTCAGCCGTCGCCGGTAATCCTTACTGGCATATTGGGACCCCTGGACGCTCTCATGTTTATCAAGCAGCGATTAGTACATGATATACCTCTCTTGCGATATAACGTTTCAGGCGGCGCATGATTTCGTGTTTCGAGCGCCCCTCGGCCAGCTTTCGATTAACATATTTCTTTGTTTTGGGGTGTGCCTGGCGAGTTGTTAATTTCTCCTTAGAACCAAGTAGTTGGCACTTGCCACTCAAACCTTGCTCCGTTAACCTTCGCCGTCATGAAGCCAACGATGATTCAGGTATTGCACCTGCTAACCACTGTAGCCAGGCTCTTAGGTCCTGGCGGCTGCAGCGCAGTTTTCACTGAAAATTTGCTATTGGAACACCAGTGGCTCGTTCATAGACGCTCCCGCAAGCGGTCGCCCTATCTGTCAACCCAAGACCGGACTTCGTTTGGATTCTGGACAATTCGTGCTTCAAGAAGGTCGTTTCCGTCAATCTAAACAAGCATAAATTGCGTTGTTAGTAAGTCCCAGCTGCGGCCAAACGCCATAGGCTATTGATTGAAGAAATCCATATCCCTCAGCGTCTCCATGGTATGCGGTGATTATATTGTCCCTTAGCTGGTAAACTCTTAGATTGTGATCTTCAGACGACACGTCCTCGGTGTGATCACCCTCTTCGTAGAAGCCACCTTCCTCCAATGGATAGAAGCGACCCTCTATTGAATTGTATGGTCTGCTTCCCATATGAAATCCAGATCCAAGATGAAAGCCGGGGCTATCTGCTAGGGACATAATCTCAATAGTAGTTGTATTACCAGACTGAAGATCAAAGTGAACTCGCCCTCCAGTAGGTTGACGAGTGTGATCATTGTATTCCAATTCCGGACGGACATTAGTCGCGCGGTCTTGTGATCCGTCTTCATAATTGATATGCCCTGAAAAATGAATGCATTTTTCTTCCGTCATGACTATATAGAAATGCACAGAGTAACGACTACCATCGGGGCGTTGAAACATAATTGGGCACCAGAGCTGGAGATATGTATATGAATCTATTGGAGCAATAGTCTCGTGATCAGACGATTCGGGAATTCGCCCGATATCAGGCCTTAGTCCCCAAGAGTGGTCACGAAACGCAAACCACTCTTCGGGTGTGATCTCATGTCGAACACCCGCTACAGTTACCCAACCGAATACATCGCCCGCTTGATGATACCGGATAGCGTCAGACACGACACACTTAGAGCCGGCAGACCTAAGAAGTTGTCGGTCTTCGAAGAAACAAGGTAGGTCTGAACTAAATTTTAAGTCGAATGCTATGGCCGCGGATTCATTATCTTGGAGTGTAAAGCGAACTTCGTTGGGTTTATCTGAAACGCCAGAGCTAATATGGCCCACTTTCGTTTCTAGTAGAGATTTTTTGGTTGATCGGCAAGAACGGATAGTGTGTTGAGACCTTTCAGTGATCACACCCGCGTATGCATCCATTAGTTCAAGATTTGTATAGTAACCCAACCCAAAGCCAATTTGCAGTGACCCATCCTTCCGAGCTATGGAAGTCCAAATCTTGTCCGCCCACCCAAGGTTTTGATAATTGTTTGAGGGTAACAATTCGGTGAACCGTCTATACATGCGTTCATCTTTTTCGAGTAACGGGCCAAAGGTTATATTCATGGAAAGGTACCTTCTATAACTACAATCTCTCAAGCAACCTCAGTGCAACAAGGGGTTACCCGGGAGCGGTAAGACCGGCGCAGCCGATAGCGGCACAGCCCCAAGAGTCCTCCAAAGAATATCCTGTGTTCACTATGTTCTCAATAGAATCCCTATCACTGTACATCGCTGGCCCCTAGTCTGTGGAGCGACTGATGCGCGCCTGGCATAGCTCTCAATGATCCCACAGGCACCAGTACCATAGATTTTCTGCCAATGATCACCAAAGAGCCCCACCAGAACGCCAGATTCATTATCTACCAGGTTGTGCACAATGCTTTGAGCCAGAATCGCATCAGTATCCTGGTATTCATCAATAAAAATGATGGGGTACTTGTTCTTTAATAGTTGTTGGAACTTACGGAACTCGAGCAACCGAGCCATCAAAACGACGACGTCATCGTGGTGCAGCGTGATGGTTTTTTCGTCAATACCGGGATAACCAAGGTCATAAACAACCCGTTGGTTGTTGATCCCTCCAGCCTCATCGATACGTTCCTGCCATTTTTCGCCAAGCTCAGGAATCAATTCCCTGAGTTTAACTTGGAATCCTCGAAGGAAACTCCAGCAAAATGCATGGATTGTGCCTGGAAAAACAACGGGGTGATTATCGGTCCGATCCAGAATCTCTTCTCTCGCAACATTGGTGTACGTGATACAGGCAATCTGCTGTGAGTGAGCAAGGAGTGACGCTGCCCTGTTAGTTATCAGGTATTCAAGTGCCGCGATGAGAGAATAGGTTTTACCGGCCCCAGCGCCCGCCTCCAGACGAAAACTACGACCATCACCAATTGCGGAGTAAAGCGCTGCTATCGCTTTTTCGGACGCTTCTTCCGCTGGGCTTAACTCGGACATCATTCTGCTCCAGGACTATCGAGCCAAACCAAACCGTCGGCAATATAGCGTGGAACTTCCCAAGTCGTATTTTCGATACCATACTCAATGGCGAAATTCGCCTTACTACCATCACCGATCTTTTTGGCTAACTCGAATGCTGCTTCTTCACCTTCGTCGCTTTCCAAGTCAAATAGCGCTGGATTTGCCAAGATAAAGGCATCTTCAAAACTCCGCCCGCAATCCTCCTTGCCATCCTCTGAAATTTGGAAGGCAATGCGCCTGGATCCAATAGTCTTATCTTCTTCGGGAATGCCACGTATATCAGCAATTTTGCCGTAGCCGTTACCATCCAGCCATTTCGACAGGCTCACGTTACTGCTATGTGATGCTTTCGATACCATGGAGGCGGGATAAGTGGTTCTCTCTATTCCCTTCTTATCTTCTTTGGCAGTTTTATTGACAGCATCCAAGTCCGTCACTATCAGCGTCTGAAGTTCGAGAAAATCGACAAATTTGAAGAAGTGAAATGCATAAGCGCCGCCGATTTCAACGACTGACAGATACTTACTTTTTAGAGTCGTCCCCTGGACATTGTCTATTTTTTCAATCATTTCCGGTAGGATGATTCGCTCAGTAGCGCCCTCTATCAAGATGGCCTTGTCTGCGAAATAAAGATCACACTTGGTAAGTGTCAGGTATTTGTGCAGAAATTCCTTGTCCTCTTTGGACTCTTCGCCGCTGAATGCCTCGCCCAGATCCTTGATCTGAGTGTATCCGTTCTGCTTGGCAAGAAAATACCTGACCTTGTCGAAGTCGGCCTCGTTGGCGATGTGGGCTGAATGGGTACTGACGACAAACTGCACGGGCCAACGTTGCTTGTGATTAAACGCCTCTTCAAATTTGACGACAATGGTTTCGAGCTGCCGGATAAAGACATCCTGCATTTGGGGGTGGAGGTGCGCCTCCGGTTCTTCAATAAAAATGATGTGACCTTTAGCCGGTACTTCGGCCGATTGGTAGGCACGGAAAAATTCGTAGATCCGAAAAAGGATAAATATGAGGTTTCTAAAACCAAGGCCGTTATAGGTTTCCGGCAGCGTAAAGTGGTCACCTTTGTCGTAGTGCACCTTCGTACTACTATCGAGCAAGGACTGTACGTTCAGTTCTGTCGATGCACTGAGATTGGGATCATGAAGACCCGGATAACCGAAAAGGGTGAGTGTAGGCAGTAGCGCACTAATCTTCTCCTGGAAATCGGTGTCGACTTTTTCCTGAAGATCTTCGACAACAGTCTTGATTTCATCAGAGGCTTGTTTGAAATCTTCGGGGGCATTATCACTCGTGGCGCTGTTGAACAGTTTGCCTAATGATTTGCCCAGTACATCTTTTTCGTTGTGGGTTTCATCATCCAGGCCGCGTTGTGCATTGATCACTCCCGAACGTAATAGCCGTCTCAGTTTGGTAAGCTCTAACTGGACTCGATTGTCTTCGTTGTCAGGTTCGATGGCAAACACCGATGCCTCGAAATAGCTATCGATTCTCTCTCTCAATTCCCTGAAGTATGGCAGGCGGTCTTGTACGTCTAACCCCTGGAAGAAAGGCTGTATTTTGCCCGGCTTCAGCTGATAGGACAGCAGGATTTTGGCTTCGAACTGCTCTTCATCGAGGTCAAGGATAAAGTCCCCCAATACACCATAATCGTCTGCGTTATCACGGTAGTCAACGATCAGTTCAAGTTCGATTGAGGGAATGGTATCCCGAATCTCCTGGTCGGGCCTGTCAGAATTAAAGGCCGCTAATGCGCCTTCGAACCTCTTCAGGCACTTCTGATTAAAATCTTCGTACCGCAGATCCGGCCCCGTGGTGGATAGGAAGCTTTTGAATATCTCAGCGAGGGATGTCTTGCCAGTATTGTTCCGGCCTACTACAACCGTCGTCTTGCTATCAAAGCTAATAGATACATCCTGTAGTAAGCGAAAGTTCCTGATATGGGCCCGCTTAATGATCATGTATTACTCCCATGAAGTTCGAAGTTCAGCCAAGCACAGCCGGGATCCCAGCCCTGGGCAGCTAGATAATCTTTAGTTTTGTGGTTTCAAGGGAAGGACTTCCAATCCCGGTCCAGTTGTAGTCGATGTAGTCCGCAGCGATCTTCCAGTCATCTGATAAAGTATATAAAGCACCAACACCAACAATCCCTCAAGTATCATCACATGTGTTAACCCGATAGACCACTTTATTGTCAAGATCTACATCACCACCACCAACAAGTCAGGTCGTGACCGCATGGCTGCGATAACCGCCAACTTTCTTATTGCGAGAGGCACATAGGTTACATGGTGTTCGTATGTCCCAGAATGATCGTCCTGAGCTCTAGTCTTTAGATCAGATCCACAGATGTTACATAGACACACTGGGTGTGCGTAGTAACATAAGATAGATTATGCGCATAACTATCAGATCAATAAGGAAATATTAATGCGCAAAGAATTCCTTATCGACATTTAGCCCTTCTTCACTGACTGCTGTCAACTCAAGATGATCAGTCCGCTGCGTTACAATGGCGCTCTTCAAGGTCCACGATACGCTTGTTAAAGATGCTGGCCGGGATTGATTTTGGTCCGCCTTGTACTGGCCATACCTGCATGGTCAGATGGCCACAATCTTCATCGTAATCGTTCTCGGGCGGGCCAATCACCCATACCTCGCAGCGTTCGCGTTCAAAGTCGGAGCGGATCATTTCGACGAAAGCCTTTAACTCACGATCTGTTCCCGAATCGGGGGCAAAAATCAGGCGTATACAACACTCGCCGCATTGATCGCATTCAAAGTATTTGTTTTCTACCAACATTATCTTATCAGCACCTCTAAGGTGTTCTCCAACAAACCCATGCTTTCGTCGACTAAGGCGTCCGTGATGGTCAATGGCGGAAGAATACGAATAACATTCGCTCGTATACCACAGGAAAGTAAAATCAGCCCTTTATGTCCGGCCTCCGTCACGATTTCCGTAGTGAGCTCAGGATTTGGCCGATGGACATCCCCGTTACAAACCAACTCTATAGCGATCATCGCACCCAAGTTCCGAACGTCTCCAATATGATGAGGATATTGAGTTTGCATAGTTTGGAGTCGCGATACGATGCGTTCACCAATCTCAGTAGCGCGGGCACATAGGCTTTCCTTTTCGATAATATCCAGCACGGCCAAGGCGGCGGCACAGCCGATGGGAGAACCTCCGTATGTGCCGCCCAATCCTCCCGGATGAGGCGCATCCATGATCTCGGCTTTACCCACCACCGCGGCGAGAGGGAAACCGCCTGCTAAGCCCTTCGCCAAAGTGATCAAATCCGGCTCAATATCCGTGTGTTCGCTGGCGAATAGTTTCCCAGTGCGTGCGAAGCCCGATTGGATTTCATCAAAAATCAATACGATGCCGTGCTGATCACAGAGTTTGCGCAGCGCTTGTAGAAATTCCGCAGGGGCGGGGTAAAATCCACCCTCCCCTTGAACCGGTTCTATAATCATTGCTGCAACACGACTGGGTTCGATCTCTACGGTAAACAGCATTGCCAATGCATCAAGCGCCGCCGCCGATGACACACCGTGGTACGCATTGGGGAACGGTGAGTGGTAGATCTCACCCGGGAATGGACCGAAGCCGGTCTTGTAAGGAGCGACCCTGCCGGTGAGTCCCAGCGTCAAGTTGGTACGCCCATGAAAGCCACCATTGAAGGCGATCACACCCGGTCGTCCAGTGTGGCTACGGGCGATTTTGATCGCATTCTCCACCGCTTCTGCGCCCGTGGTTACCAACACCGATTTTTTGGGGCTAATTCCCGGTGCGACTGCATTGAGTTTCTCAGCGAGCTCGACGGCACTGGCATAGGGGGTTACCGTCAGGCAGGTGTGACTGAATTGATCCAATTGTGTCTGAACTGCCTTGCGAATCTGAGGATGATTGTGCCCGGTATTCACCACCGCGATACCACTTCCCAGATCAATATAGCGTTTGCCCTCGACGTCCCACAATTCAGCATTCTCCGCCCGCTCGATAAACGCGCTGGTCAGGGTGCCCTGCCCTCGCGCGAAGGCGTGGTCTTTCCTGGTTTGCAGGGACCGGTTGTCGTGTCTCTTCAAATGCAGCTCTTTACTCGTATTCATCAACTGATTGCCTCTCCCGTGAGAGCGGCCGACCATATTGCCAAAATGAGCCTGTCGACTCTGTGGCTCAGAACGACTTGGACTCCATCTGCGACAGCTGGAAAAAGTCCGCCACGATCGCCAGTGCCTTCGCTTCGTCAAAGGCTTTGCAGGTATAAATAATCAAAGAGACAAAACGCGACGATTCCCACGTGTACAAAGCCACCCCAGATTCAATCAAGGGTATGAACGCTTCGATACCTTGATTTTCCGGCTTACCCTGTCCCAGCGATGAATTGACAATCGCTTCGCCAGCGGTGTTGGCGCCCAGACCGTCGAGAAGCGCAGTAAAGAATTCGTGCACGGTATCGACTTGCACATCAATGTCATAGAGTCCTTCTATCAGTAAACGCTGTCGGTAAATATTGGGGGCTAGATCTTTCATGTTATTCCTTTGTATTCTCGCCTGGTGGAATCATCGAGCTATTGATCAACGTGCAGATATGTACGGTGTACTACGCTCACAATGTCTGAATGACATTTAAAATTGTATCTAACAGCGATTGAAAGCTGGGCTGCGATTCGTAGTACAACCCGGATGTAGCCTCATAATTTTCGCGATAAAGTGCTTTGGTATTCGGGTCAGACAATAGAAACGCTTCATTTTCGTCCAGTGAAATTTTAAAGTCCTTCTGGGGGAATCTTGTGGCTTTGTGTGCATGATAATCCTCTGACCCTATGAATGACTTCACCATGTCATGGTCGAGCAAGCATGCCACATCATAATAATGGCGCATGAAGTTTTTGGGCATATCTCCTGATTGCTGCTGTTGTCTATACTTCGTCGCAATCGTTTGTAATTTCTCCACGAGGGTATACCCCGGGTGATAACAGGCCACACCCACCGCTCGATTATCGAAAACAGCGATATCGCGCGCTCTCGCAAAATTCAATGCCCACGAGCTGATAGTTTGTGGGATATAGGGCGTCACATTATCAAAGCCTAATTCTAGCAGTATCCCCTGCTTAACCCCTGCAGAGATAGGAAATGCTGCTTGATAATTGAGTCGTAGGCCGCCGCTACGGTAATACCCGGAAGGATCATCAAAATCCGTGTCCCTTTCGGCCTGCTCAATGCCATGGATAGTAATGTCTTCGGCTATCTGGTTATAAAATGCTTTGCGGCTGGCGCAGTGCTTGGGTTTGGTGTGCCTGGGATTGACCGCGACATTTATATCGGCAGGTGGATTTATCCTTAGATCAATATCTTCGGAGAAACGATGGATTATGTTGAATCCCTTGGATAAAGATGTCCCTCCTTTTAGTTCAAATGCATATCCCTGTTTCTCCAACCCATACAGGCAGTGCATGATCCAGTAATCTTTCTCAACCAGGTCGGGTGCAATACTTTTTTCTTCAGCGACAGCTCGTAAAAGATCAGTGAACTCCCTGTGTTCATGAAGGAATTCAGGCGCCGGCATATCGTTTTTCAACTCCTAATTCATGTCTGAAGAGTTTTTTAGCGCGCACAGAACCGTAGACTTCAGCGGCCTTGAGTAGCTTCTTTGGATTAAGCGAGACACTAACTTCCCTTACTTTTTTCAGGACACTCTCCTGGTGCTCGGCCAGGTGATTCACATTGTTCACCAAATCAACCAACAAAAACTCTTTGGTCAGTGTTTTGGGGAAATACGGTTTCATCCGAAAATCATACACACGCCCCGCCAGTTTAAATTTACCATGGCGTTTGCGGTTGTATACGATCTGCTCGTTGTAGAGCTGAGTCGTTCCTACACCCAACGCATTGTAGGCGTTTGGACTCAACAGTAGGAAGTCGTCCGATTTTAGGAACGCTTTTACCAGTTTCTTGTCCTCTGGGGGCACGCGTCCAAATGATGCTGTTTTTGGGTAGCTATAGACACCGGGAGAAACTTTATTGAGTGTCCCTTCTTCAACGAGTTCCTTCAAATGACGGTCAACAGCATTAGACCACCTGGACACGTCCGCCCTGCGGTAGACCTGCCCCGGCTTTAAGTGCCGTTTAACTTGATTTAATGCCGACATTATCCGATTCATCCAAAGGTTTTTCCCACCATCGCAAAGGATAGGCAAAAATCCTTATAAATGCAAGTTTAATTATTTAAAATACATGCAAAATGAAGTGATTTATCCGTCTAAGATAATGCACTCCTGCGGCCTGGAAATTATTCAGTGAAGAGTGATCAGCGCGTAGAAAGAACGATGATTTACCTGGCTAGAGTTCCGATATTCGCAAATATCGGAACTAAGATGCAGCTTACTGTCTGAGGTCTGGGCAAGATTTATAATGGGATGGACTTCCCCACCCTAAAATTTTAGATGTTACCGCCCACCAGTCAGCCGGTATATATCCACTTTCCAGTCGATACTACTGGCCTCGTCGAATTGTTCAATTTCCACTTTCACTATATCGAGAAAGTCTTCCAGGTATAGTTTCCGGTCTGGCTTAATCTCGTATTCGTCGACCACACCTTCCCCATTTTCCACGCTCACAACACTCACCCAGCGCTGTCTCACCTGCACATAGTGTTGCGGGAGTGGTTTGTGCTCGGAGGCATTGGCGCCGAAGGACCGAACGAGTTTACGCTTCATGGGGTTATTTTAAATTCCAGTATATTCTTACTGAGTAAGAACAATAGTAGCGCCATTGCTTGCTGTTTGGGAATTTGAACTGTTTTTTTAGGTCTTTGATATCACGCTGCCTGAACGCAGGATTTGACGCCACCGATACGGAATCGTGCGCCAGGAAGGTCGACTAACTTTACGATGGCGCCTACCAGCCCTCGTCAAGCTCGCGCAAAGTTTTCTTGTGCGCTTTGAGATGGTGCTTCATCAATTCGACATCGTGAAGAAAATCCTTTTCTCGGTCAAATTCGTATCCAGGATCGATGTGAAAGGGGTTGCACTCAACAATCTCAAACAGGTTGGCCTCACACGTCTCTATCACCTCTGCAAGACTATCGGCTATATGTTTTAAGGGTGAACCCTCAGCGCCATCATCGATGCGCCTCTGAATCCGTTCGTGTACTGATCGTAATAAATCAGTCCGCATATAGTTATTCAGCAAGCTCATAGAATGGCCCGGTGCGGCAGGTGTTGCGAAGCCCATGTTGTCTTCTGGTGGGAAGCTCGGGCTGTGGTACCGCTTAAATTTGAATTTGCTCACTACTTCTACTTCCTCTTTGGTGTGCAGAGGCGACATTTTACCCAGACTGCGCCTTTATACTATTTCCAGTCCCCCTTGGATGTCCACCCCACAGCCCGTCTGGCACGGCATTCGGGAGGACTCCAATTCTTGTGCGAAGCTACATCGGTGGTTTCAGCTTGCCAGATAACACGGCGTCTATCAGTTCGAACTCGTCCATTCCCAAGATACTATCGATAGTGGAACCCTGAATTTCTTCGGCGATTTTAAGAATTTCTTCATTGCAGGCTTTGAGTTTCGTAGCCTGGACCTTGAGGCGTTCAATCTCGCGGATTTGTTCTGGCTCCATATTTTGCCGGAGCCACCGGTTAAATTGTTCTTCAAATAACCATTGATCTTCCAACTGGTTGTTATACAGATCCACCACCCGTTGAAGTGTTGCATCATCCATGATGTGGGGCTTATCACGAGCCGATTGCATGTTGGCCAGTTGCTCCTGTGATGCATCTAGCATCCCATCCACCATGTCGGTAAAAACCGGTAGCATCGAGATAGGCTGCCATTGGGGTTGCTCGTCCATAGTTTCTTCCATCCCATAAAATGGCTGGCTGCACCTGGCGGTATACCAAACACGTTTTATCGCGTACAACCTGCCAAAAATTCTTGTGTGGATTCGCTGAAACAGGTCAGCTCTTCGGGCTCAAGCAATTGGTATGACTGCATCATGGATAGCTGTGAAAGCATCCTTGAGCGTGAATATCCATCAAAGATCCGGCCCAGTTCTTTATTGCGATCTCTGATGAGAGAATAAATCTTCACGTACTTTTCATGGCTTGAAAGGGCGTCGTCGGCCGTGGTGGATTCGACTTCTGCAAGTATCCGATCACAAAGCCTCGCGAGTGCTTTGTCTCTAAGCGGCTTAAACTTCTTCCAATCTGATTCGGGAATACTCATTTACGGCTACCCTCGGCTGGTCAGCCTCGCGCTTGATTGCGTAGGCTGCGTGCAAACGGACTACACTAACCCTATCATCTTTTTCCCTTGCAGCTTATCCAGCCACCGCAAGGCGGTCTGGCCCCGGCCCCAGGTCTCCAGCGTGGCCGTTCCATCAGGTCTCACAGTGATATCCGTTTTCATACAGCGTCCATGGATATAGTCGGCCCTCAAATGAAGTCCGTCTTGACGATAGCTCAGGCATTCGAAGAAATCACTGACGGTAAATTGGTCATCCGGCAAAAATTCATTCTCTGAGTAGCCGCGTGGCCGCGCATCGGTAAACGATAGTGACGCCAGCGTATACAGAAAACCAAAAGCGCCCCATTCCGCGACGTCTGCTGGATCTGTGTCCTCTTCGTCGCTGGTGAAAATGAGATCAGCGCGAACCGCAACATTCTCCTTGTCCGGAGCGGATTCCGTGTCCGTATCAAGGACACGAAATAGGACCAAAGTGCCCGTCTCCAGAAGTTGCTGCCAAGCCGGTTTTGTGGCGTCATCCATGTTTGATTTCGCTCCTCGTCATTCGATTATTCATTGCCATCTCAGTGGCGCGTCAGCTTGAGTTCGGCCCAGATCCAGCTGAAATCGTAGGCCGCTCCCGGCGAACGCTCGGTTGAGTTCTCCAGCTGTTTGAGCCAGCTGACGACCTCGTCATGCAGCGCCGGATCAGCCGCACATTGCCGCGGGCTCAAACCATTGAGCATGGGAATGGGCTCATCCAGGGTTTTGCGGTAGTGACTGGTCAGCTGGGCCGTGACGGCCTCCTGTATTTCGGGCGGCACCTCAGAAAGGGTCTCCAGCGTCTCGCCGCTATCATCCATGAGGGCTATATTGTCGTGGACTGTCAGCGGCGGCCCAACCAGGTCACCCAGCAGGGAGATCAAAAGGACCCTGCCCCGCTCAGCCCGTGCAGTGGAATTACTTTCCAGCGCCACATAATCATCGCTCAACGTAATATGTCCCAATAGGCTCACCCGCGCCCCAAAATCGATGTCGTCGTAGGGTTCAGGGAACCAGCTCCAGTTCATCGTACCCGCATCCCTTTGCAGTACCGGTGATGCGTCCAGGGCCTGGGCGACCGATGAGCGATCACCGCTAAGTGGGAACCGCACCCCGGTGAGTTCGATGGGCTCGTCATCCATATTTCGCAATATCGGTGATGGCCTCATTGTCTGAACATAGGTGTCCATGGCCCAGATCAGAAAGGCGACGCCTGCCAGCTCGGACTCCTGTGTGAACCGAATCATCTCCTCGATATTGTCTGGTGCGGCCTCCATCTCCCCCTGTTCTATCAGCTCCTGCACTAGCTGCCGGGTCTGTTCAGGGATGGCACCCAGTACCGATTGGATACGCGCGGCCAGGTGGGGGCTGAAGGGCAACATGGCTCCGCTGAACACATGATTTCCACCGATGTGCAGGACCCGGGCCACGAGTCCGTCCCATTGGTGGAAACTCTCGGTGGCCGCTTTTTCCTTGACCCGAATCGACTTGTCTTCGCTGCCATAGGGACGCAGCTCCGCGTAGGCGCCAGGCTTCACCGAGGTGATCTCCCAGAACTGCAACTCGGAGTCACCCAGAGCCTGCAGATAGCGGCGCCCCGCAGGCCCTTCACGCCAGCCACGGTGCTCGAGATAGGCATCGATCAGGTTGCGGTTATCGCGATCCCATAAGACCGTTGCGAATTCCTCAAAGGCGAATCCGATGACCATGTGGTGATAAGGCCCCGAAAGAAAGAAATCCTCCATTTCATCGAGGCTCACTTCAAGTTTGTCCGCCAGCGGGGTCAGCAAATCGCGCTGCACCTGCTCGAACCGACCCTCCCATTCATCATTCGGGCCGGTGTAGGCCATCAGGTGTTTTATCGCCTTGTCGGTTTCACGGCGAGATTTGCGGTCACTCATTGTTGAACCTGTTCTACTGTCGGTTATGGGAAAAACGGATCTCTCAACCAACCGATAATGATGGCGAGGTCTTCAGGGCCTAGCGTACTCGCGACGTCGATCAGGCCCAGCGGAGACTGATCACAACCCGACCAGACATTTCGGAAAAATGTGGCCATAAGTTGTTCGCCATGCGAGAAGACGCCCATAGCCTGATCCAGTCCCTCTTCATCAAGGCATCGAGTCTCCCAATCCCAGTAGCGAGCCAGGTTGCTGTAGGGTGCCATCAAATCCCTGAAACGTCGTTGCTCGGGTGTTAATTGGAAGTGTCCGCGGCTGATCGTCATTACAAAATTCCTTTCGCACTGCTAACAATTTGCTACAAAAGCGCTGACCTCTAGCCGGCGCACGGTGTCAGGTTGCGCAGGTTCGTTATCCGCACGCTATATCCTCTTCACTCCCGCCTTGTAGACAGCGTTGCGCTCGCGCTTTCCCATCGCGACGACCGAAACCACTAATTCCTCGTCACGCACCTGGTAGACCAGCCGGTAACCGGCACTGCGCAGTTTGATTTTGTAGCAGTTTCGCAGGCCACTCAAGCGCGAACTTTCTACTCTAGGAACTTCCAGCCACTCTGCGAGCTTTTTCTTGAACTGCGTTCGCATGCCCACGTCTAGTTTATCCCACTCCTTCTTGGCTTCGGCTTTGAAGAGCAGCCTATAAGTCATCTAGTGCAACCTCGATCTCATCCTGATCGAGGCGCGCCCTGACAATCGCTGCCAACTCGACATCTTCGAGTTTATCCATGAGCGCCTCGTAGGCCTCGGCCGGTACGGCATAAAATACAGGCTCATTTCTGTTGAGGATGGCGACCGGCGCACCCTCCCCTTGCGCGACAACAGACATCGGGTTTTTCTTCAATTCCGAAATACCTGCGCTCACATCGGCTAGAATCGGGTGTGTGGAAGCCATTTCGCCGCCCTCTTGGTGACCTGAATATAGACCTATTAATAGGTCATTAATAACAATATCACAAGAACAAAGACCTATTAACAGGTCATGTAGCCTGATCTAGCGCGACTGACAGTCGGCCTGCTGAGCGCGGGCGACCGCCAAAGACAGGCCCCGTTTCAGGGGTACGCGTACAGAACCTTCTGTCCACCCGATAGCCACCGTACACTGGCTACGACATAAAGGTATCTCCGAGGATGCGAAAACCAGGCCCTGGGATTATGTCCGAGATGATGCCAGCTACAGCTCCAGTGCCATTACTGATCGGTATGTCCACGTTGAGCTCAAAGCACGGCATAAAACGGCGAAAAGAAGAAAATCGATCAGATTGAAAACGACGACATCAGTATTAACGTTTTCAATCACTTAGACCCTATGTGCGGACAATTACGTCCGCTTATTTCCTGGGAGTAAAATCTGCAGGGCTCACTCGGTTTTTGTCTTTATCGTGCCCTTGCTTTCGCGGCGATCGACCCACTAGAGCAGAATTTGCGATTTTAGAGTTTGCAATGCCGCCCGTGCGACATTGCCTTCTATGAATACCTTGTTATCGAAACGCACCATTCGTGTTTCGGCCCCAAGAGAATCCAGTACCGACTGATCGACGACTTTGAGAAGGTCATTGTCATCATAACGAAGCAGCGCTCCACCACTGGCGCTTATCTGGTCTTCATCAAGAAATTGCGTCTCTTCTATGGACACCTTTTCCGGTACCGCGCAGACCTCCGTTGCTCTTACCTCGTCTCCCACTAAGTCATATCCCATGTCTAGGGCAAAAAATGTCATTGCCTCCTGCATGCTATTAGCAGCGACAAACCAATCTTCGCCATGATCCAGCGAATCTAGCCAATAGATCTTCATCATTGTGTTTTCCCACGCTGAAAGAGAACTTTTCATGACTATTATAGGTGATCGTCTCGTTAATGCTGTTGGTGCTCTAGTACTGGTCAATAGAGAGCACCTCGTTGATTAAAAGCATCCTCGCCTCTGGGGAATGATTATTTCTTGGCTACAAGCCTGCCAGTGTTTTCATCCCGGGAGATAGAGCCTCGGTCGACCCGACCTTTGGCACTGTGCTTTCTGGCGATGGCTCTAGCTTGGGCGCTAGTCTCTATCGCGTGCAGTCTCAGTGATTCCTGCTCGGATGGTGTCAACATCCGGGGCGTTGAGGACGCTTCCTGCTTCACTTTCTGTAAAAAGCTCGAAACTGTATCGGAATACTTCACGCCATCTGTCTTCGAGGTCTTCATAGCAGCCGGTCCCAGATTATGCGGCAGCAGTCTTCGCCGCCCCCTTCCTTTTGCTGTCTTTTACGGCCACCAATCCTTCCGCGGTCACCTGGCGTGTGGGCATCCAGGTCTCCAACTCCGCCTGATATCGGGCCAAGGTGTGATTGCCCTGCATCGCCATCCAGCTCTCGGCCGAGCGTCCCAGCACCTTGCTCACCTTCACCGCCAGCTTGGGCGACAATTCGATCTTCTCATGCAACAGGCGACTCAAAGTGGGCTCTGACACTTCCAGCGCATCAGCCAGTTCGGTCGCTTTCAGGCCCAGCTCATCGACGTAATTGCGCTTGATGAAGCCGCCCGGGTGTACAGTGATAATTCTCATAATCCACGACATATGCGCCGCCATTCTCAAACTCGATGGTCATTCACCAGTTGCCGCTGACCCAGATGGCGTGTCGCCCTTTATCCCGTCCCTTCAACGAGTGGGTAGATCCCTATCCGCAATGTCTGTTGCGGAGTCGAGGGTGGCCAGCTGGTCACGCAGGTTATCCTCATGGTCGGAATAGATATCGTTGCCGCCGCTATTAGAGAACTTCTTGAGGCCCTTGTCTTTGATACTCTTGATCAATTCCCGCTGCTCCATTTCAGTACTCTGGCAGCCTAAGCGGAACTTGCATATTGCACAAGGCGCAAAATATCGTTACTCAATCGCCGAAGTTCAGGCGGAACCACCCTGTTCTAGCGCTCCGGATACGCAAGGCCATGTCCCGCTGGGATGCAGCGAACACGAAAGCCACATGAATCGCTTAGCTAACGCTGTCAATGGCTCGGACCAGACAAGATCGTAGAGTTCTTTGCGTGTCAGTTTCTGCGGCGAATCCATACTGTTTCTCCTGCCACCTCGTCTTTAAGTACCCATCCGTGTGGGCATACAGATCAGGAGAATTTTAGACCATGCGAACTCGACAAAAGTGAGCGCTTACTGCAGCATCAATGCTCCAGCCGGAAATCCGGCTGTAACGATGCCCAATGGTCTAGTAACTGCGATTTATGCTCATGAGCCATGGGTAATTCATTCAGCGCTTCCGGCCACTTCATCCGCGCACGCTCTATCACATCCTCTAAATGAGGTTTGATCGCCCGCCAGGGGATATCCGCTTTTCTCGCCCAGTGTTCAAAATGCTCGAGAGTCACCTCGTACCACGCTTTGGTTTTACCAAGGTTGAGCGCAAATTGCTGTTCGCCCTCTATATATACGCGGGTCGTTACAATGTCGTAGGCCGGCGACAATCTCGGAGTTACCTGGTCCTGGTACAGCAAACTCCAGTTCTTCAAATGTGCATCACCGTTGGCCAATAGAATATTGACCAGGAGTCGCCGGGCATATTGCTGGGCATCTGCCAGACCATCCCCCGAGTATTGATACAACACCCGACCGATTTGCGCATAATTCGCGCCACCGTACTTTTGCTGCGGATACTTCACCAGTACTTGCGCGAAGTCTTCCATCTGAATCCGCTGCTGACCCTCTCGGTCGAACCGTTTAATGGCGAATGCGTACTTCTCTTCCGGCAGGTTTATTTGTGGTAAGCCATCGAGCCTGTCCAACTCAACCAGTCGCATCTCGGGAATCTCGACTCCAACCAAGGCAGCTAGCGACATCGCCGTGAATTCATTCAATGAAACGTACGGATGTATTGTCGATGGTGTCTTAACGATCCAATCACCCAACTCATCCTCAACGCCGAGATTGTACCGCCCTTCCCCCTCCTTCATGGAAAACTTCATCTGCACGCCGGCCAGAGAGAACTTTCTGCCGCCCGCCTCCTGATCGAGGTGCACCGGCCTCGCCTTGCCGTAGCTGGATAAGACATGCTCCGGGACATTTTCCGGTTCAAGGGGGGTCGCTACCAGTGCGCCAGGCAAATCTCGGCCCAGATAAGCAAAGATCTGGAACTCATTGTCCGTATGGACACCAAGCCGCTGCGCGATTAGATCGCGAAGTGCCCCTTCCGGCAGCAGGTTCGACAGTGTCGGATGCAGCCGTTGATTCTTCACCCAGGGTTCAGCCATGGCCCTTTCGGCATTGGGAAACTTCGGGTGTGTTATCAGCGACAAGGTCCGGCGTGCTGAATTTGCACGGAAGGACTCTGCAAAACTCAATACATTGCGACCGTTTTGAAATCCAGCCAGGTATCCAACCAGTCCCCCATGAAGTGAGAGCTGCAGGACAGCAACGTCATCCTGGTGAGCATTCATGAGCCCTCCTCCAGCAGCCCCTTCCAGGGGTCATCGGCAACAACACTCTCCCCTTCTGAGCCGGCACTCTTTCTACCAAGGTCATGTGAGCGCTCTCCAGCAAGAACTGCTGTCACTGCATCAACTTTCTCTTGGGGTATCAGCATCAACTCGCTTTTCAGTCCCTTGGCCAATAGTTCCAAGGTATCCAGCCGTGGATTGCCCTTGGATTCCAAACGCTGATACTGTTGGCGCGACATACCCACCCGAAGCATCATGTCATGCTGCTTGAGTCTCAGGTTCAACCTGCGCCCTTTTAGCTGATCGAGTAGCGATTTCACATTAGCGTCCTATCTGTGCGTTTTAGACAATAGAAATATATTAGCTGCTTTATCCCACAATAGAAACATATATGCTTCTTTTTAAGTAATTCTTGGCACGCCCCCCAAAAAGCAATATATGCTCCCATAGCCGCCCTCCCCTCCTATCCCAGCCTTGTCTCTCCCTGATGATTTAAATAGGCTAGTACTTACCCACCGAAAGAGACAGGAATTCAAGTTGCCAAGATTTGTCATCCACTGTCGCGGGGAGGACTATCGCATCGATAGAAGCACACCACTCTTCTGGCCTCATGCGTACATCATCTCTCCCCCCGAAGATCCCCTCGAACTTCAGCTGATTCCCGTCGCATCACAGTTGCTCAGAATGGCGTCGGAAGAAGGCTTCCTGTGCGACCTGGAACAGACCGAAGAGCAGCTGATAGCAATGGCCATCGAGGGCTACAGATCCAAGGGCCACCAGGCCTGGAATATTAACGAAGCACTTCACCTCGTTGTCGTCTCGCCCGACTCTGACCTGGCTGCATCACTGACACAATGTCTTGAACGCTGGTTTTTCATTGAGAAGCTCCCGCAAGTAGGCCTCTCGTCACAGAAACCCAAAAATAGGAAGTTGTAGGCTTTTAGCTGCAATATCGTACCAAGTTCGTTCACTGTACTTACGGTGCCCAAACCAATCCCGCTATCGAAAACACCCAAACAGAATATGACGTTCTTCAAAGAACGCGTTAAGATACGCCTATGAGACACCCTGATCGATTTGCGAACGAACAACGAAGAGCGACGTTATCCAAACTGTTCGCGCCGTTAACCAACAACATAGATCGCAATACTGTTCGCCCGGCACCGTTTGCGCTTAAAGCATACCCCAGCGAAGCGCAACGAAACGCCCTGATCGACCAGGCACTGGAGCTTGGTGGACCGCCCGGCACCGTTATTGCCAGGGAAATTCCCGAAGATTCAGCCGGCTGCAGTGTTGAGGTCCTCTCTGGCTGGGAACGCGTGGAGGCCTACCTTCATAGGGACGCGTTCCCACGAGCAACCATGGTACCCATGGCTATGATTTCGGCATCCGACGCAGACGCGGCGTTCTATGCCATCGAGTACGCCCAGGAGCACCACAAAGCCTGTGGATATGAAACCTCCCCCCTCAACTATGCGATCGCTGCACAAGAGGCCATTCGTCACTTCAACCAGTCGGCCAGTACCTGGAACATCCAGGAGCTGGCCAATGCTCTCGGTATTGCCCGCCCTACCCTTTCCAACCGGATCCGACTGCTCAAGGGATTACAGCCAGACGTACGAGACCTGCTCAGCTCCGGACGATTAAAACCTGAATTTGCCAAAATTCTGCTGGCGGAAAACAATCCGAAACGACAGATCCAACTCGCTGAGCGTGCCACTACAGGTAAGTTGAGAACACGCGATTTATACGCCCTCGTGCACCCTAACTACGTACCCCCTACACAGTCAAAACAGCCCCAAAAGAGATCGAAGGTCCAACTGGGGGACACCAGCATTATGGAGCGCACATTGGAGGAGACATATGGATCGCCATCGAAGATACTGGTGGGAAACCAGGCCAAGACAGCCGGGTGTATAGAGCTATCTTTCTACAGCCTATCGGAGCTCAAAGGCATTCTGGAAAAGCTAGACGCGAATATTAAAACCGACACCCTCCTCCAAGGTGAGCTTAGTTTCAAGGCATTAACACCGAAGAAAACAAATGCACTACTGGACGAGCTCGGTGCCATTCGCGAGCCTATAGATGAAAACGAAGACTCGTTTTAGACAAAAGCAAATATGGGTGCAAAAATGCACCCATAAATTCTACCAATATCCTTTAAAATCAACATGTTATTGAAAAATGTGCACTGTGCACAGCTACAGCCGGAGAGCCTTCTCTAGCGCCTTTTGAACCTCTCCTAACTCCTCATCAGAAATGTCAAACAGGTCGATTTTATATTGCCCCTTGTTCGAACGATGAGCGCCAATAACCGCACGCTTTTGACCCGCTTTGCCCGTTAACTCGACCTTTTGCTTGGCAGATATTTTGGCCACTTTCGGTGCAAGCTGCGTCTTGATTGCCTTAAGTAAATCAGCGGCCGTTTCGTGACGTCCGCCCTCCCCCAGTGCAGTCAACAACTTGGCACGTGCAGCCTTAGTCAACGGCTTAATCGCCTTCTGGATATCGAGGCCAGAACGCAAGGTAATCTGCGACGGTGACACGACCAGTCGCACAAATTCTTCCGGCAATTCCGCTAGCTGCAAATAACGCGCTACCAGGCTCCTGTCCACGTTCTCCAGCAAAGCTATCAACTCGTTGCTCTGGTCCGGGGACTGGGCTTTTAACCCCGCAAAATAAATGGCTCTCTCCCAGGCCGATATGGCTTCGCGGTCATCATTTTCACTGTCGGCCAGACGTTTGGCATCGGCATCCGAAATACGGTCGCTAACCCAAGCCTTAAGCTTGAAGCCGCCCTCCTCCGATTGATTAAGGAGCTCTGCCACAAACCGCCGGCGTGTACCGTAAATAACTTCATAGCGGAGCTCACCATCCGGTTTCTGCAATGGCCTAACCAACACAGGGTCTCTCTGCCCTTCATCTCGAACTGAATGCATCAATTGCTGCACTCCTGCGTCATCCGCATCGAGGAGAGACTGAACTCGCTTGTTTAGCGTAGAGGCTACGCATTGAAGGGGGTCCAGTTCCATCAGATCACACTCAACACTATCGTGAGAAACCGGTAGATCCAAATAAAGTCTCTGAATCCTTTTGCCTGTCCCAGTCATTGCCGGAGAATTAATAGGCGAGGAAACTTTCTTCCGTATGGCTAGTCCAGGACCGCCCTCCTCTACTGATCGCTCCTGCTGCCGATCCTTCTCATCAAGTTCTGTCGTCAGTGCATGTATACCAAATTTCTTTTTCCCTGCCATTAGTAGATCCCCCGCTCTTCCAGTATCGCTTTCTTAGATGCCCAGCTTGGATAAACCGCTCTCTCCAGGATTTCATCAAATACCGTCTTGAAATTGGCCATTGCTCGCTTACGAGACTCTCGATTAACGTTTGCATCGCCCGCGTTAACATCAAACACCGTCCGCCGCATCAAAGACAGATTACTTACCACCGCTTCGTGCTTCTTAATAACCGACTGCATACAATCAGGTCCGAAGGTATTTTGGATCTGTTTCAGGACAAATTCACTACCCAAAGTCGCATTTTTCTCCGATGCCGAAAAACGTGTGGGGAGAAACAACATCTCTGGCAGTGAAAGTTCCTCCCCAAATACGGCGTGAAGTGTCTCTGATTGTTCTTTATACAAATCCCCGAATGACAGCGTGGAAGCAAAATCGGTAATTTCAGTGGGCACAGGCACAATCACCGTATCGGAAGCAAAGATAATGTTGAGCGGCAGTAAGCCCAAAGATGGCGTTCCGTCCATTATCACGATGTCGAAGTTCTGCTTTACTTGGCTGACAATGTCCCGCACTCGATGAAACCAGTGCATCATTCGACCAATCCTGTCCTGGCTTGAGCGTGATTCCATGATGGCGTTAGATAACGCGTATTCGACGCCGGCAAGCTGCAACGTAGAGGGAATAATCTTGAGGTTCTCCAGGTGAGTATCCCGAATCACGTTGCCGGCCCATTCAGGCGGAAAACCTTCTTCTTCCAAGATATAGGGGCCCAATGATTGCTCGTGGGACGTCTCGAAATCAGGGAGGATACCGCAGTTGTGCGTTAATGACGCCTGGGGGTCCAGGTCAACAAACAAGACTCGATAGCCCAGATTCGCGTAGTAGGAACCCGCGTACCAACTCGTGGTGGTCTTCCAACAGCCCCCCTTAAAGTTGGTGAATGACATAACCACCGCTTCCTCATCATCCCGCCGCCAGGGGAGGGTATCGAAGTACCTCTGCATCCCCATGACTTGCTCAAGCGTCGCCCCCAGACGTCGGCGTGTGTTCGGGTCAACATCCGGAGAGGGGAGCCTGCCTTCTTTCTCCGCCATGTAAATGGTGGAAAGTGAGGCACCAACGAGTTCAGAGAGATCCGCGCCCCTGAATCGCCGAGGAGGCATCTGGTCTTCGGCAATGCGCTTGATGTCGCGGATCAGGGTATGACCTGTTTCCAAATAGCGGTCGAGCCGGGTTATACTGTCAGCGTAAGTGCTCATTGATAATAGAAGCCCATTCAAAGTGAAATTTATATTCTTGGCTTCAGATTATAACAATAATATAAATCAGGGGCCCTAACCTAAAAAAATATTTCCAAAGTTATCTTAACACTCCTCATAACATTCAGAAATCTGAAGTCCGCGAGGTCACTGGACAGAGGGTAGGGCAGTTCCATGCATGAGTTGATCGAATATTAGGCAGTTTCAAAGAGCAATCAAGCGTCTGTGGATAACTTGCAGTAGAAAAGACAGTGAACTATTGAATTAGCACAGTGAAGATAGACCTGAAGGACAGTGAACTATCAGATAGCACAGAAAACAATCAATAAGGACAGTGAAATTACAACGAAGTACAGTGAACAGTAATGTAAGGACAGCAAAGTATTGTACAAGGACAGTTAACTATATATAAACATCTGTAACCCTATGATTTTTAACAACTATTTTTCCTATATTCGCTATAGTTAATCTATTCTCCATATTCAATCTACTCATTTTCTAATTCTAGATACTCGATAGTAGCGACGTCACCAGGCAACTTGTAAAAAGAGCACACATTTTCACCATAAACTCGTTGACAATTCGCTCCTCAGCGCATAAATTTCTTCCTCATAACATTGTTTTCTTCCTCAAAACAATCATAACGAATGGCTCAACATAAGGTTTACTACAGTGTTTCCAATGAGGTGATTTCCCACCTCGGCACGCTGCTGGCAGATGAGTCGATCAACGAAAAATTCCGTTCCTTTATTGCAGCCTATATTAATGCCTGCAATGAAGCGCCTCAGCAGCGAATCGGAAGATCCGAATTTATCGAATATCTGGAAGGTCTCGGCTTGGCCGCGAGCGTCGGGCTCGTCGGTAAGCGCATTAAAGAAATGGATAATCTCGGTGTCCTCAAAGAAACTCGCTGCCATATCGCAGGCAAGGCCAGCAAAGTCATTGAACTGACGTCACTCCAACCAGTCTTTGTCCACTTTGCATCAACTGATCGTAAATCCCTGGTGCCATCACACCGACCGATCAAGAGTCAGTTATCCCTGGAAATAGACAAGCTATCGAAAGAGGGCAGTTACCTGTCCCTGACAGATGGTGTACCGGCCCGTATTGAAAGCTTGTTCTGCATCTTGGACGCGGGAATGAAGTTGTCAGGCCGCGACAGCCGGAAATCGATCGAGTGCAAGTATACTTTTTTCGAAGACGATCACATCAACATCCAGACATCTGCACTCGACAGAGATCAGAGCGATATCGCTTATCTCTCAGATGAGCGCGCTATGCGAGCCCTGAACGGTATCTTACTGGACCAACTGGAAGACAAGTACGGATCCCTGGACGGACTCGATGTGCATCAGCTTGGCATCAAAGACGAATACTTCTTCTTTGATATCTATGAACTCTGCTGGCGGATGGGACTGCGACCTAATGACCAGAACCGAAAAATAGCAAGACAAATGATGGCTCGGCTTCGCGATACGGATTTTCTAATCGACGCGTCCAATTCGCCCTACTTCATGGAAAACTATTCTATGGGAGCCGAGACAGCCCAGTATCGATACATCACCGAATTTTTTGCCAAGAAAGAATATGCCTACGACGATGAGGGAAAACGGCAGGTGAGCTCAGATCGCTTCTACCTGGTGAAATTCCACACGGCAATTTTGACCAACCTCATTACGGTAGGCCGATCTTTCATTTCACATGATGGCCTTGCTTCGGAGCGATCCGGTCTTGCCCATAGACTGAACAATTGGGCAAAGGCCGTAATTGGTGTTCGGCCCAAAAATGTGTCCAGGCCATTTCGTTACACGCTCGATGAGTTTAGAGAGCGGGTCATGCCGTCCTCCAGGATCGACAATTTTGAACGAGACTTTCTCAACTTGATGAAGCGCCAATGTACAGAACCGGCGGAGGAGGGGAGGGCGCCTCACCCCGAAGCTTCGATTGGGTGGGAAGAGGCTGGTGATAATGTCGCCTGGCTTTACGGGTATTACTATCAGATAGAATGGGACGAAGACAAAATAGCAGAACATCGCCGTATTCGCCGGCGCCGTGCCCGAACCACCAAGCTCTATCCTTTGATTACGATTTGGCGTGATGTCGAAGATATCTTTGTGGGCGACAATAGCGACCACAATAAAGCGCTACGCCGACAGTCCGCGGCAATGATAGGGGAGGGCGCTTAGTGCAAGGCTGGCTACCCTCCGCCAGCTGTCTGCTGACATTAAAGCAACTGGGGTTCTCTCCTCACCAGATAGACCAGGCCCTGACAACGTACCGACAGAACTGCGATGACCCCGACGATCGGGGGTTTAGTAAATCACTCACTTCTGCACCCACCACTTCCGAAGAGCAGTACACACAGCTACATGCTTCCGCCAAAATACCATTGAACTGGAAGCCGTCAACGGCCACGGAGAACAAACTCTATCGACTGGGATATGAGCATGAAACAATCTCTCACTACTGCTCAGTATTCATCGTCCGAGCCAGAGAATCCGATATTGTCTTACAGGATCCAGGCGCAGCTTTCCTGGAGTTTTGTCGCGGCCGGCCCCGCGTATTAGCCGTGCCAATGCCGCCGGATTGGATACCTGAGGTCTCCGCGATTGAAGCCGTGATGGACCACACAGGCTTTGATTGGGACCATGTCACTGATCGTCTATCTCGATTCCTAGATATTCATCAGTATTCGACGGCTTCGGATTGGAATGCGAAATTTCTATCCTGGATGACATCTCAAGATACATCTTCCCCAACCCCGAAGTAGCAAACTCTGCAATTTATCCTGGCGTCACTACCGGGGGGGCACGAACCCCAACGTGGTAGTGACGCCAGGGTTCTGGCGTGACCGAGCCCCGTACACCGGGGCTCGGCGGGCGAGATAGCGCCCGAAATCGTCGTGACAGCGACATTATGGCTAAAAAATAGCCGCGCTTTAGTTCAGAAACCTTAACTTGAAGAGAGGGGGAAATTTTTCTTAGAATAAACCCGCACAGTGGCTACTCACAGTAGCACCTAGCAGCAGGGACACCCTGCATCTCGTCAGTCGCTTTGCGACTGATGGTCGGCTCCGCCGATGTAAACCCAGAGGGTAGAAGCGTTCACCCAATGGGGGCGCACTTCTACCTACACTTAAAATAGTTGGCGATAGAAGAGGAGGGGTAGACGTAAAAGTACGATCGGCGCAGCACCGATAAAGCTGTACATTCGCTGGCCAGGGCATCGCCCAGACCACAATGAGGTATCCAATTCCCCCAAGGGAATGCACCTCATCCTGGAGAGACCAGGTACCAAAAAACGCTTTTTGCTCGTTTCCTGTCCAACAGGACCATAGATTGCCACGGCAACTATGAGAGCAAGAAAACTTACCGAACGGTTTTAGAACGAACAATAAATTCGGTCGGACAGCGAACAGGAATTTGGGCTTTCATAGATTCATTGCGGAACTGGAAAGTCCACAGAATCACATGAGAAGGGTCACGGATTAGCCCCACTGGTAAGTCATTCTTGGCTAGGAGAAACGGATGCAAGATCTCAATTATGGATTAAAGCGCCTGGTGTTTGAGAGTAAAGATGGGTCACACTCTACCCGGGCTGCTCGTAAACATATTCTTATTCAGGCAGCTGATACATTGCATGAATTGGGATATAAAAAGCTTAAACCGGAAGGCCTAAAGCCCAAGCATGTAGAAGCGCTGGTCGCTCGTTGGAAGGCAGAGCAATTATCAGCTGGCACAATCAAGAATCGGATGTCGCATTTACGTTGGTGGGCGGGGGCTGTAGGTAAGCCAGCGATCATAGCGAGGGAAAATGAGTTCTACCAAATCGAGAAGAGGACGTATGTTACCGGAGAAAATAAAGCTAGAGACCTGGATGAAGAGAAATTGGCCAAGGTCACAGACCAATACACGCGTATGTCTCTCAGGATGCAAGCCGCATTTGGGCTGCGCCGAGAAGAAGCGATCAAATTCAGTCCAACCTATGCCGATAAAGGGGATAGGATCACGTTGAAGCCGAGTTGGACCAAGGGAGGCAGGGCACGTGAAATCCCAATTAGAAATGAAGCCCAACGCCAACTCCTGGATGAGGTCCATCGTTTTGCTGGCCGAGGTGCCTTAATCCCGGGAAACAAAAATTATGTTCAGCAAATGCGTACGTACGAGCGCAACACAGTCAAAGCAGGGCTCGACAGGAATCACGGTTTGCGCCATGCCTATGCTCAAACCCGGTATGAGGAGCTAACAGGTTGGGAATGTCCAGCTGTTGGCGGGCCGGACAGGAAGACACTCACGCCGGAGCAGCGAGAACGTGATATTCAGGCGCGAGAAAAAATTTCCGCCGAGCTCGGCCATTCTAGACCACAAATTGTCGCTCAATATTGCTCGTGAGCTGGTATCACTGTAGCGTTCGCTCGGCTCCAGATAATCTCCTATTTTGACAAGGTCGGAGTCTTAACGCTGAACTATTGTGTCTGGGTTACGTTTACGCTTGCCATGGACTCCGTAATTTAGGCCAGAGACTTGTACGGTATTTTCTATGTGTTCCGCGGCGGGCTTTTTCTAGCGTGGCATGGTTCTGCACCTCTTGGAAGGGGATAGCGGGAGAGGTTAAATCCGTCAGGTGAATCGTCGTTACTGGATCTACTGGAGATATCGATATAGATTCAGTGGTCTTATAAAAGCCTTCTTCTCAAGATAGCGCTTGCTGCGACTCAATCTCGGCGGAAGGTTTTCAAGATCGGGATAGCCGGGCCACTTCAGTCGTGGAAGGCCTTGCCTATTATCTAGGTAGAAGAGGGGAGAGTGGGCAGTGATAAGTTTACGTACAGTCCTGCCTTCCACATCTTTGAATACAATATTTGCTTTCAGGGCAGGTTGGACGGGTTTTACCAGTGCCAGTAATTCGCCTGGATCGAGTGTACCGAGCTGGGCTTGAATGGAGCGGAGTACTTCCGTGCCAGCGTAGCGTTGGGAGGCAAGTTCCAAGGCTTGCTCGATAGAAAGCGTCTTGATGGACCGAGATCGCATCGACCAGGTCCAACTTACGCTCTCTATGGCGTCGGGCAACTGTTGGAAGCGCCGGTAGCATAAGGACAGATTTATCCCACTCATCCCGGTAGTCTGCAGAAGCTGATGAATGTCTTCATCCCTACGCCCAGAAGCATACTTCATCAATTGCGCTAATTTTGCTCCAGGTGCCCTCGACTCTTTACGCAGATTGACCATTAACTTCTCGAACAGCGCTTTCTGTCCGTTCAGTGCCTGGAGGAGGGCAATGGTGTTGGGGCTGCAAGCAATGACCCCAGGAAGTCGAAGGGAATCATTGGGTTGATACCAGAGTTGCCCAATATGCCTTGCCAGAGAGCGCCGGCTCTCCTGTAAGTCGGAAAGACTTACTGGACTGTGCTCGATTTGTGATTCCTCCCACGCGGGCAGTGAGCTATCCGCATTGGCAATAGCGGCACACAATAAATCGTTGCCGCTTCGCAATCGCTTGAAGCTTTCTAGGATATCGATTCGTTGTATGATCGAGTTAAGCATACCGGCAGTATACCTATAAATATTATACCATCCTATAGCTTCGCTATTTTTAGTTGCCTACTTAGGGGGTTTAGCGGTGTTATGAGGCTGCAAACACTAGGATGGTATACTATAGTACATGTCTTGATCGTCTAGCATTTACACCGGCCAGTTGAGGAGGGTGCGATTCTACGATCAGCAATTTCTCTCCTAGAGTAAAGTAATGGACTGTATTGTTACAGTAACATATACTGTAACAAAGCACAGTAATGGTATAGGAGTTACAAAACTATGATTGCCCAAGCTGAGCAGCTGTTACAGCGCGGGTCCGCCGTCAGCGGTGCACTGTTGCCAGCGATTTTTAACATCTTCGCTCAGTGGCACCTGACCGGTTCTCAGCAGATGGTTCTACTCGGGCTAACAAATGAGAAAACTCTCTATAACTGGAAAAGCCACCCAGAGAAAGCAAAGCTCTCCAGGGACCTGTTGGAGCGGGCTAGTTATATCCTGGGGATCTACAAGTCCCTGCAGATCTTGTTGCCAGACGAAGCAATAGCGGATCAGTGGCTATCAACCCCAAACGACAATCCGCTCTTCAATGGCACAGCTCCGCTTGAAAGATTATTAGCGGGGCATGTGGTAGACCTTGCTTTGGTCAGGAATTTCCTTGATTCAGAGAGAGGGGGTTGGTAATCAACATCGAGGAGCTTCCAACGCACGAAGTGGATGAAACCATCTACCGGATCATTCTGTCCCGGTATCCACAGATTAGCCTTTTCGAGCGCGTTTCAAATCCTAAGGACTGGGATGTCCTCTACACAGTGGAGTCGCTGACTAATCCTCGACTACGCGATGAGGTCGGAGATATTCGATTGGTGCCTGTGGAGGATCGTGTCTACGGCGATGGGGCCTCCTGGATAATGGCGGCATTTACCCATCCTCCTGTCGACAGCCGCGGAGGCCGTTTTAACAAAGACTTTGGAATTTACTACTGTGCTCCCGACGAAGATGTAGCTATTGCCGAATCTTCATTCCATAGGGCGCGATTTCTCCGCGAGTCCAGAATAGATGAAATCACCCTCGAGATGCGCGTCCTTAAGGCAAAACTTGGTCCAGTGACCCTACACGATTTACGACATCTAAAGGCTCACGCAATCTACGACCCTGACGACTACAGCGTGTCTCAACAACTTGGTGTCAACCTACGCAACGCCAATAGCTTCGGCGTCCACTATACAAGTGTTAGAGAAAGTGGGGAGTGCTTCGGCATCATGCGCCCGAGGGCATTGTCCGATGCAATTCATTGGCGATACATTCGCTATCATTTCAAAGAGGGATTGATCGCCGACGTTGAATCTATTGACGGAAATGAGAGGAGGTAGCCGTGCAGTACCGCGAGTTGCTTTGGATATTCACTCAACTCCCAGACAATTATGTGGTACTCGATACTGAAACCACCGGCCTCCCTGACAAAAACGGCTTACCAGATATCGTTACCTTAGGTCTTGCTATTGTAGAGGAGAGGAACGTCGCTAATTCCCTCGAATTCAAGGTCAAGCCAAACAAATCCATTTCTAAAGAAGCACAGTCAGTGCATGGCATTACGGACCAGCAGGCTGAAGCCTTCAAGCCTTTAAAATCTCAATGGCAAGAAATCAGCAGCATTCTGAATGGACGTCTCGTTGTCATTCATAACGCAAGCTTCGATTGGCCTATCCTGCTCAATCAGGCGACTCAGAATTCTTTGGAAATGCCAGGAATTAGCGGCATTTTTTGTAGCCAGAAGGCTGCTTTCCCTTGGGCCCAATCTATGCAGCTAGAGTGCAGTTCTCGAGGGCCTTCATTGGATACATTAACAAGTGCACTGGAAGTAGAAGACTTGAGAGCAAAAGAAAATGGATTACATGGAGCAAGAATTGATGCAGTGCAAACAGCACAGCTAGTAGAGGCAATCAGGCGAAAAGCGTAAGCGCAAAGAATCAGTGGTTCGAGTGAATTGATAATGGCCCAATTGATGAACCTTCCAGAAGGTTTTCGTCGGGATAGGGATCTGAGATTGACGTTGTTAGTCGATCAGTTCAGGCCACGTTCTTTATAAAGCGACCACAACCGCAGCACCAGGATCTCGGGTATTCCTTGAAGGCCAAGCATTAATGTCTTATATTATGAACATATAGTGGCTTTATTGTTTAATACATAAGACATTTATGAAATCGCCATCAACCAGCACGCTCCCCAGAACCGCTCGGAAAGCCCTGATTAAGTTGGGCGGTGATATCACTGTGGCCCGCAAAAAGCGCCGCATCTCCACGGTTTCGATGGCGGAACGCGCCTTCATCAGTCGCGGCACGCTGTACAAACTGGAAAAGGGCGACCCGTCAGTCTCCATGGGAGTCTATGCCACCGTGCTCTCGATTCTGGGAATGGTCGAAGGGCTCGGTGACCTGGCCGATCGCAGTAGCGATACCCTGGGCCTGGATATCGAAGAGGACCGGTTGCCCAAGAAGGTACAGCCCACGGGTCGCAGGAGGCAGCGATCATGACCGATACCATCGATATATACATCGACTAGGCCGGGAAGACACTGCTGGTCGGTCGCTGTCGTTATGTCGCCAAGCACCGCGGCCAGAGTTCGGTGTTTGAATACGACGACCAATGGCTGGATCACCCGGACGCCTTTGCCCTGGATCCGGCGAACTTGCCGCTGAACGTTGGACCCATTTACACCACCTCGCACAAGTCGGCACTGCACGGGGCGCTGCGCGATACGGCGCCGGATCGGTGGGGCCAACAACTTATCAGGCGCGCGTTTCGCAAAGCAGGAGAAGAACGGACCCTGTCAGAAATCGATTACTTGCTGGCCATTACGGATCAAACGCTTATTGGTGCCTTGCGTTATAAGCGTGAAGGCGAAGCCAGCTTCGATCATGATATTGGCCATTACCGGGTCCCGCCACTGATTCGTTTGCCTGCCTTGATGAATGCCGCGGATGCGGTGCAGGCGAATACGGAAACGGCAGAAGATTTAAAGTTGCTTCTGAATGAAGGCTCGCCACTCGGCGGCGCGCGCCCAAAATCGGCCGTGATCGATAAAGATGGCACAATGTCTATCGTCAAATTTCCCAAGCCCGACGATGATCGCAGTATCCCTCACGGTGAGGTCCTGGCCCTGACGCTCGCTGACAAGGCGGGCGTGAACGTGTCCGCGGCGAGGATAGGAGATGTGGCAGGGCGGCCCATCGCATTGATCATACGATTTGACCGGCGTGATGGCCAACGCGTTCCGTTTCTATCCGCCATGAGCTTGTTGGGCCTGAATAATGATGGGGATGATGCCACCTACACGGATATCGCTGAATGCATCCGCATGTATTCCAGTGAACCCGTGGCGGATTTGCATGAGCTCTGGCGCCGGATCGTCTTTGGTGTATTGATCGGTAACCTGGATGACCATCTACGCAATCACGGTTTCCTGTATGACCGGGACAATCAATGGCGGCTGTCGCCGGCCTACGACCTGAATCCCGTGCCGCTTGCGGAGAAGGCGCGGGAATTAACGACCTGGATCTCGGAGGAGGGGCCGGATGCTGACTTGGACATTGCGCGCCGCGCCGCAGCCCATTTCGCGCTCAAGGGCGACCAGGGGGAACGCATCATCAATGACGTCTCTGCGGCCCTGCAGGGATGGAAAAACACAGCGCGCCTGCTGGGCATGAGTGCAGCTGATATTGGCATCTATGCCACGGGAGGTTGTAAATTTAAGTGTGTAAACGGTTGGTTCATGTCAAACAGGCACCCTGTCTCCGTAGAGAATAATGAACTGATTCAGAGCCGCTTTCCAGTCCCGGATCGGCATGGTCCACTTCTTCGATACGTTGCGTAACCCCAGATAGAGTAGTTTCTTGATGGCGTCGTCGTGCGGGAATGCGCCACGCCCCTTGATGACTTTCCGCAGGCTGTAGTTCAGCGACTCAATGGCGTTCGTCGTATAGACCACTTTTCGGATCGCCGGGGGGTATTCAAAAAACGGCGTCAGACGATCCCAATTCCGCTCCCAGCCCGGAGCGATTGCCGGATACTGCTCACTCCATTGCTGGGTAAATTGCTCCAGGGCGGCCTGGGCAGCCTCTACAGTTGGGGCTGTGTAGATCGCTCTCAATGCTGCGGCCACTGCCTTGCGGTCCTTCCAGGATACGTACTTCAGGCTGTTGCGGACCTGGTGGACAATGCACAGTTGCACCTGGGCGTGCGGATAAACGGCTTCAATAGCCTCTGGGAGCCCTTTGAGGCCATCCACGCAGGCGATAAAGCAGTCTTCCATGCCCCGGGTCTTGAGCTCGTTGAAGACGCTGAGCCAGAACTTAGCGCCTTCCGTTTCTGCCAGCCACATGCCCAGTAGTTCCTTCTCCCCGTCCATGTTGATGGCCAGGGCAAGGTAAACCGCTTTGTTGCGAATGGCGCCGTCCTGGCGGGATTTCACAAACAGGCAATCAAAATAGACGATGGGGTAAACCGGATCGAGTGGCCGCGCCTGCCAGGCCTGAACTTCCTCCAAAACGCTGTTGGTAACATTGGAAATCAGGGTCGGCGAGACTTCAGCTCCGTAGAGTTCCATGAGTTCATCTTGAATGCCCCTGGTACTGTGGCCACGGGCGTACAGCGCGATAATCATGTCATCAAGGCCATCTATCCGGCGTTGACGTTTCTTGACGACTTGGGGCTCGAAGCTGCCGTTGCGGTCTCGCGGCACCTCCAGATCCATCGGACCATCCTTGCTCTGGACCTTCTTGGAGCCGCGCCCGTTGCGTGAATTCCCCGTGCCGTTACCTGCGGGGTGGTTGGGTTCGTAGCCCAGGTGATCCGTGAGCTCGCCTTCCAGCATGGCTTCAAGGCCGCGCTTTTTGAGCTCCATGACGAGCCCGTGTTTGCCGAGCAGGTCCTCGGCATCACCGTCGAAATCCTTCAGCAGTTCAGTGAGTAAGGATTCTTGTTTCTTTGTGATCTTGGTCATCGTTGCCTCCATTAGGCATTATAGTTCGATAACCATTTACACAGTTCGATTTACACCCTCTGCCACCAATTCAATGCACTTGATCGATATAGTGCACTACAGAAAGTATTTCTGGCTATCTGCTCCACAACGATCATCTTAATTGCCTCTATATCACCCGCCTTGCACGGCACCTTATGTTCCTTGCAAAAATGCTCGTTTACGCACCGACGCAGTGTCTACTGAAAATCAGTGTGTTACGGGTTGAGAAACCCTGTTGCGATCTAAAATCATTTAGCAACTCCATTAAACAAATAGGAGGACCTATGATTATTGGATATGCGCGAGTTTCAAAAATAGAAGACCAGGACACTGCCGCACAGTTCCAGGCGCTCAAAATCGCTGGAGCGGAACGGATTTTCGAGGAAACCGCCTCTGGCGGCCGCTGGGATCGGCCAGAACTGCACAGAGCGCTGGATTTTCTCAGGGAAGGTGACGTTTTGGCGGTGTGGAAGCTGGATCGCCTGTCCCGGTCGTTGAAGGATCTGCTGTCGATTATGGATAAGATCGAAGACAAGGGTGCGGACTTCAAAAGTCTGACAGAAGCTATCGACACCACTACGCCGGCAGGGCGGATGATGATGCAGATGGTCGGGTGTTTTGCCGAGTTTGAACGCCAAATGATTCGGGAACGCACAATGGCGGGGCTAGAACATGCCAGGGCCAGAGGCGTAAGGCTTGGTCGGCGTCCGAAACTTACGCCGATGCAACGGGCCGAAGTGATTGAAATGGTCAGAAGTGAACGAAAGACGGCGGCGGAAGCTGCCAGGATCTTCAGAGTACACCCGTCTACCGTATGCCGGCTACTTGCAGCGGCACAGGAGGTGTAGCGGCAAGCCGTCATTCGGTTAATCCCGAACGCGCGATCACAGCGTTTGGGAATGTCACTCAGCTGTTAGCTTCTGGGAAGAGGCC
>Ga0070726_10000732_pt1 | contig 37588 bp, 33 predicted proteins | sample tdAd471_FD_67275 | JGI IMG/M metagenome (GOLD analysis project Ga0070726, IMG submission 67275) | Marine sediment microbial communities from the Atlantic coast under amendment with organic carbon and nitrate - tdAd47.1 | ecosystem: Environmental > Aquatic > Marine > Coastal > Sediment | place...
ATACCGGCCCCGTGGCACCTTCAGGCCACGATCGGAGGCCTGACACACGACCGATAGAAGCGCCAAGTCGAAAAAGTCAGAAAATCACCTTGCAAAACAGGGGGCATCCACACACGCCCCGGGATTGCCGGAGGCTCCAACTTCTGAGTAAAAGGAGCCATTATGAGCAAGACCACGAACAAATTTTCACCTGAAGTCCGCGACCGTGCAGTCCGCATGGTATTTTCCCATGAGGGCGATTATCCGTCCCGTTGGGCAGCGATTGTTTCCATTTCCAGCAAGATTGGCTGTGTCCCCCAGACCCTGAACGAATGGGTCAAGAAAGCAGAGGTGGACAGCGGCCAGAGGGCTGGTGTGCCGACCGAGGTTGCCGACAAGCTGAAGGCCCTTGAACGGGAGAACCGGGAACTGAGGCAGGCCAACGAGATCTTGCGCAAGGCAATATGTACGGGCCGCAAATCGTGGATCAGAGACATCGGGTTGTATCAAAAGCAATCATGGCACTCATTCGCTCTGACATACCGAGATCTCGGCGACATACAAGTAGACGAAGAACCTGAGGGCTGCCCAGCGTATTCTGGGTCATTCTAAGATGGTCAGCCCGGATCGATAACGGGGCATTGATGTGGATGTTGCCTTGGAGGTTGCTGGAAGCAGATTTAACCTTAAACGCGCTGGCCAAGTTATATCTATGTCAGTCGACAATAGACACGCTGGTCTGCTATATATTGCCGACTATTGCACAATAACTGTACCTAATGGGAGGACTGTTTCATGGAGCACCATTTTCACACTTTTCTGCACATCACACTGTTTGGTGTTTGGCTGGGTTCGATTGTTGCTCTATTGGTTTTGCTGTTGTGTCGGTATCGAGAGATGCTTTCCGAGCCTGAAGGTCAACTGCACCTTCAAAATCTTGCCTATGTACAACGTCTTCCAAAGGCAGCGCTTATCCTGATGTTGCCCATGGGGTTACAATTATCGAATAACCTCGCACTGATCACGCTTGGTGATGGCTCTATGGTCGGCATTTGGGTTTTTGCGCTTCTTTGGTTGGTGATTGACTGGGTCGGAGCACCAAGTGGGGCCTCAGTGGCCTCCAAAGCCATGCGGGTCGTAGAGCGTGTATTGCAAGCTGGTTTTGTGCTTGTTCTTTTGGGGGCTGGCATTCTGTCCCACTTGTCGGGAGCGCCTGTCGAGGCACCCTGGCTGGCAACCAAGCTGATACTTTTTGCGGTAGCACTCGTTATCATGAGCGGTGTCGATGCCCTGCTTGTTCCACTATATCAAGCCGAAGAAAGCAAGGGTGGAAGCAATGGTCCTAGTCGAAAACAGTCAATTCTGATGGCGGCAGGGTTGCTTGCTTTGCTGGTTGCCTTATTGCTCACAGCTGCTTGGACAGGCTACACCAACTGGCGCGGCTAAGAACTGGGCTATCAGTTCTGAAAGTTGGCTTGAAACTCCAGCCAGTGACTTCTTCGGATAGGGGTGGCTGGGGTGCAATGCTTGTTCGTCTAAGGGGCTGTCGGGGAAGTGCCCGCTCTGATTGGCAACCTAATGTGTGAATGCAGTCGGTAGTTGCTCCCTTACCAGAGAAGCCTTGTTTGATTATGATCAATGTGCATGCGTCCGCATGGCCCTAGTTTACAATTAGGGATTTACAGTCGCTTTTACAGTCGCTGGTGAATGATTGGACTTCTCTGCTCGTACTGAGTTCACAGTGAATTCTGGTCCTACGTGGCGTCTGGAGGAGGAACAGCCATGGCTAAAACAATGAAAGCTGCAGTATTTGTCGAACCAAACAGAATTGTACTTGATGAGAAGCCTATACCGGATGTGGGGCCTCTTGACGCTCTGATCCGCATTACGACGACCACCATCTGTGGCACCGACATCCACATTCTGAAAGGGGAATATCCGGTCGCAAAGGGCCTTACCATCGGTCACGAACCCGTGGGCATCATTGAAAAGCTTGGCTCGGCCGTGACCGGATATGAAGAAGGTCAGCGGGTAATTGCTGGAGCTATTACCCCAAGCGGGCACAGTGCAGCGTGCCTTTGCGGCCATCATTCCCAGGATGGAGCGGGAACGAAGCATGGCTTCAAGCCACTCGGCGGATGGCGTTTTGGCAATACCATTGATGGTGCCCAGGCAGAGTATTTGCTGGTTCCGGATGCAATGACAAACCTTGCTTTAATACCGGACGGACTGACGGATGAGCAAGTGCTTATGTGCCCGGATATCATGTCAACCGGCTTTTCCGGTGTGGAATCCGGCCAGGTGCGCATAGGTGATACCGTGGCGATATTTGCGCAAGGTCCCATCGGGCTCTGTGCAACCGCAGGCGCGCGCCTGATGGGAGCCACCATGATCATCGGCGTTGACGCGATACCTGAGCGCATGACTATCGCCCGCAGGATGGGAGCTGACTATGTTGTCGACTATACCAAGGTCAATCCGGTGGACGAAATCATGCGACTGACGGATGGACGGGGCGTGGACGTTGCGGTAGAGGCGCTTGGTCGTCAGGAAACCTTCGAAGTGGCTCTCCGTGTGTTGCGGCCAGGGGGAACCTTGTCTTCGTTGGGTGTGTATTCCGGCGATCTGAAAATTCCCCTAGATGCGTTTCAGGCTGGTCTCGGTGACCATCGGATTATCACTACGCTGTGTCCTGGCGGCAAGGAGCGCATGCGCCGTTTGATGGAAGTCATTGATTCCGAACGCGTGGATACCAGCCCACTGGTAACACATCGCTTTGCGCTTGAGGACATTGAGGAGGCCTATGAACTGTTTGCGAACCAGCGAGATGGTGTCCTCAAGGTCGCGCTGACACCATAGCCTGTGGGTTGTACGTGCATCCAGCTTAAACATGATGCACGCAGGCCATGCACATTTTTGGGGTCGTGGACCTCGGAATCAAGGAGGCTAAATATGCGTCACTACCACAATCCGCTCTATGTTAGCTATGGTGTCGCTGACGAAACCGAGGGACTAAAGCAGGCACTGAGTCTGGCACGGAATAACGGCGCTCCATTGGGGGTTCTGGTTGTGTGCCCGGAATTTCCAGAAGAATTTCCTGACTACCGGAAGAAGTACGAAGAGGCGCTTGTTGCTCAGGCTGAAGCGTCGATACGTTCGACCAAAAAAGCTATCAAGCAAAAAGAAGGCATTGTCGATATTACGATTGAACTCGTTAGCGACAATACTCCGTCCATAAAGATCATTCAGTATGTGCTCCGGCACGGGCACGACCTGTTGATAAAGGAGGCTGAGCTTCTCAAAGGCAGTGACAGCGGCTTTAAGGCTATCGATATGGAGTTGCTGCGCCAATGTCCTTGTGCAATGTGGCTATGCCGCCCGATTGCACATTCAAGACAGCATATTCAGGTCGCCGTGGCCATTGACCCGGAGAGCATGGAACAAGCGGCGAAGGCTCTATCAAAGCGCATGTTGGAATTGTCGCGCTCGCTGGCAGATAGCTGCAGCGGCGAGTTGCATATCGTTTCCTGCTGGGATTACGAGTTCGAATCCTTCCTGCGCGACAGCATCTGGATAAAAGCCACGGATGCGCAAATTGCAGAAGCTGTTCAGGGCACCCAACACAAACACCGCACGGCACTTGAGGGGCTGATCAAGGCATCCGGCATTTCCGGCAACTGCCGGGTGCACCATCTGCGCGGCAAGGCCGAGGAATGTATCCCGTCTTTCGTGACGGACAAGAAGATCGACATTCTGGTGATGGGTACGGTTGCCCGTACCGGCATCCCTGGCTTCATCATCGGTAATACGGCGGAGAATATCGTGCAGAATCTCTCCTGTTCATTGATGGCACTTAAACCACAGGGGTTTGTCTCACCAGTGAAAGCGTACTGAAGGTATAGGGTGATAATGGAAAAGGCGGGCGCGGACGAGAGCCAGAAATCATGGCACACGTTATCTACTGAAAATTCGTTGGAGCTTCTTAAAGCTCCGGCGGGCGGGCTTTCGCATGTTGAAGCAACAAAGCGGCTCGCGGAATACGGCCCCAACCGACTGCCGGAAGCCGCCCGTCGCAGCGGCTTCAAGCGTTTTCTGCAGCAATTCCATCATATCCTGATCTATGTGCTGATCGGCTCCGCTGCGATTACAGCTGCGCTCGACCACTGGATCGATACGGGCGTGATCCTGGCCGTGGTTGTCGCCAATGCCCTTATCGGGTTCATTCAGGAAGGCAAGGCGGAAAAGGCGATGGAGGCCATCCGCCATATGCTGGCGCCCCGCGCCAATGTGCTCCGCGATGGGGAAAGACACCGCATAGAAGGCGAAGCGCTCGTTCCCGGTGACATTGTCTTGCTTGAAGCGGGAGACAAAGTGCCCGCCGATCTGCGCCTTCTAACCGCGCATGGCATGTCGGTGCAGGAGGCTATTCTGACCGGCGAGTCATTGCCGGTCGAGAAACATACTAAACCAGTGGCCAGTGACGTCGCTCTCGGCGACCGGTCGTGCATGGCATTTTCCGGCACGTTGGTGACGGCTGGCCAAGCCAAAGGCGCTGTCGTAGGCACCGGCAGCCAGACCGAAATCGGACGCATCAGCGGGCTGATTTCAGAAGTTGAAACACTGACCACGCCGCTTGTGGCGCAGATGGGTATCTTCGCTAAATGGCTGACCATCCTCATTCTGCTGATTGCCGCGTTGTTGCTGGCTTACGGATATTTTGTCGGCCACCATGAATTCACAGAGATGTTCATGGCGGTGGTAGGGCTATCAGTTGCCGCGATCCCCGAGGGGTTGCCTGCTGTCCTGACCATTACGCTGGCGATCGGCGTACAGGCTATGGCGCGGCGCAATGCCATCGTACGGCGTTTGCCGGCAATTGAAACACTGGGATCGGTTTCCGTTATCTGCACCGACAAAACCGGCACGCTCACACGCAACGAGATGATGGTAGCCTCTGTGCTTACCTGTCAGCATCTTTTCGCCTTGGAAGGCGACGGATATGCGCCTGAAGGACTGCTCAAGCTAGAAGATGCACATGTCGCACCTTCCGAACATGCCGTGCTGGAAGAACTCGCGCGTGCGGCGGCACTCTGCAACGATGCATTCCTGCGCGAGCATGATGGCGTATGGACGGTAGAGGGCGACCCGATGGAGGGGGCGCTCCTAGCCTTTGCTGGAAAAATGGATGTGGATGTCCGCAAGACACAGGCGGCGTGGACACGCACGGACGCTATTCCGTTCGATGCCAAGCACCGCTTCATGGCGACACTGAATCACGACCATGAACGCCATGCGTTTGTGTTCGTCAAGGGCGCTCCGGAACAGATACTTGCCATGTGTCAGGATCAGCGCGCCATGAACGGTTATACGGAAGCACTGGATATTGCTTACTGGCACGGGAAAGCCGAGGCTATCGCCGCGCTTGGGGAGCGTGTGCTCGCCGTTGCGGTGAGACCGGTGAAGTCGGACCATACGGTGCTCGAACATGGGGATGTTGAAGGTACACTCACACTGCTGGGTATGACAGGGATGATCGACCCGCCGCGTGCAGAGGCGATTGCGGCAGTCAAGGAATGCCACGGCGCAGGCATCCGTGTGAAAATGATCACGGGCGACCATGCAAAAACGGCGGCTGCTATCGGCAAGCAAATCGGATTGCAAAACCCGGAAAAGGTTCTGACCGGACGCGATCTCGACGGTATGGACGACGCGGTACTGCGTCAGACCGTGCTGGCTTGTGACATCTTCGCCCGCACCAGCCCGGAACATAAACTGCGGTTGGTCATGGCGCTGCAATCGCATGGCATGACAGTTGCGATGACCGGGGATGGCGTGAATGACGCGCCCGCCCTGAAACGCGCCGATGCGGGTATCGCCATGGGCTTAAAAGGCAGTGAAGCGGCCAAGGAAGCGGCGGAACTTGTGCTGGCAGACGATAACTTTGCCTCCATAGCCGCCGCAGTATGGGAAGGCCGCACCGTCTACGACAACATCAAGAAAGTGATCAGTTGGACGCTTCCCACCAACGCAGGCGAAGCGATGACCATCATTGTCGCGTTGCTGGCTGGGATGACACTGCCGATAACACCCGTCCAGATTCTGTGGGTCAATCTCATTACCGCTGTAACACTGGGCATCGCGCTTGCTTTTGAACCGACGGAAGAAAGTACCATGCGCCGTCCGCCGCGCCCTCGTGATGAACCGCTGTTAACCGGCGGGCTGGTCTGGCATATCGTGCTGGTGTCGTTGCTGTTCCTTTGCGGCGTGTTCGGCATGTATCACTATGCAGTTGACCGGGGCTATTCGGTAGAACTCGCCCGCACCATCGCGCTCAACGCGCTGGTGGTGATGGAAATATTCCACCTGTTCTTTATCCGGAATATCTATGGCACTTCGCTGACATGGAAGGCGGTGCGCGGGACCAAGATGGTTTGGACGGTGGTCATCGTCATCACTGCCGCGCAATTCGCGATTACCTATCTGCCGCTCTTGCAGACGGTCTTTGCCACAGAGTCCATCCCATTCCTGGATGGCCTGCTGATTGTCGGTGTCGGCGTGGCCCTGTTCGCGATCATCGAAATCGAAAAACAGGTCCGCCTTCGGGCATCACAAAAAGTGACGAATGATCATGCCCGATCTTAGCTTCCTGCATGCCTCGCCGTTCTATGAACTGACGGCGCTCATTGCCCTGGCCGCTGTTATCGGTTCCGTAGGCTTGTTGCTGCGCCAGCCGATGATCGTCAGCTTCATTGCAGTCGGCGTACTGGCCGGCCCCTCAGCCCTCGGGGTTGTGCAGTCGCACGAACATATCGAGTTGCTGGCAGAGCTCGGCATCGCCGTGCTGCTATTTCTGGTCGGCCTGAAACTGGATTTGAAGCTGATCCGTACCCTTGGCCCCGTAGCGCTAGCAACAGGGCTGGGGCAAGTGACGTTCACCTCGGTGATAGGTTTTCTCATCGGTCTTGCGCTGGGGCTGGATACGGTCACTTCTCTCTATGTTGCCGTGGCGCTGACCTTCTCCAGCACCATCATCATCGTCAAACTGCTCTCAGATAAACGCGAAGTCGATTCCCTACATGGCCGGATCGCCATTGGCTTTCTGATTGTGCAGGACCTTGTCGTCGTGTTGGCGATGATGGTTCTGTCCGCCTTCGGTGTGGGTGCCCAGGAGGGGAATGATGGTTCGGTGTTCGTACATATCAGCACTAACGTGTTCTACGGCATTCTGATGCTAGGTTTTATCCTGCTTTTTATTCGCCACCTCGCGACGCCGCTGGTTAGCCGCATCGCCCACTCACAAGAACTGCTGATTATTTTTGCCATTGCATGGGCTGCGCTTCTGGCCACCATTGGCAGCGAGCTTGGTTTCAGTAAAGAGTTGGGTGGCTTGCTCGCCGGGATATCGCTGGCCTCCACGCCATTCCGCGAAGCCATCGTGGCGGGCCTTTCCTCTCTGCGGGATTTCCTCCTGTTGTTTTTCTTCATTGCACTGGGCTCGCAGCTCGATCTCGGTTTGCTTGGCGCGCAAGTTGCTCCCGCACTGGCCTTTTCTGTCTTTGTGCTTATCGGTAACCCGCTGATCGTGATGATCATTATGGGTTTGATGGGGTATAGAAAACGCACCGGATTTCTGGCTGGACTGACCGTCGCCCAGATCAGCGAGTTTTCGCTCATCTTTATGGCGATGGGACTCACGCTGGGGCATGTCTCGGCGGAATCGTTGGGGCTAGTGACTCTGGTTGGGCTGATTACGATTTCCCTGTCGGTTTATATGATCACTTATTCCCACGGCCTTTATGGCAGGCTGGAGCCTTGGTTCGACCTATTCGAACGGAAGAAGCCCTACCGTGAGGAAAAACTCGAACAGCAGCTCCTGGCCAAAGGGGAATACGACGTTATCCTTTTTGGTATCGGTCGGTACGGAAAAGCCATTGCACACTATCTGTTACAGCAGGAATACAGCTTGCTGGTGGTAGATTTCAATCCGGATGAGGTTCGCCGCTGGCGGGCACAGGGGCATGCGGCCATTTATGGAGATGCGAGCGATCCGGCATTTATCGCCAGCCTGCCATTAAATGGCGTCAAGTGGATTGTCTCCGCCATGCCCCAGCATGATATCGGCGTCACTCATGAGGATCCTCGTCTCATCCTTCTGGAAGGGTTGAAACAGCAACACTGCAGCGCCGGAATCGCAATATCTACTCAGCGCTCCCACGATAGGGAAATCCTCAGAGAGAAAGGGGCGACACTGGTTCTCCTGCCGTTTTTTGACGCGGCGGAACAGGCTGTGTTGCGGATGAAGATCTTGCAAGAAAAATTAAGAGAAACTGAATAGCTCCAAACTGAGTGAGCCCTGATACTGATAGGGCCGCCGACGATGTCCTGTAAATATGGCTGACGGACACTTGTCGATGCAGACGACTATCGAAAGCCTTTCACAGGAAAGGCAAGCGTCCGGTGAGGAAGGGAGGTTCAGGAACATGTCTAAACTCAACTACTATACTCGTTGCACTAGACACAGCTTTTTAACGTCAAGACCTTTTTTGCAGGAAAGTGACGCGCAGGTCACGGATATTGGCCAATATCAAAGCTACGCCACGTCCCTTTCAGGTTGAATATGATTGTTTCCAGTTAGTGCTGAATTACCGTTGTGAGTCAGAAAGCACACTGGTAGATCAGCGAGCCTGTCAATTGGTGAAGCTGAAGGTCTCTATGCTGCCTGTGCTTCATGCATCTGACTGCGTGCCTCACGCGGGTAGACCAAACGGTTCATATTGATTTCTGTCAATGACGATTGATCGTCGCTCCTTATGCTTAATGGTGGCATTTACGCTTCGTGGATACTGCGAACAGGAGGGATTGTCAGATGCTGCCCACAGAGGACAAGTCATTCGTGTCACAATCTTCGCCGCTGGAGCAGCGGATCGGTCAAGCCCTGCTTTGGCATGGCAAGGACTATGAGGCCCTTTGTTCGACCTTTTCCTGGAAGGCAGCCGGACGCCAGTTGGACGGATTGCCGGAAGGCGGGCTCAATATTGCTTATGAGGCGGTTGACCGGCATGTGATGTGGAACGGCTGCGAGAAGACCGCCATCCGCTGGCTCGGGAAATCGGGTAACTGTCGCGATATCAGTTACGCCGACCTGGCGCGCGATACGGCCCGGTTCGCGTCGGTCCTTGATCATCTGGGCATTGAGCAGGGGGAGCGGGTTTTCGCGCTGATGGGACGAGAGCCCGCACTTTATGTCACCGCTTTGGGCACACTCAGGCGTGGTGCCGTGTTCTGTCCGCTTTTTTCAGCATTTGGGCCGGACCCCATCAAGGCACGCATCAGTATCGGCGAAGGTGCTGTGCTTGTGACCACGAAAGCATTCTATCAGAAAAAAATCGCCCACATCAGGGGCGAGTTGCCAACGCTCAAGCACGTCCTGATCGTGGGAGATGCGGATGACCTGCCGGATGATACGCTGTCGTTTGATACCCTGTTGGCAGCCGGTGATCCCGGCTTCCCTGTGGCACAAACGAGGCCGCATGACATGGCGCTTCTGCATTTCACCAGCGGTACGACCGGTAAGCCCAAGGGGGCGTTCCATGTGCATGAAGCGGTGCTGGCGCATCATGTGTCGGCGCAGTACGCTCTTGATCTCAGGAAAGACGATATCATCTGGTGCACCGCCGATCCCGGTTGGGTGACAGGCACCTCCTATGGCATTATTGCGCCGCTGACGACCGGTGCGACCATGATTGTTGACGAGGCAGAGTTCAACCCCGAGCGCTGGTACACCATACTGCAGGATCAAAAGGTAACGGTTTGGTATAGCGCGCCCACAGCCATCCGCATGTTGATGAAGGCGGGAGGCGACTTGGCGCGCGAATATGATCTGTCGGCGCTCAGGTTCCTGGCGTCGGTGGGGGAACCCCTGAACCCTGAAGCGGTGATCTGGAGCGCTGACGTTTTTGGTAAACCATTCCATGACAATTGGTGGCAGACGGAAACCGGCGCGATCATGATTGGCAATCTGGCCATAGGTGATATCAAACCGGGGTCGATGGGGCGCCCGCTGCCAGGTATTGACGCGGGCATCGTTGAACTGCGCGAGGATGGTAGCGTGCGGGAAATCACGTCTGCGGGTGAGGTGGGTGAGTTGGCTCTCAGGCCCGGCTGGCCCTCGATGTTCCGCGGATATCTGCACGAGACAGCGCGCTACGAGAAATGCTTCAAGGGCGGCTGGTACCTGAGCGGCGATCTGGCTATGCGCGACACGGACGGCTATTATTGGTTCGTCGGGCGTGCGGACGACATGATCAAATCGTCTGGTCATCTGATTGGCCCATTTGAGGTGGAAAGCGCGCTTGTGGCGCATGATGCCGTGGCGGAAGCCGCGGTGATCGGCGTGCCGGACGAACGCGCGGGCGAGGTGGTGAAGGCGTTCGTGACGCTCCATCACGGGATTGAACCCGACGAGACGACGAGACGCGATATCCTTGCCCACGTCCGGCGCAGCCTTGGCGCGGCTGTCGCGCCACGGGTGATCGAATTTGCCGATGAATTGCCGAAAACCCGGAGCGGAAAGATCATGCGGCGGCTCTTGAAGGCCCGTGAGCTCGGGCTACCGGAGGGCGACACGTCCACCCTGGAGACATTCAAATGAACAAGTATGCCCCAGGCGATGTCCGCCCGCACTTAACGCGCGACCATTGCCTGCACCTGATGAAGCAGATGACCCGTATCCGCCGGTTCGAAGAAAAGTGTGCAGAGCTCTACACCCAGGAGAAAATCCGGGGCTTCCTGCACCTGTATATCGGTGAAGAGGCTGTGGCGACCGGGGTGACAGAAGCCCTGGGCCCCGAGGATGCCGTGGTGGCCACTTACCGCGAACACGGGCATGCGCTTGTGCGCGGGGTGCCCGCGGATCGCATCATGGCGGAAATGTTCGGGAGGATTGACGGTGTCTGCCGGGGGCGCGGCGGATCGATGCATCTTTTCGATGTCGGGCGGCGCTTTTATGGCGGCAATGCCATCGTGGGCGGCGGCCTGCCGCTGGCGGTTGGCCTCGCGCTTGCCGACAAGATGCAGGGGCGCGACCGGGTGACAGTTTGCTTCTTCGGCGAAGGGGCTGTAGCAGAAGGCGAGTTCCACGAAAGTCTCAATCTCGCGGCGCTATGGAAATTGCCCGTCCTGTTCGTGTGCGAAAACAATGGCTATGCCATGGGCACAGCGCTCGACCGATCCGAGTCTGAGACCGATATCCATGCCAAGGCCGCCAGTTACCGGCTACCTGCTGAAGTGGTGGATGGCATGAATGTGGTGGAGGTGGAAGCCGCAGCCCGCCGTGCCACGGGTGCCATCCGTGCGGCTGAAGGGCCCTATTTCCTTGAGTGCCGCACCTACCGCTTCCGCGCCCATTCCATGTTCGACCCCCAGCTGTACCGCTCGAAAGACGAAGTGGCGGCGTGGGAGAAGAAGGGCCCGGTGGTTCGCTTCCGGGATTGGATGGTGGCGGCGGGCATGGCGCATGAGGCCGATCTCGCTCGGATCGAGGAAGAGGTGGCAGCGGAAGTGACAGCCGCAGTTGCCTTTGCCGAAGCAAGCGAATGGGAAAGCGTGAACACAATGCTTGAAGAAGTAGGGGCTTTGGGATGACCGAAGAGGTGACATACCGGGAGGCCGTTGGCCGGACCATACGCGACGCCATGAAGGCAGACGACCGGGTTTTCATCATGGGTGAAGATGTCGCCCGTTATGGCGGCACTTACGCTGTAACCAAAGGGCTTGCCGAAGAGTTCGGCGAAGACCGGGTGCGCGATACGCCGCTGTCGGAATCAGCCTTCACTGGCGCCGGCATCGGTGCAGCGATTGGTGGCATGCGACCGATTGTCGAGATTATGACGGTGAATTTCAGCTTGCTGGCGCTTGACCAGATTTTGAATACCGCCGCCACCTTCCGCCATATGTCCGGCGGGCAGGTGGGTGTGCCGTTGGTGATCCGCATTGCAACCGGTGCCGGGCGGCAACTGGCGGCCCAGCATTCTCACAGCCTTGAGAATTGGTATGCCCATATCCCGGGGCTGAGGGTGCTCGCGCCCGCGACCGTGCAGGATGCCTATGCCATGCTGGCTCCAGCGCTTCAGGACCCAGACCCGGTGATCATTTTCGAGCATGTCATGCTTTATGGACGAACGGAGCCGTTGGACACATCCTCAGTTGCGGACCTTCGCTCTGCCGCTGTGCGCCGTGCGGGCACCGACATTAGCCTGATCACCTATGGCGGGTCCCTGCCGAAAACGCTGGAGGCCGCAGAGGTGCTGACAGAGGAAGGGATCGGCGCCGAGGTGCTGGACCTTCGCGTGCTGCGCCCACTCGATAATGCCGCGATCCTTGAGACGGTATCGAAAACCCGGCGCGCGGTGGTTGTGGATGAAGGCTGGCTGACCGGCAGCCTAGCGGCCGAAATATCCGCCCGGATCATGGAAGGCGCCTTCTGGGAACTGGACGCGCCCGTGGGCCGGGTATGCTCGGCCGAAATCCCGATCCCGTACCCCAAGCATCTTGAAGACGCTGCCTTGCCGCAAGTGGACAGGATTGTCGCCGCGGCCATGGCCGCCATGGGCCGGTAGGGGGCGCATATGGGGCTTTTCAAAATGCCGTCGCTGGGGGCCGATATGGAGGCCGGTACGCTGGTGGAATGGATGATCGCGCCGGGTGACGTGGTTGCCAAGGGTGATACTGTGGCGGTTGTTGAAACCCAGAAAGGCGCGATTGAAATCGAGACGTTCGAGGCAGGCACTGTCGGCAAACTGCTGGTCGAAGTGGGTGAGACCGTGCCGGTGGGTACACCGCTCGCCGAAATCGGTGATGTTTCGGCGCCAGAGGCCGCGCCTGCACCTGCACCGGAGTCAGCGGTTGCGCTAGAGCCCACGCAGGAAGTTACAGCCGCGCCGGAAGCGCCACCACCGACACCTAAACCCACGGCGGCACCCACCCCCGCAAGCGCCGGGCGTCACCGGGCGTCGCCCGCTGCCCGCAAGCTTGCTGCGGAGACGGGCGTTGACCTGTCAGGCATCAAGGGCACCGGCCCCGGTGGTGCGGTCACGAGCTGCGACCTAGAGGGCGCGCCGAAAGCGACACCACGAGAGGCCGCTCGTGCATCAGGGATCGATTTCACCGAGATGCGCAAGGCCATTGGCCGGGCGATGGCCCGGTCGAAGCGGGAAATCCCGCACTATTACCTCAAGCACCAGATTGACCTGCAGGCCGCCAGCGCGTGGCTTGAGGATTATAATGGATCGCAAGAGCCGGCGGGCCGATTGCTAATGGGCGCGCTACTGGTGAAAGCCGTGGCCCTTGCGCTGAAGAATTTCCCGGACATGAACGGCTTTTATGAAGACGATGCCTTTACACCAAGCGTCGCCATCCATTGCGGTGTTGCTGTGGCTGTACGAGGTGGCGGCTTGATTGCTCCTGCGGTCCACGACACTGACAGCCTGTCGCTCAGTGACCTGATGGCCGCGATGCGCGATCTGGTTGCCCGGGTGCGGGCGGGTGGCCTGAAGGGATCGGAACTTGCGGACCCGACGATCACGATCACCAGCCTCGGCGATCGCGGCGTGGACGAAGTCTACGGCGTTATCCACCCGCCGCAGGTGGCGATTGTCGGCTTTGGCACAGTGGAAGAGCGCCCCCTGGTTGTGGATGGCTCACTTGTGGCTGCCCCCACGGTAATTAGCACGCTGGCCGCGGACCATAGGGTCGGCGACGGCAGGCGCGGTGCCCTGTTCCTGCGCGACATCGAAACGCTTCTACAGAAACCGGAGGCCCTATGACGTCCCACATGACCCATGATGCGCTTCGGCGCGCTTTTGAAGAAGAATTGTTGGCTATCGCACCTGACGCCAGCCTCGACGGTGTGGCCGAGGACGCGGACTTGCGCGATGCGCTTGATCTGGACTCGATGGATATCATGAATTTGGTGATCGCGCTTCATGACCGCCTTGGTGTGGATATTCCGGACAAGGACGCAGCCCAGTTGGTGACGATTAAAGGCGCACTCGATTACCTAAAAGGAAAAAGCTGAGGAACCGTTTTCGGAGGAAGAACGGAACCCCTTTGCCGCTTAGCAGCAATCGGATCGTGTTTGCGACCCGAATCCTTCCAGCCGCCAGTGCATTTGCCGGATATTGTGCACTGCCCCACTGAAGGCGTCGTCAAGCGCCTGTCTGACGCTATCCGTCAATCTGGGCAGGAAGCCGTGGCAGTTGATGCCAATACGCTGGCCGTGCCAATGCAGTACAACAGCTACTTTCACTGAGGGGCCATCGTCTGGTGACAGCACCTCAATGGTGACATGAATGGGATAAATGTCGCCGAAGCGTTCCTGGAGGCGCCGAACCCGGGTTGCAACATCCTGTTCCATTACCGGATTTGCTGCGACACCGCTGAATGTCACCGTTGCGAATTCCTGCATCCTCATATCTCCGCGACAGTCTGCCGGAAGGAAAGTGCGTGTTCAGGTTATCACGAAAAGGCCTGAATACCTATTGATGTGCCGCCAGAGGTTGGTGCGGATGTTGATCTGGCTCAATGACACGAGATGGAAGCGCGTTCATTCTGAGGTTCGTACCGGGCTGCTGGCGGGGACGCTTGCTCATTTAAGGAGGATGCCATGAGCCTCAGTTTGACCAGTTCCGCTTTCGAAGACAAAGGAAGAATACCGGTTAATTACACCTGTGAGGGTGATAACTGTTCGCCCGCGCTCAGGTGGCGGGGCGCACCAGAAGAGGCGGAGAGCTTTTTGCTAACCTGCGAAGACCCGGATGCGCCCAGTGGGGTCTTTCGTCATTGGGCAGCATACGACATACCGCCGACATGGGCGGGTTTGAAAACCGGCTATACGAATACCACCGATGAGCAGTCCTTTCGTCAGGCCATCAATGATTTTGGCCTGGCGGGCTATAGCGGACCCTGTCCGCCCTTGCGTAACGCACCCCACAGGTATCGGTTTCAGATTTCAGCGCTCGATGTTCATACATTACCGGTAAGGCATGGCGCGACCTGCGCCGAGGTGTTGGCTGCGGCCAAGCCCCATGTGATCGAAAGCGCCGAATTGATGGGATATTACGGCCGTGAATGACGCAACTGTGAAACAGAACCAAGCTATGTAGGGGCTGTTTTTTTGAGATGATCAATAAAAGATGGAAGGACAACGATGTTGGAAGGATTTAATCGGTGGTTTTGTTGTCTTGTGATTCTGTTGCTTGCGGGGTGCGCTTCCTCTGTTGACTGTAATGTCGTGTCCTTTCATTCCCTTGAAGAACCGCATGGTGAACGCGTGAGGCTTGTGCACAAAGATCCGGCAAAAACTGGCGGTCCGGAATTCAAACATTATGCAGCACAAATAGCACCGGTTTTGGCCAAGGTAGGATATCGGCCCTTAACGAGCCCGGACACAGACCTGGTATTTGAGATCGGTTACGGTGTCGGGCCAGGGCCTGAGGAAATAACACGACTACCCAGATGTTCCATGCGGTATCATTTTCGCCCACATGAGCCAGGAGGCCCGCTTTACTATGGCATGCAATGCTTTGACACCGGTGTCGAGATCAGGGAAAAATTCGTCCATTTTCTGGAGCTGAAAGTGCGGCGTGCGGGCGAAGGGCAGCCGGTCGTCTATGAAGGTATGGTGCATGGACTGGATGCATCGGCCAACCTGTCAGTCATGATGCCTTATCTGATTGCGGCGCTGTTTGACGAGTTTCCGGGCGTTAGCGGAGAAGTCCGCAGTGTCACAATTGATCGCTCTGCGAGGCCCGACAAATAGCGGGCAGGGCAAGTAGCCTGCACTTCATTCAATAAGGAGAATAACGATGTCAAAATGGAGAATAGCTTTGCTGACATGCGCTTGCCTGTCATTGGCAGCGTGTGGAGATAATCAATCCAAGGGCTTTACTCTTCCAAAAGGCGATGTGGCTTCTGGCCAGGCAGTGTTCCAGGCCCGCCAGTGTACCGCTTGCCACACGGTGAAAGGGGTGGCGTTCGACCTTGGGGATGTTGAACCAGAGATGTCGCTGCAGCTGGGTGGCAAGATGAGAAAAGTCTATACCTATGGCCAGTTGGTAACATCCGTCATCAATCCGTCCCACAAATTGTCGAAGCGCTTTCCTGGCAAGGACGTCGATGACTTCGGAATCTCGAAGATGCGCAATTACAATGCAGTGCTGACAGTCAAAGAATTGACCGACCTTGTCGCATTTCTTGAGGCGCACTACGAGTTGGAACCCTACCAGCCGACCAGCTATGGTCATATGTAACACCACCTGTGTAGGCATGCAGCTCGGGGAAAAGGGCGACGTACCCTGCAGGTTGGGTGCGGTCAGGATAAGGTGTTGGAATGCATCAATCCAGTCATATCATGGCCAGTCATATCATGGCCAGTCATATCATGGTCAGGACCGCGGCGCCGTCAAAGCGGCCATGGCGCAGATCGTCCAGAGCTTGATTGGCCTCCCGGAGCTGATAAAGGTGTACGGAGGTCTTGACCGGCACCTTTGGCGCCTCAGCAAGAAAAGCCTCGCCGTCCTCGCGTGTCAGGTTGGCAACGGACCGTAGCGTTCGCTCTTGCCAGAGATACTCATAGGGAAAGGACGGTATATCGCTCATGTGGATACCTGCGCAAACCACTGTGCCGCCGGGCGCAACCCGCCTAAGCGCGATGGGTACCAGATCTCCAACAGGGGCAAACAGAATTGCGGCATCCAATGGATGGGGTGGCGTCTCATCACTGTTACCCGCCCATGTAGCACCCAGGGAACTGGCGAAGGCCTGTGCTTTTTTGTCTCCTGGTTTCGTGAATGCATAAATCTTTCGCGCCTGATGCCGCGCTATCTGCGTCATGATATGGGCGGCCGCTCCGAAACCATACAGTCCGATATGCTGTGCACTTCCTGTCATTCGGTATGCCCTGAAGCCAATCAGTCCCGCACACATTAACGGGGCAGCATTCACGTCGCTGAATGTATCCGGAACGGGAAAACAATAGTGGTGGTTAGCCACCATATAGTCGGCAAAGCCGCCATCCAGTGTATAGCCCGTGAAAGCCGCATTCTCACACAGATTTTCACGCCCAGATTGACAGTATGGACATTCGCCGCACGTGCGACCCAGCCAGGGCACACCGACACGGTCCCCGATGCTGAAACCGGTGACCCGCGGCCCCAACTCTGCGATAGTGCCGATCACTTCATGGCCCGGAATGAGGGGCAGTTTGGGGTGTTTAAGGTCTCCGTCAGCGACATGCAGATCAGTTCGGCAGACCGCGCATGCATGGACACGGATCAATATCTGACCCTCGGATGGCGCAGGCCGGGGCACAGAGCGAAGCTCAAGGGGTTTTCCAGGGCGGGGCAGCACCATTGCATTCATCGTCTCTGTCATTGCTATGCCTCCTGGGCTGGCACAATAGCATGCCGTGTAGTCGCATGAATTACCGCCCCAATGCCACCGTTCTGTCAATGCTGCCAGCGGATCAATGGTAGCTCGGCTGGTAGAAACGCGTGTTCATTGTGGGCGATGACGCGCGGCGTATAGGCCGATGGTGGCCGGTCGATCGGGATGGTCAGTTGGTAGATGTAGCCGTGTTCCGCGCCGGGCAGGTTGTCTGCGCGGGTCATGATTTTCCGGAATGGTGATGAGCCAGTTCCTGCGCCATCGGCATAAAGTTCGACCCGTATTTCGTCGGGTGAAATTTCCCCGAGGTAGACCTGGACCGAAAACGCGACGCCCCGCACGCACGGCTCGCTCTCTAAAGTGCCAAAATGAATCTGGTTCCAGTGGCGGACCAAAAAGTTCTTCCAATCTTCAAGCGTTTGGCCAAGCTTCCCGCCTTCCTTCTGGCGTGTATGATAGGCCGCGGCGGCTGGGCAGTAATAGCTGTTATAGTATTCCCGTACCATTCGATTGGCACTGAAATGTGGTGCAAGATTGGCCATGCTGGTGCGTACCCTTGCGACCCAGGCGTCAGGCAGGGCACCGTCCGGTCGTTCGTAAAATTCAGGAACGATCTCATTTTCCAGAACCTGATACAAAGCCTCGGCATCGGCTGTGTCTCGGGAGTTTTTCTCTGCCTCACTCAGGACACCAGACACTCCGTTCGTCCAGGCACCTGTCCCGATGGCCCAGCCGGATTTGCCGTTATGGGCTTCGGCCCACCAGCCATCGGGTACTGACAGGTTGAGCCCGCCATTCACCAGGGTCTTCATGCCACTGGTGCCACAGGCTTCCATGGGCGGGCGCGGGGTGTTGATCCAGACGTCCACGCCCGCGACCAAGTCCTGCGCCAGCCGGATATCATAGTCTTCAAGAAATACCGCCCGATGGCTGACATCCGGTTGTTGGGTGAAAGCAACCCATTCCGCTACCAATTGTTTGCCCTGTGGGTCGTTTGAGTGTGCCTTGCCTGCCACCACAATCTGCACCGGGCGATTGGGGTTGTTGAGCAAGCGCTTCAGTCGGGCATGGTCAGACAACAACAGCCCCGCGCGCTTATAGTCGGTGAAGCGCCTTGCAAAGCCGAGGGTCAAGACATTGGGATCGAATAGCGTGTCTGGGTCGACGTGCGACCTTGTCCCCGCATGGGTTTTCTGCTGGGCTTCCAACCGGCGTCTCAACTTGACGATCAGATCAGACCGTTGTTGGGCTCGAAAGGTCCACAGCACCTGATCTGAGAGATTTTCTATGCCAACTGGCAGTTCCTCTGTTGTACCGCACCAGCGGCTTTTGCCGCAGGCGCAAGTCCAAAGGTCGTCCGCCCATTTCGAGTCCCAGGAAGGGGTATGCACGCCGTTGGTTACGTGACTAACGGGGACTTCCTCAGTTGGCCATCGGGGGTAAAGCGGTGCAAATAATTGCTGGCTGACATGGGCGTGCCGTTGGCTGACGCCATTGATCATGGCTGATCCGCGGACCGCGAGCCATGTCATATTGAACGGTTCGGAGGTGTCTGATGGATTTAGCCGCCCAAGTGCCAGAACCAAGTCTGCTTCGATGTCATAGCGTTTGAGGATATCACGGATATAATTTGTTGGAAGCGGTACTTCGACAGGTGAGTAACGGTCAAACCCTGCACTTACGGGCGTGTGAGTGGTGAAGATGGTACCGGCGCGGGCTATCCAGAAAGCCGGCCAGAAGGAGCGTCCCGTACGCGCCATTATGGAAAGCGTTCGTGCCAACACCACCATTGCGGTATGACCTTCATTGAGGTGGCAGACATCAATGGGCAGGTTCAGCGTTTCGATCAGGCGCCAACCGCCAATGCCCAGAACAAGTTCCTGCAGGAATCGAGTTTCCGGATCGTTTGTGTATAGTTTCGCGGTGATGCCACGATCGGTCGCGCTATTGAGGAGGTCGTTGCTGTCGAGCAGATATAGTTTGACGCGGCCCACCGTGGCCTGCCAGACCCTTATCGACAGAAGGCGCCCCGGTAGCTCAAGCTGGATGCGGAGGTGATTGCCATTCGGCGACGGTACCGGTTCAATCGGCAGGTAGGCCGGCTCGCTATAGGGAAATGCTTCCGCCTGTTGGCCAGCAGCGTCAATAAACTGTCGGCAATAGCCTTCCTGATACAGGAGACCGATGCCGACTGCAGGAACGCCCAAATCGCTGGCCGCTTTCAGATAGTCGCCCGCAAGCATGCCAAGGCCGCCCGCATATAAGGGCAGCGCCTCGCTGAGGCCGAATTCCATACTGAAGTAGGCAATGCTCCGGGGTGTGCGAAGGTCTTTGGGTAAATTATCTGTCCACAGCTGGCGGTCGCGGTAGCGCTGGCGTTCCTGGATGAGAGCGTTCACATCCTGCAGGAGGGCCGGGTCGGAAAGACATGCTTCCAACCGGTCTGCAGGCAGTTGTTGCAGGAGGAAACGGGGATTTTCCGTCCGGTCCCATACGGCCTGATCCAATTGGCGCCAGACAGCGTCTCCAGCGTGGCTCCAGCTCCAGAACAAATCCAGGGACAGCTGTTCCAGTTTCTGCCGCATCAATGCATTTGGTGGCGATGCCATCAGAATCAGGAAACGTCTGCCTGAGAGGCTTTCACCTTGCGTGGCGCTGCCGCTCTTTTCGCCTTAGCTGCTTTGGTTTTTGGGCGTTTTTCTGGGCTGCTGCCAGGCGCGCGCGGCGGTGGATTGAAAAGTGCCTTCAGCTCAGATTCGGCCTGAAGCCAGTGATCAATATCATAGCCGTGCGGGCAACCTTCCTCTTCCCAGATCAGGTAGCTTCGCTTCGCAATTTGTTCGTACGGGGGTATTGTCATGGTGTCCTCCGGTGGGTCCTATCAGGGTAGACTTGGTTGACTGAGGGAGAGTGGCGCGGGCAAATTGGCGTTGCCGGGCCTTGGTGCTATTTCTCTATCCATTTTCCGGTGAACCATCGCCGTGTTGGCAGGTCGACGCGGCGCGGATAGTTTTCGGCCAATCATCCGCTGCTGCAGCCCATGGGGTGTTACCAGCGTGACGCCATCAGCAGTTCGGGTAAACCAGCGCTTGTCTTCTTCCGCATCTAGGCCCACGGCCATGTTTTCCGGGATGGTGCAGCCTTCGCTGACGACGGTTTTATGCAAAATGGTGCCTTCCCCGACGGTTGATCCTGGCAGCAGCACGCTTTTCTTGATGCAGCAGTGCGGTGCGATATGCACATCGGCAGATACGATGCTGTGATCAAGATTTGTGTCCTCAATGATCGCGCCTGGCGCCAGAACCACGTTTCGGATTTGGCCAAACTGACTGTTTGGCGACAGAATGATCCGAGCTGCAGGTCTTTGCTCCGGTGCGGTTCTGATTGGCCAAGAGGTGTCATAGAGATCAAGTGGTGGATGAACATCGGTTAGGTCGAGGCACGCGCGCCAATAGGCATCCAGTGTGCCCACATCCCGCCAGTAAGGAAGGGCTGCAGATACCCCGGCCCGACAACTGTTGGTAAACTGGTGCGCATAGAGCTTTGATCGTCCGACAAGACGGGGCAGCAGGTCATGGCCGAAATCGTGGCTGGACGCGCTATTGTGATGGTCTTCATACAGAAGTTCGGCGAGGAAATCTGCTTTGAACAGATAAATGCCCATGCTGGCGAGGCAGGTGTCAGGGGAACCTGGGATCGTTGCCGGAGCCTTGGGTTTTTCAATAAACGTCTTGACGCTATTGGTCGCGTCGATAGCGACAATGCCAAAATCCTGAGCCTTTCCAGTTGGGACGCCAACACAAGAGATCGTGGCGTCTGCGTCATTCTGGATATGCTCCGCCAACATGCGGCGATAGTCCTGTTTGTAGACATGGTCTCCTGCCAAGACCAGGATATGCTCTGGCGTATCGCCACCAAGGTGCCTGAGGCTCTGGAACACAGCATCTGCGGTGCCTTTGTACCATCCGTTGCCGTCGCCAGCTTGTTCTGCAGGCCACGGTTCAATGAATTCATCCAGATCACGATGAAGAAAACTCCAGCCCTTGTTCAGGTGGCGGAGCAGGCTCTGTGCGCGATATTGGGTTGCCACGCCGATGCGCCGGATACCGCTGTTGATGCAATTCGACAAGGGAAAATCGATCAGCCTATGGCTGCCGCCAAACGGGACTGCGGGTTTGGCCTGCATAGCCCCCAAATCATGAAGTCTGGCCCCTTTTCCGCCCGCCAGGATCACCGCGGTCGTCTTGCGTAGCGCATAATCCAGATCTGGATTGCGATCAGGCATAATATCCCCCTCAGGTATGGAAGAATTGAAAAGGAAGGATACCATCAATCCGTGTCGGAAAATTGACAGGGATCAACGTTTTGGTGTTGTTGTGCCAATTTTCTCCGGTACTGTCAGCTGCGCCTGATGCTCCTACCGCAGGGATGCGACGGTTGGCGATTGCACGAGTGGTGTGGAAATGGCAGCGATCAACTCACCGGATAGCGCGTGTGGCAGGTGTGTGGCGATATCACCAACGGATAGAATGCCGACGGTACGGTTATTTGTGTTCACCACCGGCATCCGCCGTATCTTGTTTCTTTCCATGACGAGCACTGCTTTGTCGATATGATCGCTTTCCGTGCAATAGACTACATGGCGTGTCATGACATCGCGGACCACCAGCTCCGTGGCCTCGTAGCCGGGAACAAACCCCCTGCAGGCGATATCGCGATCCGTGACCATGCCACATAGATGTTCTTGGTCTTCCACGAGAAGAGCTCCAATGTCATGGTCGCGCATTTTTTGGGCTGCGGTCGCGAGGCTGTCATCTGGACTGACGGCTATTTTCCGTTTCGACATAATTTCCTTAACCAACATGACCATCTTCCTTTTCGGTTCCAGCGGAATGGAAATCCAGGCCGCGTCCGACCGTGGCCCCAGTGTTTTAGAGGCCTGTCGGATATGTTTCATCCAGTTCGCCCTGATGCCACCTCATGGGGACATGCAGCGGCCTCACGGCATCAGTCTCGTCAAAATGCAGCAGAAGGTCGAACTGTTCCGGCAAACAACTGCTGAAATAGTGGCTCTGGCGCTCTGTTTCGGGCCGATAGATCACGCCGATTGCGCGCATCAGGCGCGGCTCAAGCAAATAGTCAATCGCTTCGTTGTTGCTTCTCATGTCCAGCAGGAAATTGGGGTGCGACACCCTGTGAAACAGATATTCATAGCTGTCCGGCAGAGGTGCGCGGACATTTTTGCGTTCCGCCGGGCGGTCCCAGTCAGACGCGGCCGTGACTTCCCCGGTGGAGGTTGAGAAGCCGATGAGCAGGGCATTGTTGCCATGGCTCTCGCGGACCAATTGGCCAATGTTGAATTCTCCCCGCCTGTGCATTTCAGTGGCGGCGGCGTTACCGATATGGGAATTGTGTGCCCACACGATAACCTTGGCTTCGCGCCCAAGTTGTTCACTCAGGTGGTGCACAAGGTCGCCCAGCGTTTCAGCCATATGTTGGTCGCGCAGGTTCCAGGAATTAGGACGCCCCCTGAACAGGGCGCGATAATAGATTTCGGCATTCCTGACCAGCTTGGCGTTCTGCTCGGCGCAGAAATACTCGTCCCCGTCGACGATTCCTTTTTGGGTCAGATACCGGAAAGCCTTGTGGCGCAGGTCAACCAGCTGGGCTGTGATGTCGTGCTCACACGCCTTGGTCAGCCCCATCTCGGCAGCGTAACCATACTGCTGCGGCTTATGGATGAACTGATCGAGACAGCTATATCGCTTCCGCGCCCGGTTGGCTGCTTGGGGGTCAACGCGTTCCAGATAGTCAAGGACTGCTTTGGCAGATGTGCTCATGCTATAGAGGTCGAGCCCATAAAAGCCGGTCGGGCGACCGGATTTCTTGCTGTTGAAGGTATGCAGCCAGGTAATGAAGCGTGAGACTTCGGTATTGGCCCACATCCATGTCGGGAACCGTTCGAAGGCGTCAAGCGCCGCGCGGGGGCATACTTCCGGACCCGCACCCGTAACATAGCGATTGATTGCATAGGCATCGGGCCAATCGGCTTCCACGGCTACGGCATCGAAGTCGTACTCTTCGATCAATCGAGCGGTGATGTCAGCGCGCACCCGATAGAATTGCTGTGTACCGTGGGTGGCTTCCCCGAGGAGGACGAGCTTCTTGTCTTTTGCAGCCCTCAGAAGGGAGGCATGGTCCGATGCCCCCAAGTCAAGGGGAGTGACACACTTTTCCAGCGCGTGGATAGCTGCCTGATCCTGGACGGACATGGCTTAGGCACTCCTTTTATGTTTCATACAGCGTTCAGCCATCGCAGCTTGTACTTCTTCGTCACTGACCTGGGAGAAATCCCCATACCAGTGGCCTACGCCCCAGAAAGGATCTGGCTTGAACGGACAAACGAGCCGATCCACCTGCCGTGCCAGTTGAGCACATGAATCAACGGCGCCGACCGGCACTGCAGCAATGATTTCCCGGGCATGCATTTTCTTGCAGGCTGCGACGGCTACCTGCATGGTGGCGCCGGTGGCCAACCCATCATCGACGAGGATCACGGTCCTGTTGTCCAGCTTGGGTGCGGGCCGGCCACCACGATACGACTCATTCCGGCGCGCCAGCTCGGCCTGTTCCTTCGTCAACACCTGGTCGAAGACTTCCTCGCTCAGGTGCAGTTGCCCGATAATATGCTCGTTGAGGACACAAAGTCCGCCGACCGAGATGGCTCCCATCGCCAGCTCTTCCTGGCCGGGTACACCCAGTTTGCGCACCAACATGATATCAAACGCCAGCCCCAGTGTGTCTGCAACCTCACGGGCGATGGGAACGCCGCCACGGGGCAGTGCAAGGATAAGGACATCCTGCCGGTCCGTGTAATCGACCAGTGCGGCGGCAAGAGCCCGCCCAGCCTCAGTGCGGTCACGATATTTCATGGCGCGTTCCCGAATGATGTTTGATCCAGTCTGCGGCAAGGTGGGCAACTTTATCGAGAGCCCCATGTTCCTCAAACAGGTGACCGGCACCGGGGACGACGTGAATGTCAGACCGATCGTTGAGCCTCGCGAGAGCCTGTTCATTGAGGTCAAGAACCTGCCGGTCATCACCCCCGACGATCAATAGCGTAGGCGCTTTGACATGGGGCAGATATTCTCCTGCCAGGTCCGGGCGTCCGCCACGGGACACAATAGACGTAACGTTGTCTGGGCTTTCCGCCGCGGCGATCAGGGCGGCGGCTGCCCCAGTGCTGGAGCCGAAAAAGGCACGCTCTAGATGTTTGGTTCGGTCATTGGTTTTCACCCAGTGCCCAATCTGCACAAGCCGGTCGGCTAACAGGGTAATATCGAACCGCAGCTTGAAGGTCATCTGGTCTTCTCGGCCTTCCTTTTCCGTCAGCAGGTCGGTAAGCAAGGTGGCGATATGCTGCTGATGGAAGATTTCGGCTACATACCAATTCCGGGGGCTGAAACGGCTGCTGCCGCTGCCGTGTGCGAATATCGCGATCTGCCTAGCCTCTCCCGGGATAGTCAGCCGCCCTTCAAGGGCGACTGTGGCAAGTGGAATGTCAATGCGCAGGTCGTGAATCTGATCCTGCAGTTGATCGTGAAGGGTAGGCATTGTGGTCCCCTTTTCGATTGGTTAGCATCCCCTCTTTCAGCGGCCCTGCGCGTCGGGGTTGCTGGCTTGGGTGTCGTCTTTTTCCTGCAGTTTTTTCAGCCGGGCTGGCAAGGTTTGTTCAGGCACGCCGATCAGGTTCTTTGCATATTCCCCGGATATTTTGGCGAGCGTCGCTTTATTCAGGCCTGCCTTCAGCATCGCCATGGTTTTAGGCAGGGCAATTAGGATGAGGCTGTCGATTTCCTTATGGGCAACAGCGTCGTTGAGTTCTTGCGCCACAGCATCCAGAAAGGCCTCGCTTTCCTGCTCTGGGAAATTAGCGTGGTCTTCGTAAGCATAGGCATGGTGAGATGCAGAGCCATGGCCGTGTCCTGGTCGATCAGCGGCCAGATCGCCCTGTTGCTTGCGGGCAGCAGGGTGTTCCAGTTCCAGATAACGCAGCATGGCGCCATTCAAATGGCCGCGCGTATAAATCTCCGCATGGGCACGGTCGGCAAGCAAAACCCATTCATGATTGACGATAGTTGACATGGCTTTCTCCAGCATTGGAAGCGATGCCCAACTGTACCAACCGAGCATCAATTGTACATTGATCTGCATCAATGCCACTGGAACGCCAGCGGTATTGCTTTAGCGCAACCGGCAATTGTGCTAGTGTCGTCAGCCTGAGAGGACACAATCTGACATGGGCAGAATATTAGTTGTCGATGATGATCCCCGTGTGCGCCAGATGCTGCAACGGTATTTGTCGGGGGAAGGATTTCAGACGGTGCTCGCTGCAGATTTGCGGCAGGCAGGACAGTCGCTGAAAGAGCAACCAGTCAGCCTTGTCATCCTTGATATTAATCTTGGGAGTGATGACGGCCTGGATTTTGCTCGTGAGGTACGTGCCGCCGACGGTGGCCTGCCGATCATTATCCTGTCAGGAAAGGACGATGTTGTGGACCGCATCGTTGGGCTGGAAGTTGGTGCCGACGATTATGTGACCAAACCATTCCACCTGCGCGAATTGCTGGCGCGTATCAAGACGGTTCTGCGGCGCAGCGCCACCCGCAGGGATGGCACCAGGCGGGATATGACCGCGAATGACAGTGCCATTCGGTTCGGAGCCTGGTATTTGCTGCGGGGCAGCCGACGACTGCTGCGGGAAGATGGGGCCGAGCATGTCCTGACCACTGGCGAGTTCAAGCTTCTGGACGCCCTGACCCGGCACCCCCAACGCGTGCTCAGTCGCGACAGACTTCTTGATATGGTCGCGGGACGCAACTGGACCCCGTTTGACCGTAGTATCGATACACAGATCCGCCGCCTGCGCAGCAAGGTTGAGGAAAATCCGGCGGCCCCCAGCCTGATCAAAACCGTGCGCGGCGAGGGCTATATGCTGGCTGTGCGGGTGGAAAATGGTGTGCAGGTGCCCGGTGTTCTTCAAGGCTGACGGCAGCTTGCTATCTGACATTGACTGAAATCAATAAGTAGTATCATGGAGCTTGCTATATAATCAGACGGGAATTGCACCTATTCCTGAACGAGGAGAAGGCCATCGTGAACGACGCCTCCGTACCGCACGAGAAGGACGCACAGGGGGGAAGCCGTCAGGTCGACTTGCAGGCAAAATGGCATGCCGTCGTAGAATCTCTGGTGCATGCTCTTATCGTGATCGATGACCGCGGCATAATCCAGGAAGTGAATCCTGCAACCCTTGAGCTTTTTGGGTATGACGAAGGCGAAATGGTTGGCCAGAATGTATCTATGTTGATGCCTGAGCCCTATCGCCACGAGCACGACAGCTATCTGGCACGCTATAAGAAGACGGGCGAGAAACGCATTATAGGCATTGGGCGCGAAGTTCTGGCCATGCGCAAAGACGGCAAGACATTCCCTGTACTTCTTTCGGTAGGGGAGGCGCTTGATGGCGGCCCCCGGTCTTTTTTTTTCGGGGTCATCTATGACCTGACGGAAGCCAAACAGAATGAAGAACGATTGGTTGACGCGCAGAAGACAGAGGCGGTCACCCAGCTGACAGCCGGCATCGCGCATGATTTCAACAATATGCTGACCGTGATTCAGGGCAATCTGGAGATGCTGGACGCCCATGTGGCAGACCGGGACGGTCGCGAGCTTCTGAGCGAAGTTCTGGGCGCCATCGAGGATGGTGGGCGTTTGGTCAAGCAACTTCTGGCCTTTAGCCGGAAGCAGACGCTTGATCCACGGGTAATTGACCTGAACCAACTGGTGGCCGGATTGCTGAAGTTGCTCAGGCGCACCATCAGCGAAAACATCGAGATACGGGACATATTGGGGGCAGGTATGACCCCGGTGGAAGTGGACCCTCAGCAGCTTGAAAATGCGATACTGAACCTGGTGATCAATGCCCGGGACGCTATGCCGGGCGGCGGTCGGATCAGCATCGAAACAGATATGGTGGACGCGGATAACGTCATGCCAGGAGCGGACATTCACCCAAGCACAGACCGCTATGCCCGTATCACCATCCGCGACAGCGGCCCCGGCATCCCCGAAGACATCATGTCGCGCATTTTCGAACCATTTTTTTCGACGAAGGCGCCGGGCAAGGGGTCAGGGCTCGGGCTCAGCATGGCGCAGGGCTTTACCCGCCAGTCTGGCGGTGACCTCCTTCTGGAAACTATCCCGGGTCAGGGGACAACCCTGTCCATCTTGCTGCCCGGTTTGACCAGTGTCCAGCCCACCAGTCGGCGCCCACAGTTTGAGACCGATCCAAATGCACCCGTCCGGGGTGGTAAAGAGACCATTCTGCTGGTGGAAGATGATGCCCGGGTGCGCCGGGCCAACACGCGCCGGCTTGTAGCGTTGGGATATCGCGTCCTTGAAGCGGCCGATGGACCAACTGCGCTGGACATACTGCTGAAGCATGACAATGTGGAGGTGCTGTTTTCGGATATCATTATGCCCGGTGGCATGCTGGGCAACGAGCTTGCCGAAAAGGCACGCCTTATGCGCCCCAAGCTCAAGATTTTGCTGACGACCGGCTATGCGGAAGATGCGGTGTCAGGGCGCGGCTCGCCCTTTGACCTGCTCAGCAAGCCCTTCAGAGGCAAACAACTTGCTGCGAAGGTGCGAACACTCCTGGACAATTGACGCAGGGCACTGCCGCCGCAGTGACCGCCAGCCCTTGGGGTAAAAAACACCCCCCGGTCATTTCTGGACAGAGGGTGAGGCTCAGGGAGGTAGGGACGCCGTATGAGAGCGGTGCTTAGGGGGCGGGCGCACAGTCCAATATAGTCAGTTCACAAAGACAGTTTCGGCCATATATTCCAGAGAACGGAGGTCGTAGATAGTGACCTCGCGGCCGGGCTTGGCCTGAATAATACCCTGGCGTTTGAATTTGCTGAGTACTCGGCAGACTGTTTCCTGGGTCAGGCCCAGATAGTCAGCGATGTCGATCCGTGACATCGGCAGGCTGAGGGTGCGGCTTTCGCAACTGTTTTTGGACATGTTCGCATGCCAGGTCACAAGGAAGGAGGCGACCCGCTCCGCAGGATGTTTGCGGCCGAGAGAAATGATATGATCCATCTGGTGCGCTGAGGCCTGGTGGACCACTTGCATCATTTGCCGCGCCAATGCGGGCGACCGGGTGATGGCCGCTTCCAGTTGCAGAATGGGATAACAGAGAACAGTCACATCGGTAACGGCCTCGGCGCAGTACTGCGCCTCCTCTTCAAAGGGCTCACCGACCAAGTCACCCGCACCCAGGAAGCCGATGATCTGGCGACGCCCATCCATCAGGATCTTGCTTGTCTTTATGGTGCCTTCCGTAATTTCGTAAATCGACGTCTGCGGATCACCATCATGAAACAGAACACTGTTTCGAAGTAGCCGACGTTGTGTAGAGGTGAGAAAAGAGGACAGTCTGGTGCCACCCTCTTTCAGCATACCGGTTCTAGAGACGGAATGTGGAATCCTTGGATCAGTGGAATCAGAAATCTGGCGCGTCATGACAGTCTCCGGCGAAAGTTTGGAACCTATGAAGGGTACAGTCGCACGGGAAGGTAACCGTGGCACGCGATGTATGTGACACTGTGTGACAAATGGTGACAAATATCGCTAAAGCGGCAGCTCTTTTCAGGGGTGGTATGGTGGGGTGTTCCCGTCTTTGGGTACTGGCGCCACTAGGTCGATAGTGGCCAGGGAGGGCATTAGCGCCACAATATCCTTGAGGGAGATTACACCGGCAATCTTGCCTTCGGCGTCTTTGACCGGCAAACATCGGACGTTGTTGATTTGCATGAGGCGTGCAACATCGACGATATCCTCAATCGGGCTGCACCAGATGGCGTGACGGGTCATCAAATCTTCGGGCGTCAGATCAAAAACATTGGGCCCCAAAACCATCCCGCGCCTTACGAGGTCGCCTGCAGTGAGAACGCCAACCAACACGCCGCGGCAATCACAAACCGGCAGCAAGCCGATTGCGTGTTGTCTTAGCGCTCTGGCGGTATGCGGAATGGGCGCATCGGTCGAAATAGAGACGGGGGCAATATCAATGATATCCTTTACTTGCATGACGCTCATCTCCTATTGCTACCAAACCCGAGGCGCTGTCAGTCCTTTTTGACCGAGATCTTGCGTTCCTGTTTTTTGGTGGCTTTGGATTTCGGGATCAGAATTCGCAGCACGCCCTGTTGCAGGGTGGCTTCGATTTTGGCCTCATCGGGTTCTATCGGCAGGTCTAATTCCCTGTAGAAAGCGCCGCTATCACACTCCTGATGCAGAATCTCAGCGTCGGAGTCATGCAGGATCTCCTCACGGTGACCACGCAGGATCAGGCGCTGCCCGGACAGCGTGATGTCGATGTCATCGAGCGCCATGCCAGGGACGTCTGCGCAAATATCCAGGTGGGAGTCTGTCAGCATTGCGTCGATCGGGATGGGGTGTTTACCATTGACGCTGCCGCGCCATGGCATGGTGACCCGAACCTTGGGCGCGTAATCGTGAAAGAGCCGGTCAACTTCTTCATGTAGACGGTGCAGTGGCGTGAGAATGGCCCGTTGAGCAAATGCTTCCGCATTGTCGCGGGACGTTTTTATCAGGTCATCCATAAAATCCTCCTGTTGGGGCGAGGTGAAGCCGAAAATAGTGTCTGTATGATTTCAATATGAATGAACCGTGTGCCGCCGCATTGATTGCAGTCAACAACAGTGAACCGCAATGACTTACTGCACCATGTCTTCCATAAGGGCCGTTTTCTGCAGTGCGCGCTCCGTGGCGGCGACAGTTTCGAAAATATCGAAAAAGACGTCGCTTGTGACGCTCATGGAATCGATCCCGATCTCCACCAGGAATTCAGCGAAATCGGGATAGTCCGATGGTGCCTGGCCACATATGCCGATGGGTACGCCACTCAGGTGGGCACCTTCGACAGCCATCGTGATTGCCCTCTTGACGGCCGGATCACGCTCGTCAAAGGTTTCAGCCAAAAGAGCCGAGTCCCGGTCGATCCCCAGCGTGAGTTGGGTCAGGTCGTTCGAACCGATTGAAAAGCCGTCGAACCGTTCGGCAAACTCTGCGACCGACAGCACATTGCTTGGGATTTCGCACATGATATAGACCTCGAGGCCATCTATGTCGCGCTTGAGGCCATGGGTGGACATGGCCGATAGAACAGCATCCGCTTCACCAAGGGTGCGGCAGAAAGGGATCATGAGGCGGATATTATCGAACCCCATTTCGCTGCGCGCCCGCCTGACCGCAGCGCATTCAAGCGCGAAAGCCTTGGCATAGGCGGCGTGGATATATCGTGCCGCACCGCGGAAACCGATCATCGGGTTATCCTCTGCCTGTTCGTAGGTTGCTCCACCAAGTAACGCGGCATATTCGTTTGATTTGAAATCAGACAGCCGCACGATCACGGGGCGTGGGTGGAAGGCGGCCGCGATCTTGGCGATACCCTCCGTCAGCATCTGAACGAAGAAGTCTGCGCCGCTTGTGAACGGTAATATGCGGTCCTTTATCTGTTGTTTGAGGTGCGTGTCGCTCAGCGTGTCCAGTTCTAACAGGGCCATGGGATGAACACCGATGGCGTGGGTGATGATAAATTCAATTCTCGCCAACCCGACACCGTCGCTTGGCAATATACCCATCTGGAATGCCTGTTCCGGATCGGCGGCATTGAGCATGATTTTGGTGTGGGGCCGGGGCGTCTCGCCGATGTCTTTCCGCTCGGTCTTGAAGGCGACGACACCTTCAAGCACGCGGCCGGTTTCGCCAGCCGAGCAATCAACCGTTATGATGTCCCCATCCCTGATCGTTGCGGTGCCATTTTCTGTCCCGACGATGGCCGGGATACCAAGTTCCCGTGCAACAATGGCGCTGTGGCAGGTGCGACCGCCATGGTCAGTTACGATGGCGGCAGCCTGCTTCATGATGGGTTCCCAATCCGGGCTGGTGGTTTCCGCCAGCAGGATATCGCCGGGCTGGAAGGCCCCAAGATGGTTCTTGTCTGTCACATGACGTGCGGTGCCTGTGGCGATCTTCTTGCCGATGGCGCGACCAGATGCCAAAGTGGTGGCCTTGCCGGTCAGTCGGTAGCGGATGATTATGGCGGGATCAACCAGCGCCTGAACCGTCTCAGGCCGTGCCTGCAGGATATATAGGCGACCGTCGCCAGCGTCCTTGGCCCACTCGATGTCCATGGGCGTTGCGTGGCCATAGTGGTCGCTATAGTGCCGTTCGATTTGTACGGCGGTCTCGGCAAGCGCGATAATCTCGTCATCCTGCAGACAGAAGCGAAGCTGCAGGCTGTCTGGTACAGGAACCGTCCGTGTGTCCATGGTTGCGTCGGTACCCGTAACCACTTTCTGGTGCTTGCGGCCCAGTTTATGCTGGAATACGGCTTTATATCCGGCTGCAAGGCGGCCTTTATGGACATAATATTCATCAGGCTCGACAAGCCCCTGGACGATGGCTTCACCACAGCCGTAGGCCGCGCTGACAAGCACGCAGTTACGGAATCCCGTTTCCGGGTCCAGCGTGAACATCACGCCGGAACAGGCTTCGTCTGAGGCGACCATACGCTGCACACCAACCGACAGCGAGACCGTCATATGGTCGATCTTATGATCGATGCGGTAAGAAAGCGCCCGGTCGGTATAAAGGGAGGCATAGCAGCGCTTAACGGCATCCAGCAGGCTTTCAACCCCGGTGACCGACAGAAAGCTGTCATGCTGTCCGGCGAAGGAAAGCCCCGGCAGGTCTTCCGCCGTTGCGCTTGACCGCACAGCAACAGCGCATGCTTCGCCTTTGTCATTTGCCAAAGCCCTATAGGAATTCGAGATGGCGACAACCAGATCGTCCGGAAGGGCTGCTTCAAGAACCAGATTTCTGATGGCCTGGCCTATTTCAGCAAAGGTGTCCAGGTCCTGTTTTTTTAGCTGTTTGATCAATCCAGAGATCTGGGGCACTAGCCGGTTTTGGCTGAGGAAGTGTTTGAACCCTGCGGTGGTAATGGCAAACCCGTCCGGCACCGAAATGCCGGTTTCTGGCAGGCTTCGGGCAAGCTCACCCAAGGACGCGTTTTTGCCGCCAACGAGCGGGAGATCTTTGAGGGACAGGCGGTCGAAGGGCAACGTGAAACGGGTCATGGTGGGCTCCGATGTGTTTGGATGGCTGACATGGCCCTGTATCTTAGGTGAAGAGCCATGCTCTACCATTGACAGGGATCAATATTCAAATCTGGAGGGGGATGCGCCCCAGGCCAATGGCACCTGGAATTTAGAATAGAAAATATACGGTACCCGCGATCCACTTAGCATCCAAGCCAGAGTTTCCTCCTGCCGGTCAGCGTCGTGGGTCGCGGGCCCGTTCACGATAGATCATCACGTTCCTGATCCGACAGTCCAATCGGTGCCTTGACAGACACTTTCATGAAGAGTTTTTCAGGCCTCGCTCCTCACCGTGTCCAGCCACGATAAGCTGACCTTGGAGCAGTTTCATTGATTTTAATCAATGGATGATTTTTTCATCAGGCAGATGGCCTTCTGCAATCTTTTGACAGTCTGCTGTCGCCGATTGGCCCCGCTTGTCCCTCTGGAGCCTCTCTTTTTGACTGATCAATTTGCCCAAAACTGATCAGGATCAATGTGGGCTCCGATGTCGGGGCATAAAGTCTGCCATTGTCCACCGATTAAGAGGAGACCGTTATGGCCACAAGTAAGAACCTGACCCCGAGCGGAAATGGCGGTCGTCGCCTTTCCTTTTGGAACAATGATCCTTTTGAATCTCTTCATGACGATATGGATCGGCTTTTCAGCCGCTATCTGACCCCGTCTCTCCTGCATCGTCCGTCAGCTTTGCTGGGCAGTGACATGTCGGCCCAGAATTACGCACAGATGGACGTGCGCGAAAGCGATGAAGCGATTGATATCAAGGTTGATGTGCCTGGCATGGATGTCGATGACATCAACGTGACCTTGACCGACAAGACGCTCTTGACGATCCGGGGCGAGCGGAAGACAGAATCTGAAGAGAAGCTGAAAGACTTTTACCGTGTCGAACGCGCGTACGGCAGCTTCCTGCGCCGTATCGACCTGCCGGCGGAAGTGGACGAAAACAAGATCGATGCCTCTGTCAAACGCGGCGTCCTGAGCCTGCATTTGCCCAAGACGGCGCAGGCCAAAGCGCATGAGAAGAAAATCAAGATCAAAGCTTCATGAGCCTATTGCTCGACCTCCCTGAGCAGACTTGGTGGCGCTTTCGAGCGCCGCCTTTCTTTATTATATGACATTATCTGGCCAGGTGTTTTGCGATTTGCCCAAAGATCAGGGGCACGTTCAAACCATCAAGTTCCTAACCAAGTAAATGGCTTCAATCCGGGGGCAAGGTCAAGCAAAACCAAGTCGCTTTATGAGGGGCAGAAAGGCGACAATAGCCGGAGCAGCAGATCAGACCTAGTTGACGGGTATCACCTATATAGAGACGCCTGAGAGCTTAAGTTGCCGGCTGGTTGATGCTGGCCCACAATCTCGAAGTCAGCATAAACCTGCGTGGGCATTGCCATGACAACACCGTCGCTGAGAGCTTCTTCCAGCTCCTCAATTGAGAGCGAATCAGGCGGCTGAAATCCTAGGACCGCACAAAGCCTAGACGAGACATTTTTGATTGTGTCGAGATTTCTACAGCCCAAAATACAAGTATGTCAGCAGCAAAATGTGAAAGGCCCATGGGTCCATAACACGCTTCATATGTGGCGCGTAACTTTTCCCAGTCCACTGCTTACCAACTCGCAGGCAGCCTCAACAATTTTTCCGTCCAAGCGTATATCTGCATCCTTTTCCAACTCAGAAATGACCTTGCTACGACTTAACGGTACTCGATAGGTCCTTTTGCTAACCATCGCATGAATACTGTCGGCTACTGCAACAACCCTAACAGCCTCGGAAAGGAATTCGGCCTTCAAGCCTTGCGGATATCCAGACCCATCCATTCGCTCATGATGGTTGCGGGAAATGTCTGCAATCGTCTGGCTAAACCCTAGCCCCTCTAGTATCGACCATCCATGCTCTACATGTGTTTGTATAAGGCCATACTCTGCCGGTAAAAGCGCACTTGGCTTAGAAAGCAGTTGGGAAGGAATGGCATTTTTCCCAATATCATGGAGCAGAGCACCAAGATAGATTTCTTGAACATATGACTTTTCGAATCCTAGTCGTTCGCCAATCGCCTTGGAAATATCCGCTGTTCCTCTTAAATGATATGCCGTGTATGGATCCCGCATGTTTAGCAGAGAAACGAATGACCAAGCTATCTGTTCAGTTTTATACATCACGGTTCCAATTTTCATGGTTTGGCCAGCTTGATACCTTGATCACCTGCTGATCTGACCAACTAGCCAAAATTCAGTATCACGCTATTGAACGACTGATCGATGCATCATGCGCCTCTTTAGTTGGATGGCGAAAAAACTGCTCCAGAGCAGACCATGTCGACCCCTGACCCGTCTCAATCTCGATTCCAGACGAAACTATCTCGAATATGGTTCCATGCATGGTGAACACGAAATGGTGGAGCAAACTTGGGCAGTCATATTGATGGATTTCACTGTCCGCTAATCTGCGGCGAATAATCTTAATTAGTTCCGATTTTTCAACCTCATAATGGCTAAACGGCTTTAGACCCAACTGCGAGAGCCTATGTTTGGAAACTGTGTCATCCTCATAAATTTCAGACGAAAAATGCATGACGTGCCGAAAGCGGAGTAAAGCATATTTTTGTCGCTCTAATGCGTCCGTCGGATTTGCCGCAAACCGTTCAGACCAGCCTGTTTCATCTGTATGAGCATAATACGAAAAGAGCAGATCATTTCCGATGGTTGCATAGACGGGAGCCTGAAACGTGCGATTTGACGCTGGCACCCTTGATAGGGGTTTAAGTGTCTCGCTGGTTCCGAATCGAATAGTCATTTCTGCTCCAGAATATAACTTAAGAGAGATATTTCACGACCAACAATAGATTCATTTTCAGCAAGCCACAAGTAATCATCCAATGGCCATCGCCTTGTTCCTGGCGTGAATTGCCACAGCAATTGAACTTCCTATCTAATGGAGAAGAAATGCAGTAGTATTCATTCGATGATGTGGTGAAGGCAGAGTTTCGTATCAAGTAGTTGTCGCCTGTTGAAATGATGGGGTGGACTAATGCGCTTGATAAAGTCGGTTTCGATTCTTCTTATCATCTTCATCCTCGGCACACCTTCATCTTCGTCTGGTACCCCCTTGAAATCGGAGGCGGTCATTTTCGGGGGTGATGCCATGTACCCCCCTTTTGAGTGGCTGAGGGGCGAGAAGGCAGCAGGGTTTCATGTTGACCTTGCCCTCGCCATTGGTGAGGTGAGCGGACGCAAGATCGACTATAGGCTCGGGAGCTGGCCCGACATGGTGAAGGCCCTGGAGGCCGGGACAATAGATGTCCTGCCCATGCTTGTGTCGGAGGAGCGGAAAGCAAAATTTCTGTTCTCCTCAACCATCCACAATCTGGAACATGCTTATTACGCCCACCCCGGTGCCCCGACGGTACAATCTCTGCAAGACCTTCAAGGCAAAAGAATCGCCGTGGAAGATCTTTCTTATGCCCAAGCTAAACTGATGGGCAGCGATTTCGATCTTGTTCTGACCGATAGTACCCTGGATGCTCTCAAGACTGTATTATCCGGAAGTGCCGACTATGCCATCCTGGCAACAGCTACAGCGGATTACCTTTTGGACAGGGAACGCATCGGCCTTGTACGTGTCGGGTTACCGTTCTGGCCACAGGAGTATGCGTTTGCTGTTCGGAAAGACAGGCTGGATTTGGCTGTTTGGGTGCAGGACAGCCTCAACCGTGCCATCAGCGAAGGCCTTTACCAGGAAGTCTTTGATCGCTGGGAGGACCAGATCACTCCGTCAGCAACGACCTTTTCCGAAGCATTGGAAAGGGCTGCGATCATTCTTGTTCCGCTGGTTATGGTTGCTGGCCTTGGCTGGGCTTGGATCGTTCTGCTGCGGCGTACCGTTAGGGCCCGCACCCATGACTTGCAGAGTGAGCTCAAGAGGCGTGAGGAAGCGGAAGAACAGATAAGATATTTTGCTGATCACGACACCCACACAGATCTGCCGGAACTCCACCATTTCGTGGCACTGGCCAAGGAGCGCCTGTCCAATGAAACCGAGGCTTCAGATGCGAGGGAGGTGGCACTGCTCAAGTTGGCGGAACTGGAAGACGTGATTCAGACATTTGGCTATAACACGGAACAACAATTCGTAAGTATTTTCGCGCAAAGGCTCAGAGAGGCGAACTTTGAAGGAAAGGGATATCTGGGGCGCGGCATATTTATCGTGATGTGCCAAGCCGGCAAGCTGAAGCGCCGTCTCGACGCGCTATCAGGCCAAATTCAGATCGGTGACTTGAATATATACCCTCAGCTCATAGTAGGAGCGACTCGCTGGCCTGATCACAGTAGCAACTTCGAAAAGATCGTTCAGCGCGCGGAAACAGCACTCGCTGTCGCTAAGGCCCATAATCGTGACTGGGTGATGTATGAAAAAGCTTTCGAGCCAGATGAGTTGTCGATCAGGCTGGTCACGGATTTTCGGGATAGTGCGGGAAAGGAAATTTTTCCTGTTCTCCAGCCACAGGTGGACCTTAATACTGGCCGGGTCGTTGCTGCAGAGGCCCTTGTTCGCTGGCAGCATCCCGAGCTTGGAGTGGTGTCGCCAGCCAAGTTCGTGCCCGTCCTTGAAAAAGCCGGGCTGATTGGGCAGATAACCCGCAAAATGATCGAGAACTCGGCAAGGCTCAGCAGAAACCTGGCTGAGGCGGGGATAGACTGTATCATCAGTGTGAATGTGTCCGCTCAGGACGTGATTGCCGATGGGTTGGTTGACTTTTTGACGGACGAACTCGCGCGCCACGCTGTTCTGCCACGTGTCCGTCGTCAAAACATTTGGCACAAGTTGGGTCGCGGCTTAGCGGAGTATGGGCCTCGTCTTGGTGTTGATATTAAGCGGCGTGCATTTGGTGTTGCAAGCGCCGATGTTCGATG
>Ga0070726_10000734_pt1 | contig 37556 bp, 39 predicted proteins | sample tdAd471_FD_67275 | JGI IMG/M metagenome (GOLD analysis project Ga0070726, IMG submission 67275) | Marine sediment microbial communities from the Atlantic coast under amendment with organic carbon and nitrate - tdAd47.1 | ecosystem: Environmental > Aquatic > Marine > Coastal > Sediment | place...
TCAGCCGTGAGGCGGAGCGCGAGGCGGATATGACGGCGCTTGAGAAGATGAAGGCTGCTGATGTCTCTCCGCGCGGAACGGCCGCATTTTTCAAGCGTATGGGCCGGGTCAAGGTGGATGAAGAGCAACCGGAGAGTGATAAGCCTGCGTCAGAGAGAAAGGCACCGGAAAATACCGATAAAAAGACGCGTTCGATACCCGTTGAGACAATCGAGCGGGCAACAGGTTGGCTGGCGTCTCACCCATCGTCGCGAAGCCGCTATGAACTGTTCCACAATGCTGCCGTGAAGGGCCATGACTATGCGCCCGCTCTGTCGGCGGACCAGTGGAAGGCTTTGCGCTCGATGTGCAAGGTGGACAAGACAGTGAAGAGCGGCTGGGGACTTGGTTTCTGATAGCGGCTTGCCAAGCGCGGCTCTGCATGACCATAAGGCGGGCATGACTGACACTGCTTTCCCCAACATAGCCGCGCCGACATTTTTCACCCGGAATGATGGGCTGAAACTCGCCTATCGTTTTACCGATGGTGCGGGGCCGCTGCTGGTTTTCCTGCCCGGCTATATGTCGGATATGGAGGGCGGCAAGGCGCTCAGCGTGTTCAGCTATGCGCGGGCGCATGGCCGGGCCTGCCTGTTGCTCGATTATTCCGGTTGCGGATCGAGCGAGGGGGCATTCCTTGATGGCACGCTGTCGGCGTGGCGTGATGATGTGCTGGCGCTGATTGATCATGTCTGGCCACAGGACGGGGCGATCCTGCCGATTGGTTCCTCCATGGGCGGCTGGCTGGCGCTGCTGCTGGCGCTGGCGCGCAAGGAGCGTGTGGCGGGCCTCATCGGTATTGCCGCCGCGCCGGATTTTACGAGCTGGGGCTTTACCGAGGCGCAGAAAGACGAGTTGCAGGCAAAGGGCGTGATCTATGAGCCGTCGGAATATGGCGCTGATTATCCGACCTCCCTGGGCTTTTGGCGCTCGGGCGAAGCGAACCTGCTGCTGGACAAAGAAATTCCGCTGACATGCCCTGTGCGCTTTATCCACGGGCAGGCGGACACGGCTGTCCCATGGGAGATTGCGACCCGCGCGGCTGCGAAACTGCGTTCAGACGATGTAAAGCTGCTCTTCATCAAGGATGGTGACCACAGGCTCTCGCGGGATGCGGATATTGCCGCTTTGCTTGGGCTGATTGATGGACTGTTGGAGCGCGCATGATTCTTGTCGCACTGATGCTGATGCAAGCGGGCTATTCGCCGGAGACCGAAGCTGTGATGGACCGTGCCCGGCAGGAAGCGCGCGCGGCGCGTTCGACCGAAAGTCAGGATAAACATCAGGTTGAGGGGTTGTCTGTTTTCTTGCCAAAAGAAACGGCTGCACAATTGCAGGCGTGTATCGATATTGCTGCTGACGAGCCCGAAGCGGGTATGAAACAGGCGCAGGACTGGATCATCAAGGGTGGCGGTTTTTCGGCGCGCCAATGTCTCGGATTCGCGCTGACGGGTCTTGGGCGCTGGAGCGAGGCTGTAGATGCGTTTAACAATGGTGCGCTGGATGCACAAAAGGCTGGCGCCACTGCAGATGCAGTGCGACTCTGGGCGCAGGCGGGCAATGCGGCGCTGGCAGGCGACAATCCTGAGCGAGCGCGCAGCTTCTTCGATTCCGCATTGAGTTTTGGCCTGCCAGACAGCCTGGCCAAGGGCGAGGTCTATCTGGACCGGGCGCGGGCTTGCGTGGCGATGGATGATATTGTTGCTGCGCGCAAGGATCTCGATCAGGCGTTGAAGCTTGCAGGCAGAGACCCGCTCGCATGGCTGCTCTCCGCAACTTTGGCGCGGCGTATGGATGACCTTGGCCGCGCGCAATTTGATATTGCCGAGGCCAGACGCCGTTCGCCCGATGATGCTTCGGTTGCGCTCGAAGCGGGGAATATCGCTATCCTTACCAATGATGAAAAAACCGCCCGGCAAGAATGGGCGCGGGTGCTCAGCCTTGCTCCGGGCAGTGAACAATCCATAGCGGCGCGTGCTATGCTTGCGCAGCTGGATGGCGGGGCGGATCAGTCCAGATAAAAGTCGATCGTGGTGACGACGCGCACTTTTTTATAGGGTGTATCGCTCACGCCATAGCCACCGCCAGAATCGCCGTCGCGTGACGTAATCGAGAAATAGCCCTGCGTTGCCTTCTTGATGCCGCCGACGCTGGTGCCGCTGTCATCGGCAAATTTTTGGGCCGCATTGCGCGCATCCTTGGTGGCCTCGGCGACCATTTCCGGCTTGATGTCATTGAGCTTGGTGAAGCTGTATTTCATCCCCGAGCCTTCTTGCATGGTCACTCCGCGCCGAACGAGGTCGAACTGGCTGGCGACGGCTTTTTGTGCGCGTTCTATGTCGGTGGTGCGCAGCTGCATGCGCTGTGTGATGGTGATGTTATTGCCATTATTGTTGCGATACTGGTTTACGCCAGCGCCCGTAGGCTTCAGTTCTTCCGGCTTGAAACCCAGTTCGCGGAAATAGGCTGTGAGCGCCTTGTTACTCTGTTCGATCTCGGAGCGGACGCTCGGCAGATCATAGCCATTGGCGCTATAAGCAATCGTCCATGTGGCAAGGTCCGCGACGACATCTTTTTCGGCCAGACCGCGCACTGTGACGGAGCGATCAGCGGCGCGGGCGCGCAGCAGACCATCGCCCAGTAAATAACCGCCGGCAACGATACCGGTTGTGAGCAGGGCTGCGCTTGCCAGCATCACCATATTCCTGTTGTCGCTCCAGCTCATTGTCATCTCCTGTTCGGTTCGTCGATGATATGTCTCATCTCGTCGCTGTACTCAGGCTGAACAGCATAGCGTATTTCTGGTCTCAGGACGATGTTCTGTTGCGCATCATCAGTTTCGTAATATACAGTTGTATATAGCGATGATGATAATGGGCGATACCCAATAGTGATTTCCAAATTCTATTCGATAGTCCGCCGCATCGCTGTGTGTGCCTCGCTGATTGGCGCATGCCTGCTTGTTGCATCCTGCACTACACCGCCCATCGGGCCTGTGGTGCTGGCGGCATCAAGCATGCAGCAGGCGATGGAAGAAGCGGCGGATATATGGAGTGCGCAGGGGCATGAACGACCTGTATTGTCCTTTGCGGCTTCGTCTGCGCTGGCCCGGCAGATTGCGCAGGGGGCGCGGGCTGATCTTTTTATCTCGGCCGATGAAGCATGGATGGACTTTCTCGATCACAAGGGGCTGGTCATGAAGGAAACGCGAGCAGACCTTGCCGGAAACAGGCTGGCGCTTATTGCCGCGCGCGACGATAATCGGGCGATAAAGCTGGAACAATTGGCCGATATGCTGGGGGACAGTCGCCTCGCCATAGCTGACCCGGATGCTGTGCCTGCTGGCAAATATGCCAAGGCAGCGTTGCATGCGCTGGATATATGGGATGCTATGGCGCAGAAGCTAGCGCCAGCCGAAAATGTTCGCGCGGCCTTGGCGCTGGTGGAGCGCAGACAGGCCCCGCTGGGCATCGTTTATGAAAGCGATGCGCTGGCTTCTGACACTGTGCGCATAATAGCGGTTTTTCCGCCATCCAGCCATCCACCTGTCCGTTATCCACTGGCGCGGCTTGCTGTATCATCGCATACGCAGGCAGAGGGGTTTCGCCGGTTTCTTCTGTCTGATCCTGCGCGCGCTGTTTTTGCGCGCCATGGCTTTGAAGTGCTCTGAGGCATGATGGTGACTGACGCAGAAATCGCGATCTTGCTCCTGTCATTGAAGGTAAGTCTTGTGGCTATCATTGTCGCCGCGCCCCTTGCTTTCGGGATGGCGTGGTTGCTGGCGCGGGTACGCTTTCCGGGCAAATTGCTGCTGGATGCGGTCATTCATTTGCCGCTCGTTGTGCCGCCGGTCGTCACGGGCTGGATGTTGCTGATCCTGTTCGGTCCGCAAGGTGCGATTGGCAGTTGGCTGGAGCATTGGCTGGGCGTGTCGTTGATGTTCCGCTGGACTGGCGCTGCGCTGGCCGCAGGGGTGATGGCATTTCCGCTCATGGTGCGTGCGATGCGGCTGGCGATCGAGGCTGTGGACATCAGGCTGGAAAATGCCGCGCGCACATTGGGGGCTTCGCATTGGCGGGTGTTGACGAGCATCAGCCTGCCGCTCTGCTTTCCCGGTATCGTTGCCGGGCTGATACTGGGCTTTGCGCGCTCGCTGGGTGAATTCGGCGCGACGATCAGTTTTGTTTCTAATATCGAAGGCGAGACGAGAACCTTGCCACTTGCCATATATAGTCAGCTTCAGACACCTGGCGGAGAGGAGTCTGTCACGCGGCTGGCAATATTGTCGATAGCCTTGTCGCTGGCGGCTTTGCTGGCCTCGGAAATATTGGTGCGGCGTTCGGGCACGAAGCGAGGCTCTTATGTCCTTTGAAATCTCCGTGCGCAAAAGGCTTGGGGAACGCGACATTCATGTCAACTTTCGCAGCGATGCCAAGCTTACGGCCATCATCGGACCATCGGGCTGCGGCAAGACGAGCCTGCTCAACATGGTTGCCGGTTTGCTCCGACCCGATGAAGGGCACATTGTAGCCGCTGGCAAGACTCTTTTCGATAGTGCAGCACAAGCGGATGTTCCGGTTGAGGAGAGGCGCGTGGGCTATGTGTTTCAGGATGGACGACTGTTTCCGCATATGCGGGTGCGGGACAATTTGCTGTATTCCGGTCGTGTCAGAAGGACGGAGGATCACTCTGCGAAATTGCAGGAGATGGCATCCTTTCTGGGCATTGAGACATTGCTCAATCGCTGGCCCAACAGCCTCTCTGGTGGTGAGGCACAACGTGTGACACTGGGCCGTACATTATTGAGCGATCCGGATTTGCTGTTGATGGATGAACCGCTGGGGGCGCTTGATATGGCCCGCCGAGAGGAAATCATGAAGATGATCGAGCATGTGCGCGATGATATGGCGCTGCCGATCCTGTATGTCAGCCATGACCCACGAGAAGTAGAGCGATTGTCTGATACTGTTATAGCAATGTGATGGAAGAACAGCCTGCAACATAGGTCAGTAACTATAACCTATCTTCTTGAATTATCAAACACTGCAATGCATAGAGGCTCCGATAAACGAATCCATATTGAACCATGGATAGCAATGGATAGGTACCCATATGCAATTCGACCATATTCCTAATGTCGCAGCGCTAGACGATGCTGCGCGTGAAGCCGCGATGGAAAGCCCTGTCTTTGGGCGGGTCTTTACCGATCATATGGTCACTATCCGCTGGAATGAGACAAAGGGGTGGCATGATGCGCAAGTGCGCGCCCGCGAGCCTTTTGTTCTCGATCCTGCCAGCGCGGTATTGCATTATGCGCAGGAGATTTTCGAGGGGCTGAAAGCCTATCGCTCGGCTGATGATGGTGTCACCATGTTCCGGCCAGAAGAAAATGCGCGCCGGTTTAATGTTTCAGCGAAACGCATGGCGATGCCTGAATTGCCGGAAGATGTTTTTGTGCAGGCATGCGAGGAAATTATTCGCGTTGATAAAGCATGGGTGCCTGGCGACGAAGGGAGCCTGTATTTGCGCCCCTTCATGTTTGCGAACGAGACATTCCTGGGTGTTAAGCCTGCGTCGGATTTCATCTTCTGCGTCATCGCCTGCCCGGTCGGTGCCTATTTCAAGGGCGGCGCCAAGCCTGTCAGTATTTGGGTTTCAGATGATTATTCGCGCGCCGGGCCGGGCGGCACCGGGGCGGCGAAATGTGGCGGCAATTACGCGGCAAGCCTTGTCGCGCAAGCAGAAGCGATCAGGCATGGGTGCGATCAGGTTGTGTTCCTCGATGCAGCCGAACATAAATGGGTGGAAGAGCTGGGCGGCATGAACCTGTTCTTCGTGTTCGATGATGGCAGCATGATAACGCCGCCACTGGGCACTATCTTGCCCGGTATCACGCGCAAATCCGTGCTGCACCTGGCAAAAGAGCAAGGGATCAAGATTGAAGAGCGCAACTACTCCATCGACGAGTGGCGCGCGGATGCGCAGAGCGGCAAGCTGCGTGAGGTTTTTGCCTGCGGGACGGCGGCAGTGATTGCGGCGGTTGGCGAGGTGAAGTCAACCAAAGGCGACTTCGTTATCGGTGGTACACAGACCGGGCCGGTTACGACCAAAATGCGCGAGACGCTGACGGCTATTCAGCGCAACCAGATCACCGGGCCGGATGGCTGGGTGCATAAGGTCAATCTAGACGGATAGTAGCCGGTCGTCAGGCTCCACGCTTTTGAGAAATGAGATTGGCCCGCCCGCCTCTATGCGCGGGTCAATATCGCGTGCGCTGAGGCCCGCCAGCGCCAGGCCGCTCTGACAGGCGATGAGGTTCACGCCATTGTCCAGCGCCTCATCAAGAAGCGCGGACAGGCTCGGCAAGCCGTTTGCACTGTGAGTGTCGTCATGTGCTGCCGTGATGGGTGGCGCAAGCAGTCGCACTGCATCGAGCTGGAGGAATATTCGCGCGCTTCGCCCCATAGCATTATCCGCCATGGCAAGGGTGAGCGCACCGCGAAAGCGTTCGGCATCATCGCTGAGGACGATTATGTTCAGGCCCGAATTCAAACGGGGCATGATGCTTCGGCAAGGGCGCTCTCGCTGCACGAAGGGCAGGCTGGGTCCGCGGGCATATTGAGGGTGCGGAAACGCAAGGAGAGCAAGTCGGCGATCAGCAGCTTGCCCGCGCTATCGTCACCAAAGGGGACCAACGCGCGCACCGCTTCGAGCGCGGCCAGACTGCCCATAACACCGGTGAGTGCGCCCAACACGCCTTGCTCTGCGCAGCTTGCTTCGGCGCGGGCCGGGTCTTCGCCGACAAGGCAGCGATAACAGGGCTGGCCCTCTTCCCAGCCCCGATAGACGCCCAACTGCCCCTCAAACTGCCCAACTGCTGCGGACACTAAGGGAATACGCAGTCTTGTTGCGGCATCGCTGACGATGAGGCGCGTTGCAAAATTGTCGCAACCATCGATGATGACATCGCTATAGCGCAGCAGCGTGTCTGCATTGCCCGCATCAATCCGCTGGATAATCGGGAGCAGCTTTACATCCGGGTTGAGCCGGGCGATTGCATGCATTGCTGCTTCGGCTTTGGGTATTCCAATATCCGCCTCACCGAACAAGGTCTGGCGTTGCAGGTTGGAGAGATCGACGACATCATCATCGATCACGCGGATGGAGCCGACGCCCGCGCCCGCGAGATATTGGATAAGCGGGCAGCCAATGCCGCCTGCGCCGATAATGGTGACATGCGCACTGAGCAACCGGGCCTGACCCGCGCCGCCAATCTCCTTGAGGATGATATGGCGCGCATAACGCTCCAGCTGGTCATCATGCAGTTCCATCATCCGCTTTTTACTCCTGTCGAGCCGAAGCCGCCAGTGCCGCGCGCAGTGTCGTCCAGCTCCTTGACCTCTGCAAAAGTGGCAAGCTGTACAGGCGCCGCGACCAGTTGGGCGATGCGATCTCCCCGGCGAATGGCGAATGGTTCGCTTCCAAGATTGATCATGATGATCTTGAGTTCGCCGCGATAATCGCTGTCTATCGTGCCCGGCGTATTGGGCAGGGATATGCCATGCTTGAGCGCAAGGCCGGAGCGCGGGCGCACCTGAATTTCATAGCCATCGGGGATTGCCATGGCAAAGCCGGTGGCAACGGCATGACGGCCAGCGGGCGCAAGCTCGACATCTTCCGCCGCGACGACATCCATCCCGGCGGCACCGGCTGTAGCATAAGCGGGAACGGGCAGGCCTTCTGCGTGGGGAAGGCGCTTGAGGCGAATCTCGATAGGGTTGATCATAGGGCTATTGTAGACGAGCCGCGATGTGTTCGACCAGCCTGTTCGCAACTTCATCCTTGGGAAGATTGTCCCAGCTTTCGGCGGCATCGCCGGAAACGAGATGCACCCGGTTGTGTGAGCCGCCCATGACATCGCCCGACACATCATTGGCGACGATCATATCGCAGCCTTTGCGCGCCAGCTTGGCCTTGGCATGGTCGACGATATTCTCTGTCTCTGCGGCAAAACCAATGAGCAATTGTGGGCGTTTGTCCGATTTGGCGAGCGTTGCAAGTATGTCCGGGTTTTCGGTGAGTGGCAGCGGTTCGGGCGTGCCGGAGCCATCTTTTTTTATCTTCTGCCCTGCCTCGCTCGCGGTGCGCCAGTCCGCGACGGCAGCAACCATGATCGCGGCATCGGCAGGCAAAGCGCTTTGCGTGGCCGCAAGCATATCCCGTGCGGTTTGAACATCGATACGGGTGACGCCGCGCGGTGTTTCCAGATTGACCGGCCCAGCAATCAGCGTGACGCGCGCGCCAGCTTCGGCCGCGGCGCGGGCGATGGCGAAGCCCTGTTTTCCCGAAGAGCGGTTGGCGATATATCGCACAGGGTCGATGGGTTCATGCGTTGGCCCGGCGGTGATGAGGATATGCTTCCCGCCCAGCGGAGCAGGGGCAGCGAAATCCGGTTGCCCTGCGAGCGGATCGACCGGGTTCGGGTTGGCGAGCAGGCGTTTAATGCCTTCCATGATCGCGGCGGGTTCCGGCAGGCGGCCTTCGCCCCATTCGCCGCAGGCCATGGCGCCGCTGTCCGGTTCCATGATGTGTATGCCATCGTGCTCCAGTTGCGCGATATTGCGGCGGGTTGCGACATGCTCCCACATACGCACATTCATGGCCGGAACAGCCAGCACCGGCTTATCCGTGGCGAGCAATATTGTGGTTGCGAGATCATCTGCAATGCCACCCGCCATCTTGGCGAGGATATTGGCCGTTGCGGGGCAGATGACAATCAGGTCGGCCTCGCGGGAGAGCTGAATATGGCCGATCTCGCGTTCTTCCTTGAGGTCGAACATATTGCCATAGACATGATCTTCCGTGAGCACGCCAAGCGACAGCGGGGTGACAAACTCCTGCGCGCTTTGTGTCATCACCGCGCGCACGGATATGCCCTCTTTGCGCAGCAGCCGGACCAGCTCCAGCGACTTATAGGCAGCAATGCCGCCCGAAACGATAAGAAGAATGCGTTTGTCAGTCATGGTTGGAGCTTCCGAACTTCTTCTTTGCACACAGCTTCAAGAGTATCGAGGTCATGTGTTGCTGTTTGCCAAATGCGTGCGGGTGTTACCCGCATATATTCGTGAGCGATGATGTTGCGTAGTCCACCCATTAATTTCCATGGGATCTCGGGGTGTCGGTCTTTGAGTGAAATGGATAATTTCGCAGCATATTCACCAATCATCGAGAGCCGATAGGCAAGCAGGTCAATGTCGTCCGGGTCTTCCACAAAACGCCGAAGGTCCGTTTTAGCCAAACGAATTTTGATGCGCTCAATCAGCAGCAAGACCGTTTCTAAAAGCGCAAGGTCACGTTCCTCATCCTGCATCAAAAAATTTGCACCATATCCTGTTCGGCGTGCGCACGAATTGTCGGAATAATGCATTGTCTCTCGACGAGGTCCACTTTGCTTCCCAATATGGTTTCCAGTTCATCCTGCATTTTCAGGAAGTCGAGCAGGCCTATGGGCTGCTGGTCATTCAATTCGCATGAAAGATCAATATCGGATCGAGAATGTGTCTCCCCTCTGGCGGTTGAACCGAAAAGATATAGCGCAGACATACCAGCGGCACGAAGCCTGGCCTCATGTCCCTTCACTATTCTTATGGTTTCATCACGCGTCATGACAAAACAAATAGAGGTTTTTCAGGACAAATTCCAGTGGACTATTGATTTCGCTTGTCCAGCCTTAATGCCCCACCGTACCCATGCTTTCGAACGGTTTCTGATGTTCGCCATATTTATCGACAAGGGTGCTGCTGGCTTCATTGAGGCCGATCAGCTCGACGCTCTTGCCTTCATTGCGCAGGCGCAGGACGATCTTGTCGATCATGCCGGTCGCTGAGATGTCCCAGAAATGGGCTTCATGCATGTCGATTATGACGGTATCAACATCGTCCTCGTTAAATTCCATTGCCTCATAGAGCATGTCCACCGAACCGAAGAAGATTTGACCGCCAATGCTATAGCGCCGGACTCTGCCTTCCTTGCTTAGCTCGATGGTGACGAGCTGGCGCACTTTCCATGCGAAGAAAATGCCCGAAAGCAATACGCCGGTGAGCACGCCGATGGAAAGATCATGCGTGGCGACGACCATGACGACCGTGGCGATCATCACGATATTCGATGGCCATGGATGATGGGTGATCTCGGTGAAGCTGGCCCAGCGAAAGGTGCTGATCGACACGAAGATCATCACGGCGACCAATGCGGGCATAGGGATTTGTGCAACCCAATCGCCCAGCGCGACGATGAGCACCAGCAGCATGACACCCGCCACAAAGGTGGAGAGGCGGCGACGGCCACCGGATTTGATGTTGATGACCGATTGGCCGATCATCGCGCAGCCGCCCATGCCGCCGATGAAACCGGTGAAGAAATTGGCGACGCCCTGACCCACTGTTTCGCGGCGCTTGTCCGAGCGGGTTTCGGTCATGTCATCGACGATGGAAGCCGTAAGCAGCGATTCGAGCAGGCCGACAGCCGCCATAGCGGCGGAATAGGGCGCAATAATCTGGAGCGTTTCGAGCGTGAGCGGCACTTGTGGCCAATGCAGGCTCGGCAGTGCATCGGGCAGCGCGCCCATCTGGCCGACGGTAAAGACATTGAGGCCAAAGCCAATGCTGACGGCGGCGAGCAATATGATCGCTACCAATGGCGCGGGTACGGCGCTGGTGATACGCGGCAGGCCATAGATGATGGCGAGACCCGCAGCGACCATCGCATAGGTGGTGAAGGTTGCGGCCTCGCCGGTGAGCATCGGCAATTGCGCCATGAAGATGAGGATGGCGAGCGCATTGACAAAGCCGGTGATGACCGAGCGCGAGACGAAGCGCATCAGCAGGTCGAGCCGCAGCAAAGCCGCGAGCCACTGGAATATGCCCATAAGGATAGTCGCGGCGAAGAGATATTCCACACCATGGTCGCGCACCAAAGGCACGACGAGCACGGCGACGGCAGCGGTGGCCGCCGAGATCATGCCGGGGCGGCCACCCACCAGAGCGATAATGACAGCGATGGAGAAGCTGGCATAGAGGCCCACACGCGGATCGACGCCAGCGATGATCGAAAAGCCGATGGCTTCGGGGATCAATGCGAGCGCGACAACGAGGCCGGAGAGAAACTCGGTGCGCGGGTTGGATAGCCAGTCGCGGCGAAAATCGCTGTGAATTGCCATATGGATATGCCCTGTTCTTGGAGAAAGCGGCCTTGATACCGCGCTGCAATATGCAGGCGGTTTACGGATTTAGGGCAAGATTGCAAGTTTGGTGCTTAACCGAGCAAATGCATCGCCACCGCACCAATCGTCGCTGCGATCAGCGCCACGCTGCCATAGCGCAGCAGCCCCCCGCCTTTAGCCTGTATCAGCTTTACGTCGGGCAATGGCGGTGGGGGTGGTGCGCCGCCTGCTTCGGGGAATTTGTCTTCTATGCGCCGGATGAGACCCGGCAGGCGTTGCAGCGTGCGCCAGTTCTCGACCAGCGCGTCGGCGGCTTTGGCTTCCGGCCCCAACTCGTCGCGCAGCCACGCTTTTACATAAGGGCCAGACGTGTCCCACATGTTGATGTCGGGGTGCAGCGCGGTGGCCACGCCCTCGACCATCACCATCGTCTTTTGCAGCAGCAGCAGGTGCGGCTGTGTTTCCATGTCGAAATCCCGAGTGATGGCGAACAGGCCATCGAGCATCTGGCCGACGGACAGCTCGCTCACCGGCTTGCCGCGCATAGGCTCGCCCACAGCGCGCAGGGCTGTCGCAAATTCCGCGACATTATGATGGGCTGGCACATATTGCGCTTCGAAATGGATCTCGGCGACGCGCCTGTAATTGCCGGTGATCAGGCCATAGAGAATTTCCGCCAGCCACAGACGCGCGCGGCGGTCTATGCGGCCCATAATGCCGAAATCAATCGCAGCTATCTTGCCATCGGGCGTAACGAACAAATTGCCCTGATGCATGTCGGCGTGGAAAAATCCCTCGGCAATCGCCTGATGCAGGAAGGTGTTGACGAGGCGCGAGGCCAGCGCTTTGGGGTCGTGCCCGGCGGCGATGATGGCGTCCCGGTTCGAGATTTTGATGCCGTCAATCCATTCCATCGTCATGACGCGGCCCGTGGTGCGATCCCAGTCGATGGCGGGGACCATATAGCCTTCTTCTGCCTCCATGGATTCGGCGAGTTCGGAGGAAGAGGCTGCTTCGCGGCGCAGGTCCAGCTCGCGCACCGTCCAGCGCTTGAAATTGGCGATGATGAGGCGTGGGCGCAGACGCTTTGCCTCTCCGCCCAGCATTTCGAGATGCGCTGCGGCCCATTCATAGGTTTCGATGTCGCGGGCTAATTGCTCTGTGACGCCGGGGCGCAGCACTTTGACGGCAACGTCGCGGCCTTGCGTGGTGGTGGCACGGTGGACCTGTGCGATGGAGGCCGCGCCGACGGGGGCCTCGTCGAAGCGGCTGTAATATTGTTCAATGGGTCCGCCCAACTGGCTTTCTATAGCCGTGCGAATGGCGGGGAAGGGCAGGGGCGGCAGGGCATCCTGCAGCGTGAGCAGGTCACGTGCGGCGTCTTCGCCTACCAGATCGGGCCGGGTGGCGAGCGTCTGGCCGAGCTTGATCGCAGCAGGGCCAATCGCCTTGAAGGCCTCGGCATAGCGCGGCTGTTTCGGCACGCGCGCACCGAAGCGGGCGAGGCGCACAAGGCGGCGCACGGGCGCAGGCGTATTGGGATCACGCTCGATACCCATGAGCGCGCCATGGCGGGCGAGGGTGCGGCCCCATTTGAGTAGGCGCCATAGATGGGTGGTGTGCGCGGTCATGCGTGTTTTATGCCTTCCATCCGCTATGGATGGCGACGAGGCCGCCCAATATCGGCTCGACCTTGGTTTGCGTAAAGCCAGCGGCGCGGATCATGCGCTCGAATTCCGGCATGGGCGGGAAGCGGCGGATGGACTCGATCAGGTAGCGATAGCTTTCTTCATCCTTGGCGAGCAGCTTGCCGAGCTTTGGCACCATGCGGTGCGAATAGGCGTCATAGATTTCCGCGAAGCCGGGCCAGGTGGTTGAGGAGAATTCGAGACAATAGAAACGCCCGCCGAATTTCAGCACGCGGTGTGCTTCGGCCAGTGCCTTGTCGATCCAGGTGACGTTGCGGATGCCGAAAGCGATGGTGTAGGCGTTGAAGTGGCGATCATCGAAGGTCAGTTCTTCGGCATTTTGCTCGGACCAGGCCAGCCCTTCGAGCTTGCGTTTTTCTGCGCGCTCCTGCCCCACGGCGAGCATTTCCGGGTTGATGTCCGAGACGGTGATCGCCGCGCCTGCACGCGCCAAGCGGAAAGCGATATCGCCCGTGCCTCCTGCCATGTCGAGGATGGCCTCACTCGCGCGTGGCTTCACACGGCTGACGAACTGATCCTTCCACAGCCGATGCATGCCGCCGGACATGGCGTCGTTCATCAGGTCATAGTTTGAGGCCACGCCGGAAAAGACGGAGCGGACCATGCCGGCTTTCTCGTCTGCCGGGACATCTTTATAACCGAAGGATGCTGTGTCGTTCATGGCTCTCCCCTTACCGGCTATTGCCGCTTTGGCAAAATATTTTGCTGTGGGCAGGGAGTGTTGGTGCAAAGGTTTATTGCGCGCGAAGGCGCGGAGACACAAAGAAATAGAGAATTGGGAAATAGAGAATTGAGGCTTCGCCTTTGCGATTATAAACTCCAACTCTTTGCGGCCTTCGCGTCTTCGCGCGAAATATTTCCTTTTCTATTCCTTCCGCCTATGTGTCCCATATGCCTGAGCTTCCCGAAGTTGAAACCACTGTCGCCGGATTGCGCTCCGTATTGGAGGGGCAGGTGCTCACCAGTGTCGAGGCGCGACGGCCGGATTTGCGCTTTCCATTTCCGGTGGACTTGCGCCAGCGGATGACGGGCGCGCGGGTGACGCAGCTTGGGCGGCGCGCGAAATATGGGTTGATCGAAACGGACCGGGGGGACGTGATGATCTTCCACCTCGGCATGTCCGGGCGCTGGCGGGTGGACCCGGAAGAGATCGGCAAGCATGATCATCTGGTGCTGGAGACGGAGCGAGGGCGGCGGTTGAGCCTCTGCGATCCGCGACGTTTTGGCTTTGTGGAGCTGGCGCGGGCCGATGCGCTTGCCGCCTATCCGCCCTTTGTGCGCATGGGGCCGGAGCCGCTGGGCGATGATTGCACCGGCAAGGCGTTAAAGGCCGCGCTGGCGGGCAAGGGCACGTCGATCAAGGCGGCGTTGCTCGACCAGCGCGTGGTCGCGGGGCTGGGCAATATCTATGTGTGCGAGGCGCTGCATATGTCCGGCATCGCGCCGAGGATGAAGGCGGGCAAGGTCTCGGCGGCGCGCTGCGAGGCGCTGGTCGCGGCGATCAAGGAGGTGTTGGCGGCGGCTATTGTCGCGGGCGGCTCCACCCTGCGTGATTATGCGCGCCCCGACGGTGGGCTGGGCTATTTCGCGAAGCAATGGCGCGTCTATGGCCGCGAGGGCGAACCATGCGGCGAATGCGGCGCGACTGTGCTGAGGCGGGCCGATGGCGGGCGCAGCACCTTCTATTGCGGCGTGTGTCAACACCACCTAAGGAATGGCTGATATGGGTTTTGATATGATTGTTAATGCGTTCTGAAATGGCTACCAGAACTCAAACATGGCCTTTCTTGACTTGGCGGGGCCATGCTATCAAGTGCTTAATTTCGGGCATGAGCCGGTTTTGGCTGCCAATCAGGGAGATAGGTTGCAATGAGAAAGCTCTCCATCGGAGCTGCATGGCTTGAGGCGCACCCCTTTATCCGCCGTGAGTCTGCATTGCTGCTGCCGGTAGCGCTGTTTTTCATTGCAGTCCCAATGGCGCTGATGTTTGCCTCCATTCCACCGGAATTTCGGCAGGTGCAGCTTGACCCCAATACGCCCAGGCCTGAGCTTTCAGGCGGGGTTATGGCCTTGGTCATAATGTGTACGCTCACGGTGATGGGCGGTTCGCTCAGCCTTTATGCGCTGGCACTCAAGCCCGCAATCAGCCTCAAGGAGGCGTTGCTTATGGGGTTTCGGCGTTTGCCGATTGCCTTGGGAGCATCGTTGACAGCAGGTTTTATAGTGGCGCTGCCGGTGCTGGTTGCAGCCCTTGTCGCACCGCGCCTTGCGGGCACTATCATGCTCATAGCGGCTATTATTTTCTCGGTTCGGTTGATGATGCTCAACGCAATAGTGATCGATCGCCCGGTTGGTGTGATTGACGCATTGAAGAAGAGCTGGGCGTATTCCCGCAATGGTTTTCTCAGTATATTGGGCTTTTTTGTCATGATCAGCTTCGCCATCATGCTGGCACAATTTGTAGCCCAGATGCTATTTGGGGTGGTTGGCTTTGCTGTTGCCGGAGAAGACGGCGGGCGACAGGCCAGAGATCTTGGCGGTGCGCTTGCATTGGCGCTGGGCCAACTGCTCATGATTGTGATGATCGCGCGTTTATACCGGCAGGTGGCGCACTGAATCACGGGAAAGCGGCATTTGCAGACCGGCAGGGCTGAATGTCGACACCACCTAGCGCCAGCTGGCCATGGGTGGCAGGCTCATCAATATCGCATCGATATTACCCCCGGTCTTGAGGCCGAACAATGTGCCGCGATCATGAACAAGGTTAAACTCGGCATAGCGCCCGCGCCATTCGAGCATTTGCGCGGTGTCCTCTGCGCTCCATGACTGGTCCATGCGACGGCGGACGATGGGTGGAAAGGCCGCGAGGAACGCATCGCCCACCGCGCGGGTGAAAGCGAAATTGGCGTCGAAAGCGTCATCATCGGCGCATTCCAGATGGTCATAGAATATCCCGCCTACACCCCGATGCACCTTGCGGTGGGGGATATAGAAATAGTCGTCCGCCCATTTTTTGAAGCGCGAATAATAATCCGGGTCGTGCGCATCGCAGGCGGATTGCAGCTCTTTGTGAAAATCCGCTGTATCTTCGTCATAAGATATTGGCGGGTTGAGGTCCGCCCCGCCGCCAAACCAGCGCTTGGTGGTGACGAGAAAGCGCGTGTTCATATGAACGGCGGGCACATGCGGGTTGGTCATATGCGCCACAAGACTGATGCCAGTCGCAAAAAAATCAGGGTTTTCTTCGCCCGCGCCGTTTATACTCCTGGCAAATTCGGGTGAAAAAGCGCCGCCAACAGTCGAGACATTGACGCCGACCTTTTCGAAAATCTTGCCCTTCATTACGCCGCGCACACCGCCGCCGCCTTCGCTGCCATTCTCGTCTTCACGGTCCCATGGCGTATATTCAAAACCGGCATCGCTACCGGCTTCACGCTCAATGGTTTCAAACTCAGCGCATATCCGGTTGCGCAGCGATTCGAACCAGTCGCGCGCCTGCTGTTGTTGGGGGTCGAGAGGTGTCATTCGGGGTATAGTCCTGTCTGTCGTAAGGCTTCTGAAAGCGCGATGCCCGCTGCTACGGCAATATTCAAGGATCGCAAACCGGGCACCATCGGAATAGTGACCCGAAACGCAGCCTTATCATGCACGTCTTGCGGCGCACCCGCGCTCTCGCTGCCCAGTAGCAGAGTGTCATTGGTTGCAAAGCGCATGTCGGGCAGGCGCGTGTCGCCCTGGCTGGTAAGGAGAATTATCCGGCGGTTCCGGACTGTTTGTGTCGTGAAAAAAGCATCGGCATTAATATGGCTCTCCACCTCTGCGGATTGTGCATAGTCCATGGCCGAACGCTTGAGCTGTTTGTCCGATGCAGGAAAGCCACAGGGCATGATGATATCGAGAGGCACGGAAAAGCATGCGGCGAGGCGCATGATGGTGCCTACATTTCCTGCAATATCGGGTTGGTACAAGGCGAGACGCATGGCGGCGCAATAGCCTTCATACTATTGTTTGTCACTTAAAGCTCAAATTGCTGTTGGCAAATCATAGCTTAGGAGGCTATCAGGCGCGCAAATGCGCAACGGGGGTAGCGCGTAAAACCATATTGGAAAAGCGTCATACCCCTTGAAAATGTCTGATTATGCGGGCAATGCGGCGCGGTAATGGCTGTCACGGGTTCCTGTGAATCAGTTACGAATAACAAGGGTTGAATGCATGGCGACGCTAGAGAATACGGCAAGCGGTGAAGTTTCGGCAGAAGGGGATGGCGTCCGCCGGCGCGATTTCATTAATATTGCAGCGGTGAGTTTTGCCGGTGTTGGCGGTGTTGTCGCCGTTCTGCCACTTATCAATCAGATGAATCCCAGCGCTGATGTGTTGGCGCAGTCGACCACCGAGGTTGATCTGTCGGGTATTCAGCCGGGACAGGCGATCAAGACGACATTCCGCAGCCAGCCGCTTTTCGTGCGCCAGCTTACGGAAAAAGAAATTGCTGAAGCTGACAAGGTTGATGCTTCTGGCCTGCGTGACCCGCAGACTTTGGAAGAGCGCACCGTAGACGGCAAGACACAATGGCTTATCACCATGGGCGTTTGCACGCATCTTGGCTGTGTACCGCTGGGCGCTGGCGAGGGCGAAAACAAAGGCGAATATGGCGGCTATTTCTGTCCGTGCCATGGCTCGCATTATGATACCGCAGGCCGTATCCGCAAGGGCCCGGCTCCGACGAATCTGGAGGTCCCGACCTACAGCTTCACTTCTGATACCGCTATTCTCGTAGGCTGAGGAACAGATCGATGAGTTTTCCCTGGGCAAATGAATATACCCCCAAGGCTCCACTGATGAAGTGGATCGACGAGCGTCTGCCTTTGCCGCGTCTCGTATATAATGCAGTGGGCGGCGGCTATCCCGTGCCACGCAATCTGAATTTCTTCTGGAACTTCGGCGTGCTCTCGGGCCTTGCGCTGGTGATACAGCTCGTGACTGGCATCATCATGGCGATGCATTATGGCGCCAATGATCTGGTGGCGTTCGGCACAGTCGAGCATGTGATGCGCGATGTGAACTCCGGCTGGCTGATGCGCTATGCGCATGCCAATGGCGCGAGTTTCTTCTTTATCGTCGTCTATCTCCATATTTTCCGGGGGCTGTATTTCGGTTCCTATAAGGCACCGCGCGAGATGGTCTGGCTGCTGGGCCTTGTTATCTTCCTGCTGATGATGGCGACCGCTTTCATGGGCTATGTGCTTCCATGGGGGCAGATGTCCTATTGGGGTGCCAAGGTGATTACCGGCCTGTTCGGCGCTATTCCTGTTGTCGGTGAGCCGATCCAGACATGGCTGCTGGGTGGTTTTGCGCCGGGCAATGCCTCGCTTAACAGGTTCTTCTCGCTGCACTATCTGCTGCCATTTGTGATTGCCGGTGTAATCATCCTGCATATCTGGGCACTGCATATTCCGGGGTCCACCAACCCGACAGGCGTTGAAGTGAAGGGGCCGCAGGATACGCTGCCTTTCCATCCTTATTACACCGCGAAAGACGGTTTTGGCGCAGGCATCTTCCTGATCCTGTTCGCAATTGCTGTCTATTTTGCGCCGAATGCACTGGGCCATCCCGATAACTATATCGAGGCCAACCCGCTTTCGACGCCTGCGCATATCGTGCCTGAATGGTATTTCTGGCCGTTCTACGCGATCCTGCGTGCCTTCACCTTCGACTTTTTCTTCATTCCGGCGAAGCTGCTGGGCGTGTTGGCGATGTTCGCTTCCATCCTGCTGCTCTTCTTCCTGCCCTGGCTGGATAATTCTCCGGTGCGCTCGGGCAATTATCGCCCCGTGTTCAAGAAGTTCTTCTGGATACTCATCCTTGATGTGCTGATTTTGGGCTATTGTGGCGGAGCGCCGGCTGAAGAGCCATGGGTGATGATCTCGCAGGTGGCGTCGGCATATTATTTCGCCCACTTCCTCATCATCCTGCCGCTCATCGCAGCTTTCGAACGGCCTGATCCGCTGCCCGGTTCGATCACTGAAGCGGTTTTGGGCAAAGATGACCACGGCGCTGAAACCGCCGCAGTCGCAGCCGAATAAGGGGGCATACGAAAATGGTTCGCATTGGTGCATTTCTCGTCGGCCTGTTCTTCTCTGGCTGGCTTCTGGTTTCCTTCATCATGGGTGCGGTCGCTTATGTGAGCGAGCCGCCCTCACCGACGGCAGAGCATGAGTTTCATCTCAAGCCCAAGCATGTCAGCTACAGCTTTGATGGCCCGCTTGGCCATTACGACAAGCAGCAGTTGCAGCGTGGATTTCAGGTGTACAAAGAAGTTTGTGCGGCCTGTCACAGCCTGAAGTTTGTGGCCTTCCGTGACCTCGAAGCGCTTGGCTATAATGAAGCCGAGGTGAAGGCGATTGCAGCTAACTGGATGATCAAGGCGCCTTCTGTTGACCCGGCAACGGGTGAGGCTTCGAGCCGTCCGCCGGTGCCTGCGGACAAGTTCCCCAAGCCCTTTGCCAACAATGTTGCAGCGGCTGCGGCGAACAACAATGCCATTCCGCCAGACCTGTCGCTGATGACCAAGGCACGCCATCATGGCACGGCCTATGTCTATTCGCTGTTGACGGGCTATTCAGACCAACCTGCTGAGCTTCTGGAGCAATTCCCGGACAGCAAAACGCCCGATGGTCTGCATTACAACCCATATTTCCCGAACCTCAATCTGGCGATGGCTCCACCGCTCACTGCCGATGGTCAGGTGACCTATGACGAAGGGCAGCCAACACCAACAGTGGACCAGATGGCGAAGGACGTTTCTGCATTCCTCGCTTGGACCGCTGAACCGAAAATGGAAAGCCGCAAATCTGCCGGTATAGCTGTGCTGCTGTTCCTCATTATCGCTACGGTGCTTGCCTATATGTCCTACCGGAACATCTGGGCTGACCAGAAGCATTGAGCTGAGGTTGAACGATATTGGAATTGAGGAAGGCGGGCCATCTGGTCCGCCTTTCTTTTTGAGGCAAAGATAGCGTGACTTTACAGCACTTAGAGCAGCGCCAGCTTTGCACTGGGGCTGATATTGGTTCAAAAGCTGAAAGGAAATGGTGGGCGTGGCAAGGATTGAACTTGCGACCCCTGCGATGTCAACACAGTGCTCTACCACTGAGCTACACGCCCACATTTTGCTCGGTCAATTTCACAAGTGGAAATCGCCAGGGGAGACGCGCTGTTAGCGTCGATCTGTTATTTGTGCAAGCCTTGATTGGCCGTTAGAAGCGGATTTTCCGTATTGCGCGGAACAAGGGGAGACAGGCGCTTGGGCACATATAATATCGCAGATAAAAACACAGCGCATGGCACATCTCCAGCACCAGCCCGGTGGTATACGCATCTCTATGCTCAGGTCATCGTTGCTATCACGGCGGGCGTGCTGCTGGGCGCTTTCTTTCCCTCAACTGGTGAAGCCATGAAGCCGCTGGGCGATGCCTTCATTCGCCTTGTGAAGATGATCATCGCACCGGTGATTTTTCTCACCATCGTGACCGGCATAGCAGGGATGAAAGAGTTGGGCGGGGTGGGCCGCGTCGCGGGCAAGGCTTTCGCCTATTTCTTCACGGTTTCAACATTTGCGCTGATCGTCGGGCTGGTCGTCGCCAATGTCGTGCGACCCGGAGAGGGTATGAACATCGACCCGGCCACGCTCGATATCGGGCGCATTGCCGATTATGCCCACAGGGCCGAAGAAAACAGCATCAGCGCTTTCCTCATCAATATCATCCCTACAACATTGGTCGCGGCCGTTGCCGATGGGCATATATTACAGGTATTATTCGTCGCGATCCTTTTTGGTATATCGCTGACGCTGATCGGTGACACGGCAAAGCCGCTGATGGATATATTCGATTCGGCGACCCATGCCGTGTTCAAGCTGGTTTCTATCCTGATGTATGCTGCGCCAATCGGCGCTTTTGGCGCTATGGCGTTTACGATCGGCAAATATGGTGTGGGCGCACTGGCTAATCTGGCCGGACTGGTAGCGACATTCTACCTCACCGCATTGCTCTTCGTGTTGGTTATATTGGGCGTGATTGCACGTCTGGCCGGGTTCAGGATTTTACGTCTGATCGCCTATCTGAAGTCAGAGCTGTTGCTGGTATTGGGAACTTCCTCATCGGAAACCGCGCTGCCGAGCCTGATTGAGAAAATGGAGCGGGCAGGGTGCGAAAAGACCGTCGTAGGGCTGGTGGTGCCGACCGGCTACAGCTTCAACCTTGATGGCACAAACATCTATATGACGCTCGCGGCCCTGTTCATTGCGCAGGCAACGGGCATAGACCTTTCCCTGGGTGATCAGATTGCACTGCTGCTTGTGGCGATGATCAGCAGCAAAGGGGCAGCCGGTGTAACCGGGGCAGGCTTTGTGACACTGGCCGCGACACTTTCCATTGTGCCTTCTGTGCCGGTGGCGGGCATGGCGCTGATATTGGGTGTGGATCGTTTCATGAGCGAATGTCGCAGCCTCACCAATTTTGTTGGCAATGCGGTTGCCACAATTGTGGTCGCGGCATGGGAAGGCAAGCTTGACCGCACACGGCTCGATGCGGTGATGGCGGGTAAGGATATCCCCCCTACCAGCGATGTTGAAGCGATTATCGAGGATTAGGCCGGATCGACATTCAGAAGATGCAGTGGCGAAAATGCTGCTTTTTCGTGAACCGGAGCGCAGCGTACTAAAGGTACGTGAGCACCGGAAGCGCGGAAAAGCAGCATTTGCAGACCGGCAGGGCTGAATGTCGATCCGGCCTAGAGCGGGATGACATGTGAATGCACCAAAGCCCGCTCAGATTCTTTGTTTTCGTGTGATTTGTTGACAAAAGCCGGTTCCCGCTTTTTGTCATCACACTCTAATAATTATTGCAGCCCGCTGGCATTATCGAGGCCGAACATGCGGTCTACTTCGAGCACAAGGTCACGCAGATGGAAAGGCTTGGACAGTACTTTTGCCTGCGGTACGGCCTTGCCTGCCTTAAGCGTTACAGCGGCAAAGCCGGTGATGAACATTACGCGTGTATCCGGCGCAACCTTGGCAACATGTTGCGCCAGCTCAATCCCGTCCATTTCCGGCATGACGATATCCGTCAACAGCAAGTCAAAGCTTTGTGCCTCGAGCAGTGGCAAGGCTTCCGTGCCACGATCAACCGACACGACATCATAACCGGACCGTTCCAGTGCCCGCGCCAAATACTGACGCATTGCATCATCATCTTCCGCCAATAATATACGGATCATTGACCCCGTCACCCTTATCATCATTACGTATCCAGACTGCTGCCAGCGCTTTGTTACGCTGTCAATGCCAGGAAATATGCTTATCTTATATGGATAAGGACTTAACAGTGCGATAATTAGAGTGAAATTTGTGCATGAAGGACATGGGAGGGCTGGTGTTTTGAAGGGGGAAGCCGAGAATATGTGGTCTTCTGGCGCAATATATGATGCATATGGCAAAGAGAATTATACAATGCCCGTGCTGCTGTCGGTACCACATGCTGGCAGGGCGTATACGCCAGCCGTTCTGGAGCGGTGCCGCATTCCTCATACGACATTGTCACGCCTTGAAGACAGATATGCCGATCTGCTGATTGCGCCTCTGCTGGAGCGAGGGTATCGCGCAATAGTGGCGAGGACACCGCGCGCAGTGATCGATTTCAACCGCGATGCACGTGATATTGATGCGCGCGTGGTTGCGAATATCCCCAAAAACCAGCCGCTGATTCAAACCTCGAAGCAGCGTGGGGGGCTGGGTCTGTTTCCGCGTACATTGCCGCGTATTGGCGATATATGGAATGGCATGATTTCATGGGAGGAAGCAGGCTCGCGGATTGAGGGAGCACATGGTCCTTATCATGCTGCGCTCGAAAGTCACCTCGATGCTCTGGCGCGCAGGCATGGCGAAGTGCTTTTGTGCGATATTCACAGTATGCCACCGCTGGGGACGAGACGAGAGGCTGGTATAAAGCGTACAGACATTGTCATTGGTGACCGTTTCGGCACGAGTGCCATGTCGCGCCTCGCCGAGCTTGCCTGTGCGACGGTTGAGATGCATGGGCTGGTGGCGGCGGTCAACCATCCTTATTCCGGCTCTTATCTGATCGAGCGTCATGGCCAGCCGAGGAACGGGCGGCATGCTTTGCAGATCGAGGTGTCGCGTGACCTGTATCTCGATACGGAGATGACTGAGCCCGGTGAGGGGTTGGGCAAGCTTCAAGCTGTGATTGCTGATCTTGTTACGCAATTGGCGCGCGAGGTGAGTCGCGGGCGCTGGTCGGAAGCGGCCGAATAAATCTGGCAGGATATGGCAGGGCGGGCCCTTGCTCTTCACCGATATATAGACAGCGTATCCCGCAAAAAAGCTGACAAAAAACCACCCTATGCAAGCATAGGGTGGCCAGGTTCAGGGAGGAGACGCCTTCGAAGGGGAAGGCGTCCTATGGACGTGCCTGAAAGGGGAACAGACACGAACACTGTATATAACTAAGGCAGAGACAGGTCTTTTTCAACCACTCATCCAAGATGGATCAAATCTTTTATTGGACTGCCCAATAGATGCGCTTGAAAATAAAACGCCCGGCGCGGTGGCCAGGCGTTTAAAATTCATATTCTGGATGCCTGTAAAGGCTCAGCTTACAGCTTCAGGAACCGGTGCGGTTGGCATTTTGCCCTGTTCTACCTGCTGCTGGAAAACCTCGCGCATAAGCTGGAGCGAGAAAAGATGCGCATGAATCAGCGGGAGCATGCCATTCTGACTGATTTTGCGCAGCTGATCACCCCGCATGTCACGCAGTTTTTCTTCATTGACCATACGAAAGCCGCGATAGATGAAAGGCTTGTCATTGTCGGGTATCTGGATGGATACTTCTCCATCCATCAACAGGTCCATATCCGTCAGTTCCTTCATGAACTGACCAGTGCGATGCGCCGATTGTTCAAACTCTTCGCAGAACTTAAGGATGTTCTTGGTGGTTTCGCTCGGTTGCTTGTCTTCGAGCAACAGTTCCCCATCGTCAAACGCACCGATTGATTCGCTGCTCGGGTCGAAGCAGAGCGAAAGCTCGTCGCTATCAGGGCGCAGCTTGGCGAGCATCCAGGGATAACGGCGGACATAGGCAGGAACATAAGCGCGGCCCAAAAGCTTCCCGTCTTCGTCAAGGAAGGTGTTCACACCTTCGTTAAGCCCCATTAGCGCCAGTGGTACGGGGTCTTCGCCTGCCGAAAAGATGATCGGTACAAAGCGCTGTGCTGTCACAAATTCGTCAATGGTTAGTGGGACAGCGTGCTGATTTTTGAGAAAAGGCGCAGAATCGACTGTACGAATACGGAATTTCTCATGCTCATTGCTGTTGAGCGGGACGAGGCCATTGTAAAATATTGGCAGGTTGGCATTCGGCGCGCTGGCCATGATCAGTCTCTCCGTTCTGGCTGAACTCCGGATTGTCCGGAATCGAATGAAATATGGTTCGGCAAGTAAAGGTCTCAGCCTTCCGATGCAAGCGGGATGAGCTTTTCGGGATTCATTATGCCTTTGGGGTCCAGCGCGGATTTAATTGCACGCATTGCCGTTATTCGTGCCGGTGTTGAGAGGCGGCCCAGCTCGGCACGCTTCATCTGGCCGATGCCATGCTCGGCCGAGATGGAGCCCCCGTCAGCGACCACCATATCATGCACATATTGACTGATCGCCTTGCCATGCTCCGCAATCCAGGCGGGGCCATTTGTAGTGCCCTTGGGTGCGCGCACATGAAAATGGACATTGCCATCGCCCATATGGCCAAATGATGTTGCGCTGGTGCCTGTAAATTGCGCTTCTGCGGCGCGGGCCGCATTGATCATGAAATCCGGCATATTGGCAACCGGCACGCTGATATCGAATTGCAAGGCCGGGCCGGTGGCGCGCTCTGCTTCCGAGATGGATTCCCGCAATTTCCAGAATGCATCAGCCTGCGCCTGATTATGCGCAAGTGCTGCATCCAGCGCCTTGCCCTGCTCTATTACTGAACCCAGCGCCTCTTCCAAAGGGTTGGGGGCATTTGCGGCAACACTGCTCAGGTCCGCTTCGATCAGCACATGCCAGGGCGCTATTGTTGCTATCGGCAGGCGGGCATTGGGAATATGATCAAGCACATGGCCTATGCAGTCTCCTGACATCACCTCAAAGCCTTCAAGAATAGAGCTGAGCCGTTCCTGCAAGAACTGCAGCAGAACCAGCGCATCCTGAGGGCTGTTGAGGCCTACCCATGCCGTTGCGCTGTGGGTCATGGCAGGCACGAGCCGCAGCGTCGCAGCGGTCACTATGCCGAGCGTCCCTTCTGCGCCGATTAATAAATGGCGCAGATCATAACCGCGATTGTCTTTTTTAAGCGGTGCCAGGCCGTCATATATGCTACCATCGGGAAGGACGGCTTCTATCCCTTCGACCAATCCGCGCATGGTGCCGTGGCGAAGCACCTGTGTACCGCCAGCGTTGGTGGAGATAAGACCGCCGATGGTTGCCGAGCCTTTTGCGCCCAGGCTCAAAGGGAAGCGTCGGCTTATATCGTCTGCCGCGTCATGCAATGTTGACAGGATCACGCCCGCTTCGCACACGGCCTGATGGCTTTCTTTGCTGATCGAGCGGATATGATTCATGCGGCGCAGAGACAATATCAGCGCACGGCCATCTTCGGGTGGTGTGGCGCCGCCGACCATGGAGGTGTTTCCGCCCTGCGGCACCAGCGCTATGCCGTATTCGCCAGCCAGCCTGACTGTCTCGGCAACTTGCTGCGTATTGGCCGGAGCGAGGATCGCTTGGCTTTTGCCATGCCAGCGGCCGCGCCAGTCCGATGTCCAGGGCGCAATATCCTCGGCATCGGTGATCACACCCTTTGCACCGAGCCGCTCTTCAAAGCGTTGCAGGGAGGTCGCTATAGACATGAGAGCCTATATCGGCACAATTCACCTGTTGTTCAAGCATGAGAGGCTATCAACTGTATATGCAGCATCGCACTTTATTTAAAGATTTGAAATAAAAGGGTAAAATGATTTCTGCTGCTTTTCTGATTCTGTCTGCCATAGCAGCATCGCCGGTGCCTCATGAGGCTATGCCACAGCATGATGCGCACACTGGTGCCTCGCCCATGATTGAAATGCGGCAATTGCGGGGGCGAATATATGCGCAATCGACCATCGAACGACGTGTCATTATCCGTATTCCCATGATGCGCAGGGCTGTGCCGCCACCGCCTGCAGCGCAGGTGGCCCCTCCGCCACCTTCGCCGCATGAGGCGGAGATGCACGGTCGGTCATGGAATGAGCATAAAGGTCCAAGGTGCATCAAGATAAAAAGCCTGCGCAGTGCAGGGCTTACTTCGTCTCATGGTATAGATTTGATGTTGCGTAACCGACAGATGTTGCGCGCTGTGCTGGAGCGTAACTGCAGGCCCGCTGATCTATATTCCGGTTTTTATATTCAGCCCGATCAAGATGGCAGGCTATGTGCGGGGCGTGACAGGGTGTTGGCGCGCAGTGGTGCCAATTGTGAGATAGTAAGCCTCAAGAGACTGGTACCTGAGCCTTGATCTGCGAGTAGCGCAGATGACGGTATTTCTTGACAAATGCCGCTTTTTCTCTATTGGCCCGGCTTTGGCCAGCATGGCTACGCGCTTCCGCCACTAGTTCCGGACAATTGAATGACATTTGCCGATCTCGGCCTTTCTGACGAATTGCTAAAAGCCATCTCCGAGGCGGGCTATGACACGCCTACGCCGATTCAGGCGCAGGCTATACCGCCTGTGTTGATGATGAAGGACCTTATCGGCATTGCGCAGACGGGGACAGGCAAGACGGCGAGTTTTGTGTTGCCGATGATTGATATATTGGCCCATGGGCGCAGCCGTGCCCGCATGCCGCGCTCGTTGATTCTGGAGCCGACGCGCGAACTGGCTGCGCAGGTTGCCGAGAATTTTGAGAAATATGGCAAATATCACAAACTCTCAATGGCGCTGCTCATTGGCGGTGTGTCAATGGGTGATCAGATCAAGGCGCTCGAAAAAGGCGTTGATGTACTGATCGCGACGCCCGGCCGGCTGATGGATCTTTTTGAACGCGGCAATATATTGCTGACAGACTGCAGCTTGCTGGTCATCGACGAAGCGGACCGTATGCTCGACATGGGCTTCATCCCCGATATTGAGAATATCTGCACCAAGCTGCCTGCCAACCGCCAGACCTTGCTGTTTTCTGCGACCATGCCGCCGCCGATCAAAAAGCTGAGCGACAAATTTCTTGCTAACCCCAAATCAGTTGAAGTGTCGCGCCCGGCGACAGCTTCCAGCAATATTGCGCAATGGCTGGTCAAGGTCGATGCGCGTAAGAAGCGCGAGAAATTGCGTGGGCTGCTAAAGTCCGAGAATGTTGCCACTGCGATCATCTTTTGTAACCGCAAGACAACGGTGCGTGAGCTGAACAAGAGCCTGCAAAGCCATGGCTATGCCAGCGGCGAGATTCACGGCGACATAGATCAGGCGGCACGTATCGCCGAGCTGGACCGTTTTAAGAGCGGTGAGGTCAATATCCTTGTAGCGTCGGATGTGGCAGCGCGTGGATTGGACATCAAGGGCGTGTCGCATGTGTTCAACTTTGATGCGCCCTGGCACCCTGACGATTATGTGCATCGTATAGGCCGCACAGGCCGCGCAGGTGCGTCAGGCGTTGCCTATACCTTCGTGACAAGTGCTGATGCTGAAGCGATCGACAATATTCAAAAGCTGATCGGCACGAAGATCGAATATACCGGTGCTAAAGGCACGACCAAGGCGGATGCCGATAATGACGATGGCGCTGTCAGTCATGATGAAGCAGCCAGTGAGAGCAAGCCAAAGCGTCGTGCGCCAAGAAAGGCCAAGGCAAACAAGCCGGTCGTGGACAAGAAACCGATCGAGGAAGAAACGGCCGCTGAAAAGTCTGCGGCTGTTAAAGCGGCTCCTGAGAAACCTTCTGGCAAGCGCCATCCTGACATAGATGGCACCAAGGAAGATGGCGAGTGGAATGGCCCTGTCCCGGCTTTTCTGGCGGTCAAATTTTCCTGAACTCCGCTTGGCAGGCGCATGCTTGTCGCGGTTTTTAGTCATCACCGCTATGCCGTTTATGCCGTTGCCATGAAAAACTGGCCTGCCTATATCGAACAGATCGCGGGCTACAAATGTCTGAGCCGTTGTTCATGACGAAGCTGGATGGACACCCCTTGGCTCTGCTGGGCCATTATGAACCACAGTATGAGGAGCGCATATGCCTCTGTATGAATTTGAAGGCAAAGCGCCGACTCTACCCGATGATGCATCAGCATGGGTTGCCCCTTCGGCGGATCTGATTGGTGATGTGCAGCTCGCCGCAGATAGCAGTATATGGTTTGGCGTGGTGATCCGCGCTGATAATACTGCAATCAAGATTGGCGCGCGGAGCAATATTCAGGAACATACCGTCATGCATAGCGATGAGGGCGTGCCCTGCACTGTGGGCGAGGGATGCACGATCGGACATCATGTGATGCTGCATGGCTGCACTGTTGGTGACAATAGTCTGGTGGGCATGGGCGCGACGATCCTCAACAATGCGGTCATTCCTGAAAACTGTATCGTTGGCGCCGGCGCTTTGGTGACCGAAGGCAAGACATTTGAGCCGGGAAGCCTGATTGTCGGTGTACCAGCCAAGGCGGTGCGCCCACTGGATGAGAAGGCGATTGCGGGGCTACGTACTTCAGCGGAGCATTATGTTGAAAAATCACAGGCCTTCGCCAAAAGCCTGAAGCGCCTTGATTAGGGCCATGCCCCTAACTCCTGCCTGATGGAAAAGGCAGCTGCTTAACCCGGTGCGCTAAAGCGGGCTTTCGTCTTTTATATGGCATGCGTGATAGTTATTGGCTATCAAACGCATCATGCAGATACGCCTGGTCCGATATTTTCTTGCGCTGGTGAAAGAGCAGCATTTTGCGCGCGCCGCCGAGTATTGTGGCGTGTCGCAACCGACTTTGTCCGCTGGCCTTAATGCGTTGGAGCAGCAATTGGGCAAGCGACTGATTGTCCGTGATCGCCGCTTCATTGGCCTGACGCCAGAGGGCGAAGCGCTGCTCCCATGGGCGCGGCAGATCGTGGCGGCGCAGGAAGGGATGGCGGCGGCGGTGTCCGCTGCCAATGGTCCCTTGCAAGGGGAATTTCGCCTGGGGGCGATCCCGGCGGCTCTGCCCTTCGCAGGGCGGATGGCGCAGGGCTTGCTCGATATGCGCCCGGCGCTGACCATGTCTGTGCGTTCGCTGACGTCGCGGGAAATTGTACGCGGCTTGGCTGATTTCGAAATTGACGGCGGCCTGACCTATCTCGACCATGAGCCGCCTGCCAATGTTCTGAGCGTGCCCCTGTATGAGGAAAGCTACCGTGTTTTGGCGCGTGCCGGAAAGGCATGGGCAGGGCGTAGCACCATCAGTATGAAGGAGGTGTCCGCCTTGCCATTATGTCTGCTGCACCAGAGCATGCAGAACCGGCGTATATTGGATGCGCGCATGGCAGAGCATGATGTTGTGCTTCATCCGCGTGTAACCGCAGATTCCTATGCCACGCTCTTGTCTATGGTGCAGACTGGCGCTTATGCGTCCATTATCCCTGACAGCTATGTCGCGTTGTTGCCGGATATTGGCTGGGCGAAAATATTGGCGTTTGAAGAAGTTATGCCCACGAGCCGTATCGGACTGGTCGTGTTGGACAGGGTGCCTTTAACACCGCTGGCGAATGCAGCCATGCAGGTGGCGCGGGCTTTGGCGTGATAGAGATATTCTATCAGTGATGCGATAGATTGATTTGACCGGGCGTGCATGAAAGGCGCAATATACGCCCATCATTAAGTCAGGACATTTGCATGGTTGCGCAGCTTGAAGAGACGATAGACATGATTATCGCGCGTCATGTGGCGCAGGAAGATGTTGCGCGCGGCGCATTGCTGCCGATTTTGCATGATGTGCAGGAGCAATATGGCCATGTCAGCGAAGATGCGGTGCGGCATATCGCTGCGGGGCTGAACCTGACACGCGCCGAGGTGCATGGCGTTGTCAGCTTCTATCATGATTATCGCAAGGAGCCTTCTGCGCTGCCGATCATCAAGCTGTGTCGCGCCGAGGCGTGCAAGGCGCGCGGTGTCGAGGCGCTGGTTGCGGGCGCGGAGCAGGCCGCCATGGGCAAGGTGGCTATCGAGACCGTCTATTGTCTTGGCCTATGTGCGGTCGGTCCGGCGGCATTGGTTGGCGATGCTGTGCATGCCCGGCTCGATGCGCCGAAACTCGCAGCACTGATCGGAGATGCGGCATGAAGACGGTGCGCATTTCCGATGATGCCGTGGCGTTGGCCCTTGGTGCCGATGCTCTGGCCGCAGCATTTGAGCGGGCAGGGGCGAGCGTCGAGCGGGTGTCGAGCTGGGGCATGCATTGGCTGGAGCCGTTGGTGGAGATTGACGGCATTGGCTATGGCAATGCGACGTCGGATGATGTGGATGCGATATTGGCTGGCAATGCACCCAATATTGGCAAGGTTTCCGAACACCCCTTCATCGCCCGCCAGCAACGCCTGACTTTTGTGCGTGCAGGCAAGACGCGGCCTTTGGATCTTGATGATTACAAGGCGGCGGGCGGCTGGGCCGGGCTTGAAAAGGCGCGTGCCATTGGCCCGGAGGCTGTTCTGGAGCAGGTGATCGCCTCGGGCCTGCGCGGGCGCGGTGGCGCGGGTTTCCCCACAGGTATCAAGTGGAAGACGGTTGCCGGAACAGACGCCGATCAGAAATATATCGTCTGCAATGCCGACGAGGGCGATAGCGCGACCTTTGCCGACCGTATGGTGATGGAAGGCGACCCCTATATGCTGATCGAGGGTATGGCGATCGCTGGTCTGGCCGTGGGGGCGGGCAAGGGCGTTGTGTATCTTCGCAGCGAATATCCGGATGCCATCAAAAAAATGCGTGCTGCTGTTCAGAACTGCGCGCATATCATTGCGCCGTTCACGGTGGACATTCGCGTGGGGGCGGGCGCTTATGTCTGCGGCGAGGAAACATCGTTGCTTAACTCGCTTGAGGGTCGCCGGGGTGAGGTGCGCGCCAAGCCGCCATTGCCTGCAATCAAGGGCCTGTTCGGCAAGCCTACCGTCATCAATAATGTGCTCAGTCTCGCTGCAGTGCCATGGATTTTGGAACATGGCGGCGCAGCTTATGCCGCTTATGGCATGGGCCGCTCGAAGGGCACTATGCCGGTGCAGCTCGCGGGTAATGTCAAATATGGCGGGCTGTATGAAATCGCTTTTGGCATCACGCTGGGCGAGCTGGTCAATGATATTGGAGGCGGCACGGCATCTGGTCGGCCAGTGCGCGCGGTGCAGGTCGGCGGGCCTCTGGGTGCCTATATTCCGGTCAGTCAGTTTGGTTTGCCGTTCGATTATGAAGCCTTTGCCGCTGCCGATGCGCTGATCGGTCATGCGGGTATCACGGTGTTTGACGATAATGTGGACATGAAGGGCATGGCGCGGTTCGCGCTGGAATTTTGTGCGGCGGAAAGCTGCGGCAAATGCACGCCCTGCCGTCTGGGCAGCGTGCGCGGTATGGAAGTGATGGATGAAATCATTGCCGGGCGTGATGTGGGCAAGAATATCGCGCTGATCGAGGATTTGTCCGAGACGATGAAATTTGGCTCGCTCTGCGCACTGGGCGGCTTCACGCCTTACCCCGTGATGAGCGCGATCAAGCATTTCCGCGAAGATTTTGAAAATGATAGCGCCATGGAGGCTGCTGAATGACCTATCAACCGCAAACTGATTTTGGCACACCTGCTTCCAGGGCAAAAGAGCAGGTCACACTGCATATAGACGGGCGCGCGGTCACCGTGCCGGCTGGCACAAGCGTGATGCGCGCAGCGGCTGAAGTCAACACATCGATCCCCAAGCTATGCGCGACGGACAGTGTCGAGAGCTATGGTTCGTGTCGTCTGTGCCTTGTCGAGATTGACGGGCGGCGCGGCACCCCTGCGAGCTGCACCACGCCGGTGGAACCAGACATGGTCGTGCACACCCAAACACCCCAGCTTGCAAAATTGCGCAAGGGCGTGATGGAGCTGTATATCTCCGATCACCCGCTCGATTGCCTGACGTGCGCCGCCAATGGCGATTGCGAATTGCAGGATCAGGCGGGTGCGGTTGGCCTGCGCGATGTACGCTATCCGGTTGCCGCGACGCATTTGGGGCAGGAGAAAGACCACTCCAACCCCTATTTCGACTTTGATCCCAGCAAATGCATTGTTTGCTCGCGCTGCGTGCGCGCATGCGATGAGGTGCAGGGGACGCTGGCGCTGACAGTCGAGAGTCGTGGCTTCGGTTCGAAGATCAGCGCGGGGCTGGCCTCGGATAATTTCATGGGGTCGGAATGCGTCTCTTGTGGCGCGTGCGTACAGGCCTGCCCGACGGCCACGCTGGTTGAGAAAAAGGTTGTCGAGATCGGCACGCCGGACCGCTCCGTTATCACCACCTGTGCCTATTGCGGCGTTGGCTGCACCTTTCGCGCCGAGATGCGCGGAGAACAGCTCGTGCGCATGGTGCCATGGAAAGATGGCAAGGCCAATCGCGGCCATAGCTGCGTCAAAGGCCGGTTCGCATGGGGCTATGCGCACCATGCCGAGCGCATCACCACGCCGATGGTGCGCGAGAGCATCGAGCAGCCGTGGCGCGAAGTAAGCTGGGAGGAAGCATTCGCCTTTACGGCGCAGAAGCTCAAAGCGATCAAGGCGGAGCATGGCGCATCGGCCTTGGGCGGTATTACCTCAAGCCGCTGCACCAATGAAGAAACCTTCCTCGTGCAAAAGCTCGTGCGCGCCGGTTTTGGCAGCAATAATGTCGATACCTGCGCCCGCGTCTGTCATTCGCCCACTGGCTATGGCCTCAAGACGACCTTTGGCACATCGGCAGGCACGCAGGATTTCGATAGCGTGGAGGACAGCGATGTTATCCTCGTGATCGGCGCGAACCCGACTGATGCGCACCCTGTGTTCGCCAGCCGGATGAAGAAGCGACTGCGGGGCAAGGATGGCCGCGAGGGCGCAAAGCTGATCGTTGTGGATCCGCGCCGCACGGATCTTGTGCAGTCGCCCAATATTGAGGCGGATCATCATCTCGCGCTCAAGCCGGGCACCAATGTCGCGGTGTTGACGGCCATGGCCCATGTGATCGTGACCGAAGGGCTGGCCGATGAGGCGTTTATTCGTGAGCGCTGCGATTGGGATGAATATCAGCATTGGGCCGAGTTCGTCTCGCTGCCGACCAACAGTCCGGAGACGCTGCAGGCAGTGACGCAGGTGCCTGCCGAGACCGTTCGCGGTGCCGCGCGTACTTATGCGACTGGTGGCGCCAGCCGTAGCGATGTTTCGCAGAGGCGCAAAATAAACGCCGCTATTTATTATGGCCTTGGCGTTACCGAACATAGTCAGGGCAGCTCGACCGTGATGGCAATTGCCAATCTTGCGATGGTGACGGGCAATATCGGGCGACGTGGCGTGGGCGTGAATCCGTTGCGCGGTCAGAATAATGTTCAGGGCGCTTGCGATATGGGCAGCTTCCCGCATGAGCTATCGGGCTATCGGCATGTCTCGGATGGCGACACGCGCGCCTTGTTCGAGGCGGATTGGGGCGTATCGCTGGACCCGGAGCCGGGCTTGCGCATTCCCAATATGCTGGATGCTGCGGTCGATGGCAGCTTCAAGGCACTATATGTGCAGGGTGAGGATATTCTCCAGTCCGACCCCAATACACATCATGTCGCGGCGGGTCTGGCGGCGATGGACTGTGTCATCGTGCATGATCTTTTTCTCAATGAAACAGCCAATTATGCGCATGTCTTCCTGCCCGGCAGCACCTTTCTTGAGAAAGACGGCACCTTCACCAATGCCGAACGGCGCATTCAGCTCGTGCGCAAGGTGATGACGCCGGTTAACGGCATGGAAGATTGGCAAGTGACACAGGCGCTCGCCAATGCGCTGGGGCTGGACTGGAACTACAGCCATCCCAGCGAGATTATGGACGAGATTGCGCGGCTTACACCCAGCTTCGCGGGCGTGAATTTTGACCGGTTAGACAAAGAAGGCTCGCTGCAATGGCCGGTCACCGACGCTGCACCCGATGGTTCGCCGATCATGCATGTTGATGGCTTTGTACGCGGCAAGGGCAAGTTCGTGGTGACGGATTATGTGCCGACTGACGAGAAGACCGGACCGCGCTTCCCGCTGTTGCTGACGACCGGGCGCATACTGAGCCAATATAATGTCGGCGCGCAGACCCGGCGCACGGACAATAGCCAGTGGCATGAGGAGGATGTGCTGGAAATGCACCCTGTCGATGCTGAGGACCGGGGGCTGAAAAGCGGCGACTGGGTTAAGCTGGCAAGCCGTGCGGGCGAGACGAGCCTGCGCGCGCTGGTGACGGATCGGGTGGCTCCCGGCGTAGTGTACACCACCTTCCATCACCCCGATACGCAGGCCAATGTCGTTACCACCGACTATTCCGACTGGGCCACCAATTGCCCGGAATATAAGGTGACGGCGGTGCAGATCAGCGCGTCTAACGGCCCGACGGACTGGCAGAAAGACTATGAGGCGCAGGCAGAGGCATCGCGGCGCATATTGAATGTCGAGGCTGCGGAATGAGCAGTACCCAGGACACGCTGGTACGCATGGCCAACCAGATCGCGGCCAATCTGGCGCATGAGGATGACCCCGCCGCTGCAACGGCGGAACATATTAAGCTGTTTTGGGATCCGCGCATGAAAGCCGGGATCAAAGCCCATGGCAGCGGGGGCCTGTCGCCCGTCGCTGCCGAGGCTGTCAGTCTGTTAGATAGCTAGGTGGTGTTGACATTCAGCCCTGCCGGTCTGCAAATGCCGCTTTTCTGTGCTTCCGATGCTCATGATCCCAAAGTACGCTGCGCTTCGGGTCACAGAAAACCAGCATTTTCGCCACGGCATCTTCTGAATGCCAACACCGCCTAGGGTCAAGGACCTTAAACAATTCTATATCGAGCTGAGAAAGGTTTTTAACGCCCTTTCCAGACGCCCTGACGCTTCTCGACAAAGGCCGCCATGCCTTCCTTCTTGTCCTCGGTAGCGGTCAAAATCTGGAACATGCGGCGTTCGCCCTGAAGCCCTTGCGCCAAAGTCGTTTCAAAGGCGAGGTTGACCATTTCCTTGTTCATCATCGCCGCCATGGGCGGCATGGATGCGATTGTTGCAGCCGTTTTGAGCGCATCGTCCAGCAGGTCGGCAGCGGGTACGATTCGTGTTACAAGGCCGGAGCTTTCCGCTTCTTCTGCGCCCATCATGCGCCCGGTGAGGCACATTTCCATTGCCTTGGCCTTGCCAACGGCAAGGGTGAGGCGTTGTGAGCCGCCCATGCCGGGCGCGACGCCGAGCTTGATTTCCGGCTGACCAAATTTGGCTGTGTCGGCAGCGAGGATGAAATCAGCCATCATTGCCAGTTCGCATCCGCCACCAAGTGCGAAGCCAGCAACAGCAGCAATCCATGGCTTGCGCGTCGCGGCGACCTCGCTGGTCCAGCCGGAGAAGAAATCTTCGAGATAAAAATCGGCGGCTGGTTTCTCGGACATTTGCTTGATGTCGGCGCCTGCAGCAAAGGCTTTTTCACTGCCTGTCAGCACCGCGCAATGCTGGCTTGGGTCAGCGTCATAAGCAGCAAAGGCATCGCTCAAGTCCAGCAAAACCTGACTGTTCAGAGCGTTGAGCGCCTGAGGTCGGTTAAGCGTTATCAATGTAACTGCATCGCGCTTTTCCACCAGGATTGTTTCGTAGCTCATCAGATTAAGTCCTTGTATAAAATGTCAGTGCTTACGCCATTTGCTGCGTTAGCTTATATTGGGACGCATTACCCTGGTTGATCAATAGCGCAATCGGAACGAGCGAAATGACAGAAATATTGCTCTTTCCCACCAAACAGCTTTGCTAGGATCAGGACCCTAACTCAATCTTCCAATATCCCCATGACCATGGGCCCGATACCCGAGGTGATGATTTCCACACCCTCGGGGTTGGGATGAACGCCATCGGGGAGCAACAGCTTTTCATTGCCAACTACACCATCCAATATAAACGGATAGAGTGGTACCGCATATTGCGCTGCCAGTTCCGGATATATTGAGTTGAACGCCTCTGCATATTCTGTGCCCATATTGGGTGAGGCCACCATGCCTGCGAGCATCGCGTTTATATCGCGACGGTCGAGTTCATCCATAATGGCGGTCAGATTCTTTTTCGTCCGGTCAGGGTTTATACCGCGCAACATATCATTTCCGCCCAATTCGACGATGACGAGGTCAGGTTTTTTCGGAAGACCGTCGAGCACAAAGGCCAGCCGTTGCAGGCCCGCTGTACTGGTGTCGCCTGACACACTGGCATTGAACACCTGTGCCGGTTGGCCCATTTCGGTCAGTTTGCGTTCGAGGACCTGAACGAAACCTTCATTCTGGCGCAGTTTATAGCCTGCGAACAGGCTGTCACCGAAGGCGACTACCAGATCCCTGTCTGTAGTTTCCGCCGTGCCGGTTTCCGGTTGCATATGCTGTTTTTGTTCGCCGGTTTGCGTGCCATCATGCCTCTGTGATGCAGGGCTGCACGCGATGGCAAGCTGGACAAATACAAAAAGCACTCCATATGGAAACAGAGTATTCAACACAAATCAGGCATCCTTTTTTCATGCACAGGCAAAGAGACGACGAGCCGTCCGATATTATCGTGCGCGCGAGAAATATCCGGCTGACATTAGGGTCCGATCAGGCGCCCGTCGAGATTTTAAAAGGGCTGGACCTCGATATTATGCGCGGTGAGAGCGTAGCGGTGCTGGGGGCGTCGGGTTCGGGCAAGTCTTCGCTCATGGCTGTATTGTCGGGTCTTGAACAGGCAAGCGATGGTGAAGTGCATGTTGCAGGGTTTGATTTTGGTGCGCTGGATGAAGACGCACTGGCGGTCATGCGCAGAGGACATATTGGTATTATCCTGCAGGCATTTCATTTGCTCCCAACGATGACCGCTCTGGAAAATGTTGCCGTGCCGCTTGAGCTTGGCGGCCATGATCAGGCCTTTGCGCGTGCCAGCCATGAGCTTGAGGTTGTAGGGCTGGGCCATAGGCTCAACCATTATCCCGCGCAGCTTTCTGGTGGTGAGCAGCAGCGCGTAGCCATCGCCCGGGCTATGGCGCCGGAGCCGGAGATGATTTTTGCCGACGAGCCCACAGGCAATCTCGACGGCAAGACATCGCAGTCAATCGCGCATCTGCTGTTTCAACGCCAGAAAGAAACCAAAGCGACGCTGATGCTGATCACGCATGACAGGTCCCTTGCCGGGCGCTGTGACAGGATCATCGAGATAGTCGATGGCCGCATTGCCGATGCGCAATATGCCTGATCTGTCAACGCAAGGTCTGGGCTGGCGGCAGAGCTGGCGTATCGCGCGGCGTGACCTTCATATGCGCTTGATCGGGCTACGGCTGC